>Ga0307417_10000254_pt1 | contig 22831 bp, 16 predicted proteins | sample SalMarWE160210MG_2_FD_202514 | JGI IMG/M metagenome (GOLD analysis project Ga0307417, IMG submission 202514) | Salt marsh sediment microbial communities from the Plum Island Ecosystem LTER, Massachusetts, United States - WE1602-10 | ecosystem: Environmental > Aquatic > Marine > Intertidal zone... | reverse complement strand
AGACAAATCTTCTTTTAGCTTGATAGGTTGCACGGTATCCCCGGGATTTGACTTTCAAGATTTTGAAATGGGAAAGAGAAATCATCTTTTGGAAAAATACCCGCAATTCTCTAGTACAATTTTGAGACTAACAAAACCTTAGTTATTGCAGAAAAAGTGGTATATTAATTGCCCTGATTTCATCCAAAAAATACCTGATTTTAAACAATTACAATCTGTTTTAATTAGTTTGAAAATTAGGCATTATTTCTATAATTTTTGAATAAAATTATACCGGAGGTTTCATAGCAACTCTCTACAATCTAAACTAATCTTCTAACAATTTCTTTTAGGTTACTCTTATTATTCGTAAAAGTTTATATTGGTTAAAAGAGATATTCAGTGCTGCCTCCGTTTTTGCTATTTTATTTTATGTAGCAATAAATTTGGGCTTTAATTCTACAGAAGACTGTAAAATTAATACATCTCTCTGGGTTCCTGCTTGCATAAAATTAAATTCATATATAAATAAGTATGAAGATCAGGGGAATAGTCCTGCCGAGAATAAATTCGATCATCAACTAAAATCTGAAAGAAATACTAACCTGTTCGGATCTGATACAACAAAACATTTGGATTCAGTAAAGGTTGTTCCTGATTCTTTATTGAGTAAGAATGATACAACAAAAATTAAAGCTGATTCGTTGCTTTCTAAAAGTGATTCACTAAATGCTAAGCCGGATACTGTTGATGTCTATGCGCAGGACTCTACTGCCAGAATTCAGAACTTTCACTTCCAGAGAAACCCATTGCCTGTTTCAACCTTAGGTAAAAAGTATATTCCCCGATTTTTTGCTCAACCCGCTCCAGGTATGATTACAAGATCAGTTCAGATTGATTCAACCGGAAAGTACGTTGAAATAAAAGAAGAAATCAATGGAGTTCCATATAAAACTATTTTAAGGATTCCACTTAAAGAATACATTGATATGCAACTAGCAATAAATGAAAAGGAAGATTGGGATCAGCTTGGAAATAATTATGAACTTAAGTCATCAAAAAAGGAACTCGGGCAATTGATAAAGGACATAACTGATTTTGAAATCCCTCTTCCAAGCGTCGGCGTATTAAGTATTTTTGGGACACCGAAGATAAGTTTGAAAATTGGTGGGGCAATAGATATCCATGGTGCCTGGCGAAATGAAACAACTCAAGGTATTACTACATCATTGTTGGGAAACACAAGAAATGAACCTGATTTTAGCCAGACTGTACAGGTTAATGTAGATGGAACCATTGGTGATAAATTAAATATTAAAGCTGATTGGAATACAGAGAGACAGTTTCAGTACGAGAATCAGCTAAAGATAAAGTATACTGGTTATGAAGATGAAATAATTCAAAGTATTGAAGCCGGTAACGTCTCTCTTCAGACCACACCACTGGTTGGCGGTAGCGAAGCACTGTTTGGATTAAAAGCTAAATTTAAATTAGGACCTTTAACATTGACTACCCTTGCCAGCCAGAAGAAAGGACAAGTAAAAGAAGTTAATGTTTCCAGTGGAGCAACTTCATCTGAATTTAATATAAGGGCGTATGATTATTCTATAAATCATTATTTCCTTGATACTGTCTATGCTAGTCCGACTCTAAACCTGTTCTATAAATATTATGGCAGTGCCACACCGGAAGTAGATGAACGCTTCAGGGTAACGGACATAGAGGTATGGAAATCAGTAAATAATACTATTATTAATACTTCAAATGAACGAAAGGCTAATGCATATATAAACCTGAGGCCGATCAAAGCCGGAGGAAGTTATCCAGATAGTTTAAGAAGAGAAGATATGATCCCGATTCCCGGTCAATCTGAAACAGGTCGATTTGTATTGTTAACTCCAGGAACAGATTATGATCTTCATTCTGCTACAGGATTTATAACTTTTAAAACGCAAATTCAAGACCAGGATATTATCGCTGTAGCGTACAGAGTCGAAAATAATCCAGGACCCGGTGATGATGATTTCTATGGAGAATTTCTGAAAACTGCAAAATCAGATACTTCCCAAAGATTAATTTTGAAGCTTGTAAAGCCAAGAAATCTGCAGCCACAATATACCCAGGCATGGAAATTATTGTTAAAAAATATCTACCCGTTGGGTGGAAGAAATATTAAACAGCAGGGATTTGAATTAAATATTAAATATGAAATTGCAGGAGAAGATCCTGTAACACAATTGCAGGTGGGAAACAATACAGTTAAACTTTTAAACGCTTTTGGATTGGATAATGTTGACCAGGCATTAAATCCAACACCTGATGATATTTTTGATTACCGCACCGGGCTTACAATAATTCCTGAGACCGGAGAAATAATTTTTCCTTCACTCGAGCCATTCGGAAGGGATCTAAATTCAAATTTGCCTGACTCCTTAAAATATCAAACAATTTATGATACTACTAAGACTTTTGCACGGCAGGATAAAATAAAAGATAAATGGGAAATAGTTGGAAAATATTCCGGGGAGGCGAGTTCGACTTATCAATTAGGGTTCAACATTGTTCAAAACTCTGTGCGGGTTGTATTAGATGGAAATGAATTGAAGGAAGGCATCGATTATATAGTAGATTATAATATAGGGCAATTGACTATCAAGAAAGATGCTGCGCTTGTTCCCGGTGCAAATTTAAAGATTACTTACGAACAAAATGATCTCTTTCAGTTAGCGTCAAAAACACTCCTGGGTGCAAGAGGAGTTTTTGATTTTTCACCGAAAACCCAGTTGGGTTTTTCAATTCTAAATTTGAATCAGCAATCTCTTAACCAGAAAGTAAGGATTGGTGAAGAACCATTAAGCAATACAATCTACGGAGTTGATTTTAGGACAAGTGTTGATTTACCTTTTTTTACAAATCTACTAGATAAAATTATTTCCACCCGGGAAATGTCGACAATAACACTGTCTGGAGAATATGCATATATAAAGCCCGATCCTAATACAATAAAAAGTACAATCCCCGATGATAACGGTGAAAGCATTGCTTACATAGATGACTTTGAAGGTGCAAAGAAAATAATTCCTATTGGTGTAAATTATACAGCGTGGAAAGACATAAGTCCGCCGGTTGGGTTAAAAAATCTTCCATCTAATATTACTCCGCAGAAGTTGATGGCTTATAAAGGAAAGGCGTTCTGGTTTTCAGTTATTCCTCCGGACGTTACTGTTCAGGATATTTGGGGTGACAGAAAGAAAGTGGCAACACAGGATCAGCAGGTTAGTGTGCTTGATTTTGTATTTATCCCGGATACTCCGGGAACTTATAATTATTATCCTGATCTTAAAACCGATAAAACAAAAGATTGGGGCGGTATGATGCAGCAGCTGTCATCTACGGCGAATAACCTGGTTGAGGAAAATGTTGAATATATTGAGTTCTGGATGAACTCAAGGTACGCTCCTAATGATGGTAAAATCTATATAGATCTTGGTAGAATTAGTGAAGACGTCCTTCCAAATGGTAAACTTGACGGTGAGAGCAAATTAGGACTGGATGTTTTGCGTGAAGGAGAGGATACTGGTATTGATGGTTTGACAGATACACAAGAGGGGGACCCGGCACAAAATTTAAATTTGTATAATGGGCCGCCTACAAATGGTAATACAGGAGATCCCAGTGGAGATGATTTTTCCTATACTCAAAAATCCAGCGGTGTAATTAATCCGTTCGATTATTTTCACATAAATGGAACTGAAGGGAATGCTGCGCTTACAGATATTGGAAGAATTCCTGATACTGAAGATTTGAATAGAAACGGTAACCTGGAAACAGGTAATAATTTTTTCCGTTATGAAATTCCTGTTGATACAACAACCGCTCCGTTCGATCCCAATAAGTTTAACAATAAATTTATTTCCGGAAGAGGTGAAAATGGCTGGTACTTATATAGAATACCGCTAAAAGATACTCTGAGCCAAATTGGAAATCCGAGTTTTTCAGATATAGAAACAATTAGGCTTTTCTCTACTAATGCAACTTCAATGGAGCGTTTTAGAATAGCTGAATTTAACCTGGTAGGAAATCAATGGCAAAAGGTTCTTCCACAAGACACAGTTATGGAAGTTTCAGTAATAAATATAGAAGATAACCAAAATTATACCAGCCCTCCGGGAGTATTCCAGCAAAGAGATAACACCCGGCCAGATCAACAAGTTTACGGAAACGAACAATCTCTTGATTTAATAATAAAAAAATTGCCGCAAGGAAAATCAAGGGAGGCTGTAAAATATTTAAGCGCACCGTTAGATGTATTTAACTATTCGGAAATGAAGTTTTTTATTCACGGTGATAAGGATACAGGTATTAACACAATATCTTCATCTGATCCTACTGATTATAATTCTGAAGTATATTTCAGGTTTGGAACCGATACTAATAATTATTATGAATACAGGCAGCCTGTAAGACCGGGCTGGAATGATGTTGATATTAAATTCAGTGAACTCACTTCTCTTAAGGCGCAACGTGATTCTACAAATGGCAAAGTTAGTGCCCCAGTTTCAAATAGCCCAGGCAGTTTTTATTCATTGAAAGGCAACCCCACTTTGACCTCAGTTAAATTCCTTTTAATAGGGGTTTATAATAGGGGAAGTACTTATCAGACGGCGCCAACATCAGGCGAAGTGTGGATAAATGAACTGAGAGTTATTGGTGCTGACAATCATCCCGGATGGGCTTATAGTTTTGCATCTTCAATGAAACTTGCGGATTTAGGCACTGTCAATTTTAATATTCAAGGGAGAAGTCCATACTTTCATCAATTATCAGATAGTTTTGGCAGCAGGGTAGAAACAAAAAACTGGTCTGTTTCAGCTGATATGGATGTTATAAAATTAATCCCTATAAGTTTGCCCGGTAGTACCTTCAGATTAAGCTATGCTCATACAGAATCATTGGGCAAACCTCTCTATATGCCAGGGACAGATATACTTGTCTCCGATGCTGCCAAAAGGTTAGATGCTCTTGGAGATACTAATAGTACTGGTATGACCGGTGCACAGCTTACTGCCCAGACAATAAGTTATAGCACCTCTGATACCTGGAATGCCTCAAATGTCAGATTTAAAATTCCCTCTAATTTATGGTGGATACGAGATTCTTTTAATGCATTATCTTACAGTTTTTCATATAATAAATCTTTCTCAACAAGTCCAACTGTAGAATCAAATAATGGGTGGCAGTGGAATGCAAATTTGAATTATGCTTTAAATCTAAATCTGGATTATTATTTCAAGCTCTCAGATATTCCGGTGATTGGTTCAATAATTAATTTTCTCTCAGATTACAAAGATGTAAGATTTTATTATTTACCTCAATCTATAGCCTGGAATATAACTGCAAGCAGATTGAGGAATACGAATATCCCAAGGCCCCAGGGTAAGGCGGCGGTAAATCCTATAACATCAAGAGATTTTAAAAGTACGAGATCATTTAATTTAGGCTGGAGGTTAAGTGACGGTGGTCTATTAAACTTGAGCACAAACTATAGTCTGAATATACTTTCATCTCTTGCAAATCTTGAAACTGATGCCTCTGGAAATCAAAGATCAGAAAGTCAGATCTGGTCCGATATATTTTCAGGCAAATTTTTTGGCAGGGACTATCAATATCAGCAGTCGATCGATATTAAGGCCAATCCCAGGATTCCTTCACTATGGAATATTGACAAGTACTTTACATTGACCGCGGGGTACTCTGTATCTTATCGATGGATGTATGATTTTCGTCAGAAGGATTTGGGGAGGAGCGTCGGGTTTAATAATCGGACAAACTTTGGATTAATATTGAGGTGGAAAGCGCTTACTGCACCAATATTCCAATCTGAGGAGGAAAGATTAAAAGAACAAAAGCGGCCGGAAACAAACGTGCAGCTTACGGGGGGATCGGGGAGCGGCAGAACGAGGATCATTACAGGTAATGAACAGGTTGATCTTAGCAATATATTTAAGAATAATAAAGAACAAATTGATACCGGTACACGTGAATTAGCAGTACAGAAAGATACATCCTCTAGTAAAATAAAAATATCTCCGTTGAAACGAGGGGTATTATTTTTAAGGGATGTCACAAAAGCAATTTTGTTTGACTATGAAACGATAAACTTCAATTTTAGTAGTCAAAATACAGTTTCCAAGTCAGGAATTCGTGCAACCCAAACAGGCTTCGCTAATTTCTTTGGCTTTGGAAATGATCCTGCCAATGGTCCTTCCAGGTCTTTTATGTTTGGCCTTGATCAAAATGCTGGTCCGAGAGCTCCTAATGGAAATTTGCAAGATGTTTTTGCTCAACAAAATTCTCTGGATTTTGGTACATCAAGGCCTCTTTGGAAAGGCGCAAAAATTGATCTTAAATGGCAGGTAGGATGGACAATAAATAAATCGACATCATTAACCTCTGATCCGTTTGGTAATACGGCGATTTCATATATTTCTGAAACAGGAACATTAACAAGATCATTTTTCTCTTTACCACCTGTCTTGTTATTTAAGGGATTCAATAACGGGATAAAAAAAGTGCACGATCTTTATGATCCAAATTCACCCGACCCTGTGGCAAATCTTTCAGATGCATTTATAAAAGGTTTTGAAACGTTGCCTCTTGCTGGTAACCTTGGGTTCTTGAGCAAAATTGCAAAGTATATTCCAAGACCAAACTGGCATATTACCTGGGATGGCTTGCAGGATCTGCTTTTCTTTAAAAAGATTGCTGACAATATTTCCTTAGATCATTCTTATTCATCAACTTATACAGAGGGTTGGACAATAACTCCCGATGGACAGAAACAAATTCAGACACAAAGGGTTGAATATGGTTTTATGCCTTTGATTGGATTGAATTTCACTTTTGCTAAACTTTGGAATGGTTCGTTAGTTGCAAGTATTAAATATTCTACCAAGACGAGTTATGATCTGGGAATTTCTACCAGGAGTATTATAGAATCATTTTCAAAAGATATTGGAATCACTGCAGGTTATTCAAAATCAGGGTTTGAAATTCCATTTTTTGGATTTTCACTCAAGAATGATATTCAATTTAATCTATCTTATACTAAGTCAATAGCTTCAAGTACAAATTATAGTATGATTGACTTTACCGAAGCAGGCATTCCGCAGAATGGAACAACAAGGACAATAGTTGGACCGAGCATAAAGTATACTATTAGTTCCAAGGTGCAACTCTCTATCTTTTACACCAGAACAACAGTTACACCAGAAGGAGCAAATCCAGTTCCTCCTTCTGTTCAAAATCTGGCCGGACTGGATGTACATATAACAATACAGTGATATACTGAAATATTTCAGTCTTACTAAAACTGATTTTAAAAATTACTCTTAATTGAAAAATATGGAAACAAAAAAAATATTATGGGTTGATGACGAAATTGAACTGTTACGTTCGCATGTTATATTTCTTTCTGAGAAAGGATTTGAAGTTGATACAGTCACAAACGGTGAAGATGCAATTAATTCTGTCAAGGATAAAGAATATGATCTGATTTTTCTTGATGAAATGATGGCCGGAAAGGGAGGGCTGGAAACTCTCGGTGAGATTAAAGAATATGACCCCAACATTCCTGTAGTTATGATAACCAAGAGTGAAGAAGAATCACTAATGAATGATGCTATTGGAAGCAAGATAAGCGATTATTTGACAAAGCCAGTAAACCCAAGCCAGGTTCTACTTGTATGCAAAAAAATCCTTGAGGGGAAGACAATCTCAAGCCAGTATGTTGCAAAGGATTATCTTCATGATTTTAATAATATTTCGCAAGCCTTACAGGATAATCTTTCATACGAAGAATGGATTGAAATTTATATCAAGCTTGTTAACTGGGACATTGAGCTCGACTCACACTCTGAGATCGGTCTCAGGCAATCATTAAATGAACAGAGAAAGGAAGCTAATAAAGAATTTTCAAAATTTATCGAGCGGAATTATAAAGAGTGGGTAAATAATCAGGAATCGGACAGAGTTCCAACCCTTTCTAATAAAATTGTACAGAATTACGTTATCGATCATTTTAAGGATGAGAACTGTTCTGTTTTTTTCTTTGTGCTGGATTGCCTGAGGTTGGACCAATGGCTGTTGATGGAGAAACTTCTTATCAACGATTTCAAAATTGAAAAAGATTACTATTATTCAATATTACCAACGGCAACACCTTATTCGCGGAATGCTTTGTTTGCAGGTCTTTTCCCGTCGGAAATTGAGAGGAACTATCCACAGTACTGGGAATCAGGGGGTGAAGAAGAAAATAGTATGAATAAATATGAAAAAGAGTTGCTGCAATTACAGCTTGAAAGAAAGAAAGTCAAACTAAGAAATGAGCTGAAATACATTAAGATTATTGATCCGGAAGTTGGCAGAAACTTTGAAAACAACATTATGTCATTTAAGAATACACATTTTACTTCTATCGTTGTAAATTTTCTCGATATGATGGTGCATGGCAGATCTGATTCTGATTTGCTTAAAGAAATTGCTCCTGATGAAGCTGCATACAGATCGCTCACTAATACCTGGTTCAATCATTCTTCTTTGCTTAGCACCTTTAAAACCTTATCCAAGATGAAAAATGCCAAAATAATAATTACAACGGATCACGGCAGCATCAGATCTTTACGGGGAGCTAAAGTATTGGGAGACAAGCAAGCTTCGACTAATTTGAGATTTAAATATGGCAGAAATCTTAAAGTAGATGACAAACATGCTGTCTATGTTAAAAATCCTAATGAATATAAACTACCCAAACGAGGTGTTACAATAAACTACATTATAGCTAAAGAAGATTATTATTTTGTTTATCCTACTGATTATCATAAATATTTAACTTATTATAAAGATACTTTTCAACACGGTGGTATTTCGATGGAAGAAATGATATTGCCGGTTATAACAATGGAACCAAAGTAAAGTGAAGTATCCAAATTCTTTGAAAATTTTTTCCGAAGACGAAACAAAAAACATTGCTGTTGAGTTTTCAAAAGATCTAAAAAATGGTGACGTTGTAATATTGAACGGGGACTTAGGTTCCGGCAAAACATTTTTTGTTAAGGAAGTCGGAAAGCACTTTGGTATAAACAATGTCTCAAGTCCAACTTTTGCCATTGTTAATGAATATTTGAGTAGAATTAAACTTTATCATTTCGATTTCTATAGGATTGAAAAATCAGAGGAAATTATTAACATCGGTTTTAATGATTATTTAAATGATAATGAAGCTGTTATATTTATCGAATGGGGCGAATTGTTCTCAAAAATTTTACCGAGGAAAAGATACGAAATAAAGATTATGTTAAATGAAGATTTTTCCAGGACTTTCAAAATTGATAAATATGACTGAAGACAAACCAATATTGGCAATAGAAACTTCCGAATCGTTGTGCAGTACAGCAGTCTATTTCTCTGACGAAAAATACTTCCAATCTGTTTTAAGAGACAGGCCTTCTCACGCAGAAAAATTAATGGCTTCGATTGAGCATTCTTTAAATTCAGCAGGTATATCGGTAAAAGATATTGGTTCAATAGCTGTATCGTCAGGTCCAGGTTCGTTTACAGGACTGAGGATCGGAATGTCTGCAGCAAAAGGATTAGCGTTGGGTGCGGATTTGGCAATTATTCCAGTTCCAACTTTTGAAGCAATGGCAATGCAGATCTCAGAATATCTAAATTTAGATTCTGAATTTATTATAGCCAATAAAGTGAACTCTGAAGAGATTTATTACGCCAGGTTTCAAGTTATTGCTAATAAAACTATATTTGTAGATAATTTACAGGTTATAAAAAAGACTGATTTTAAGGGAAAAACTAACACTTTGCAGTTTGGGAATGTATCTTTGAATGAAAATAGAGAGAACAGAATCATGAGGAACATTATTTCTCCCGATGCTGTTCATATTGCCAGATGGGCAAACACATATGGCAAAAATCTGGCAACCTATGATTATGATTACTTAGAGCCTGATTATCACAAAAATTTTATTATTAAGGCAAAAAAACATGCTTAAGAAACTTATTTTCATTTGTGCATTAACTTGCCCTATGTTAATTGTGGGGCAGACTCTTAAACCTAAAATCTCGGTTCAGATTGTTGAACATGATTTTGGAACCAACCCCGGTCCCTTTGATTTTATTATCTACAACGGCGGTGGGGGAGTATTGAAAATTGATAAAATCCGTACTACCTGTAGTTGTGTAAAAACAACTATTGATAAGAAAGAAATTGCTATGGCGGATTCTGCCGCCTTAACTGTTAATTATAGCGCATCGGCTAATAAAAAAAATGGTATTGAATATGTCTTTATTTCAACTAATGACGAAAATACCCCGGTACTGAGATTAACGGCGGCATTTAATAAAAAAGTTTCGCCCCTCATTTTTCCAAATTTAGTACATTCAGATTCAGCAGAAATAAGAGCAGAACAATCTAATTCACCAATAATTTATTTCCCTGAAACATCACACGATTTTGGAACAGTTGAACAGGGTAATGTGGTTGGGTATAATTTTACTGTGACAAATAAAGGGAAGGCACCACTGAAGATCAAAAGAATAAGAACATCCTGTGGATGTACTGCAGCCATTACGAATAAAAATGTTCTTGATCCGGGAGAAAGTACGGAAATTCATACTGAGTTTGATTCATCTAATGAAATAGGGAAAGTACACAGATCTATTGAAGTTTTGTCAAACGATCATTCAAATGAAAAATCAATACTAAATATTTATGTGGACGTAAAACCGGGATCTAAATAATGGCGTGGTTCAAAAGATCAAAAGAAAATATTTCACCTGATTCACAGAAAAAAGATCTGCCTGATGGCTTGTGGGAGAAATGCCCAAGCTGCAGTGAGATTATACATAAAAAACAATTGGAAGCCAACCTCTGGACCTGCATAAAATGCAACAACCATTTCAGGATCGGAAGCGAGGATTATTTTAACATCATCCTTGATAAAAACACCTTCAAAGAACTGGATAGGAAGATGCGATCCGCTGACCCACTTGGTTTTGAAGACACAAAGAAATATAAATCAAGAATTAGTGAAACTATAAAAAAGTTAAATTTGTTCGATGCAGTTCGGACTGGGACAGGGAAAATAAACGGGATGGAAATTGCTATCGGCTGTATGGATTTCAGATTTATTGGCGGAAGTATGGGTTCTGTTGTGGGGGAAAAACTAGCACGACTGATAGATAGATCATATAAGAGCAAAATTCCATTGATTATTATTTCCGCAAGCGGCGGTGCACGAATGATGGAGGGAGCATATTCATTAATGCAAATGGCAAAAACCAGCTCACGCCTTGCCCGTTTAGCAGAAGCAAAAATACCTTATATTTCTGTACTTACTGATCCGACTACAGGAGGCACAACAGCCAGCTATGCTATGCTAGGCGATATTCACATAGCTGAACCACAAGCCCTTATAGGTTTTGCAGGACCAAGAGTAATAAAACAAACAATTGGTAAAGATTTGCCGAAAGGTTTTCAGCGATCTGAATTCTTAATGGAGCAGGGATTTGTTGATATTATCTCTCATAGAAAAGACCTTAAGTCTAATATATATAATGTCTTGACACTAATGACCTGAGGCTACTTATCATAACTGTTTCTACTGTCAAAAGAATACAAAAAAAAATTGACCAGCTAAAGAGGAAAGGCAAAACAATAGGTCTTGTTCCTACAATGGGTTACCTGCATGATGGCCACATTTCGCTGGTTAGAAGATCGAAAAAAAGGGCAGATGTTACGGTAGTCTCTATATTTGTAAACCCGACCCAGTTTGCTCCTAACGAAGATTACAATAAATATCCACGTGATATAAAAAAAGATAGAAAAATGCTCCGAAGGGAGCAAGTAGATATTTTGTTCCATCCGGACGTTTCTGAAATATACGGAACTAATTTTCAGACCTATACTAACGTTGAGAATATAACGAAGATTCTAGAAGGAGAAACCAGACCAAATCATTTCAGGGGGGTTACTACAATCGTTTCCATTTTATTTAATTGCGTGAAACCGGATATAACGTTTTTCGGACAAAAAGATGCACAGCAAGCTGAAATTATAAAAAGAATGGTAAATGATCTTAAGTTTAATTTAAAGGTAGAAGTTTGTCCAATAATTAGAGAAAAAGACGGCCTCGCTTTAAGCTCCCGAAATGTTTATCTCTCTGACAAAGAAAGACAGGATGCTCTCATCTTAAATAAGTCGCTTAGGTTAGGAGAAAATATGATAAAGAACGGTGAGACCAGCACTAAAAAAATACTGTCCGAAATGAAAAAATTAATTAACTCAGTTGATTCTTCAAATCTTGATTACGTAAGTATAGTTGAAAAAAAATCTTTTAGTATTGCTAAATCCATTGAGAAAGGTGAGCGGTATTATATTTTGATTGCATGTAAGATTGGTACGACCCGCCTGATAGATAATTTACTCATCAAAGTTTAGTTTATATGTTTTTTTCATAGACAGCTTTTATCCCTACTAAAACAAGCTCGTTAACTAACTTATGTTTCATTTCTAAATGGGGGATTATTTGTTGTGCATTTCCACCAGTAATGAAAACATGAGTTTTCCAGGATTTATTTTTCAGCTTTAATTCGCTGATGCTTTTTTCAATAAGTCCGACCGTTGAATTTATAATTCCGCTTGCTATGGATTCTTTCGTGTTTTTTCCAATCAGCTTGTTGTATTCCTTCGTTGAAACAACCGGCAGCAAAGCCGTTTGGTTGTGAAGGGATTCACCCATCATTTTAACACCCGGCGCAATTATTCCCCCCTTAAAGATTCCCGGATATTTTACAAAGTTTAGCGTTGTAGCTGTACCAAGATCAATCGAAATGATAATATCATTTTTGCTGTAATTTTTGAAGTATCGCGATTTCTTAAATAAGTAGAAAGCTCCTTCAGCAGAGCAAATCCTGTCTGTGCCGACATATTCAGGAGTTGAATGATCGATCTTAAGATTAAAACTTAAGGAGTCATTAATTCTGAAAGGGGATATTTTGAATTTCTTTTTGATTTGACCGGCGAATTCTTTCGATTTGTCTGGAACGACCGAACTAAATACGACTGATGAAATATCTTTTTGTCTGTAACTGCTTACTAGTTTATTGACCGAAGAAAAGGAATTAAAACCGACTATTTTATTTCTATTGAATAAGGCAGTTTTAATCCTTGTATTCCCGATGTCGCAGACTAAAAGCATTATTGTACGCTCACATCACCGAAATGAATCTTTTCAATTTTATTATCTCTTGATTTCAGGAGGAGGAAACCATTCTCGTCAATGTCGTCAAAAATTCCATATTTTGTTACGTTGTCATCACTGACTTCAATCTTTTCGCCTATCATTCTGCAGCGTGATTTCCAGTCTTTTAAAATAGCTTCAGGTTCTGTGCTGATCTTTTCCAATAATTCTTCAAAATTATTCAGTACTTCTGCAAGCAGTCTTTCCCTTTCAATATTTTCATTTGATTCAAGTTTTATTGAAGTGGGGGGGATGTTAAAATTTCCCTGGAACATGGTCTGGTTAACATTTATTCCAATTCCAGTCACCAGTCTTTCTACCTTACTTCCCTGTGAAGTAGCTTCAAGCAAAATGCCGCTTACTTTTTTCCCTTTTATCAAAACGTCATTAGGCCATTTGAGATTTGTATTTAATTGGAATAAATTTTCAATCGATTGCGCAACTGCAAGAGAGCTGGCTAAATTTATAAGATTAATATTTTTGCCAAGGTATTTTCTGTTGGTCAGCAGAATTGAAAAATTTAAATTTTGATCTTTTACACTATACCAGACCCTGTCTTTTCTCCCGCGCCCCTTATTCTGCTTTTCTGCAAAAACAACAGTGCCATCAGCAAGATTTTTGTTCGTTTTATCAAGCAAGTAAGTATTGGTAGAATCTATCTCTTCTGCATAGATGAAATTTCGCCCAATTACGTTCGTATTTAATTTTAAATCAAAGTTTTCAAGTTCAAACAATTTAATTCCTTTAGTAAGCTTTATTCCCGATTGTCAGTAATTTTGCCAGATTTAATAGTCTGCTGACAATATGTCAGGGAATCTGTCAAAAATGCTATTTTATGAGAATTATTAAAAAACTGCATAACCTATTGCACATCAACTAGTTATGCAAGTAATTGTTGTTGGCACATTGATTGTCATACGTATGGAAACAAATCAAATAAATATACCTAAAAGGAGAATATATGACATTCATAGAATTTGAGCCGATTGTAAATTTTGAAGAATTAAACAATAACATATCTAGAATCTTGAACAATAATTCAGTTCAGGATGTTAAACATGCTAATTCTTTGATACCTAAAATAGACATTTCTGAAGATGAAAAAAATATATATATGGAAGCAGAATTACCGGGAGTTAAAAAAGAAGATCTGAAGATTAAGCTTGAAGATAACAAACTGACAATCTCTGGAGAAAAAAAGCACGCTGCTGAAAATGAAGAGAATAAGAGATTCTTTAGCAGGGAAAGAATTTTTGGAACGTTCGAAAAGGTGTTTACAATTCAGACCGAAATAAACAAGGATAATATTAAAGCAGAATTTGAAAATGGTGTTCTTTCATTAACAATTGGAAAATTTGTTCCAAAAAAAAAGGAAAGAACAATCGAAATTAAATAAGAAAATCAAAACTTAAAGGAGTAGTAAATAATGAGTAAAATAATTGGAATAGACTTAGGAACAACCAACTCTTGCGTTGCAGTTATGGAAGGCAATGACCCGGTTGTAATACCGAATTCTGAAGGCGGGAGAACGACCCCTTCTATCGTTGCATTTACAAAATCAGGTGAAAGATTAGTTGGCCAGCCTGCTAAAAGACAGGCGATAACGAATCCTAAAAATACAATCTTCTCGATAAAAAGATTTATGGGAAGAGTAATTAATGAAGTAGGAAGTGAAAAAGGGAAAGTACCATATGAAGTTATATCAGGTGATAACGACACTGCCCGTGTAAAAATCGGCGACAGAGTTTATTCTCCACCTGAGATCAGTGCTATGATACTTCAGAAAATGAAAAAGACTGCAGAAGAATATCTTGGACAGGAAGTTTCTGAAGCTGTGATTACAGTGCCTGCATATTTTAACGATTCACAGAGACAGGCAACTAAAGATGCCGGAGAGATTGCAGGATTAAAAGTAAGAAGGATAATTAATGAACCTACGGCTGCTGCTTTGGCTTATGGCCTTGACAAGAAAACAAAAGATCACACTGTTGCTGTTTATGATCTCGGTGGAGGTACTTTTGATGTCTCAATCCTTCAACTTGGCGACGGAGTATTTGAAGTAAAATCAACAAACGGTGACGGACACCTCGGTGGCGATGACTTTGATCAGAGAATAGTTGACTGGGCCGCAGATGAATTTAATAAATCTGATGGAATCGATCTTCGCAAGGACCCGATGGCATTGCAGAGACTGAAAGAAGCTGCTGAAAAGGCAAAGATTGAATTGTCCTCTTCAACTAATACAGATTTCAATCTTCCGTTCATTACTGCAACGCAGGATGGACCGAAACACTTAAACTTAGCTTTGTCAAGAGCAAAGTTCGAACAGTTGATTGACGATCTTGTACAGAGAACTAAAGTTCCCTGCGAACAAACTTTGAAAGATTCCGGTGTTTCAGCTTCTCAGATCGATGAGGTTATACTAGTTGGTGGTTCTACCAGAATTCCAATGGTACAGGAACTGGTTAAGAAAATTTTCGGTAAAGAACCTCACAAAGGAGTTAACCCTGATGAAGTTGTTGCGATTGGTGCAGCTATCCAGGGTGGCGTTTTAACAGGCGATGTAAAAGACGTATTGCTGCTTGATGTAACTCCGTTATCACTTGGTATCGAAACAATGGGTGGAGTTTCCACAAAGCTTATTGATGCAAATACGACTATTCCGACAAAAAAGAGCGAGATTTTCTCAACGGCTTCGGATAGTCAACCGTCTGTTGAAATAAATATTCTGCAGGGCGAGCGCTCAATGGCTGCTGATAACAGGACTCTCGGTAAATTCCATCTTGACGGTATTCCACCGGCACCTAGAGGAGTTCCGCAGATTGAAGTTACTTTTGATATAGATGCTAACGGTATTTTGCACGTGACCGCAAAAGACAAAGCTACAAACAAAGAGCAGAGCATCAGGATCACTTCTTCGAGCGGTTTATCGCAGGAAGAAATAGATAAAATGAAGAACGATGCAAAATCACATGCAGCCGATGATAAGAAGAAGAAAGAAGAGGTTGATACAAAGAACCAGGCAGACAGCCTTGTTTTCCAGACTAAGAAACAGCTCAGTGAATTAGGCGATAAAGTTCCTGCTGATGTTAAAACAAGACTGGAAGGAGAGATAAAGAAAGTTGAGGATGCAATTGCATCAAACAACACAGCACAGATAAAATCTGCTACCGAATCGTTGAATAAAGTATGGAGTGAAGTTGCTTCACAGCTTTATTCGCAACCGGGCGCAGATCAGCAGGGAGGACCTGAAGCTCAGGGACAACCCGGCGGCCAGCAGCAGGAAAAGCAAAAAGATGATAAAGATGTGCAGGATGCTTCATACGAAGTAGTTGACGAAGATAAAAAGAAAGAAGACGATAAATAAATAATATCATTGAGGTTCTGCATAAGCAGGACCCGCAATCTTTTGTAACTACAATTAACGAACAGAGAATATTAATAATATTGAGAAGTTTACAGAAGATGAACGGAGGAAATTAAAATGACCGATAACAAAGAATTAATTAGTCTGCGAAATATGGACGGCGATGCCTGGAAAGACTATCTTGAAACCGAGAATACTATTTCACCGCTGGTTGATATTTTTGAAAAAGATGATAACTACATTCTGGCTGTGAGTATGCCGGGTGTGAAAAGAGAAAATATAAGAGTAAAGATTGAAGGTGAATCACTTTTTATTTTTGGAAAAATAAATTACCGCGAGAGAAATAATTACGAATATATTCTGAACGAAAATGAGATCGGGAATTATTACCGCAGATTTAAATTAAGTGAAAGTATAGACCAATCGAAGATAGAAGCAATGTATGAAAACGGACAGCTTGTTATAATTATGCCGAAAGATGAAAAGATGAAAGCAAGAACAATCGAAATAAGTTAAGGAGGAATTTCTTCGGTTTTAAAATCCGGCTCTGTCAAATGATGGATGCCGGATTTTATTGTTTAAATATAATAAATGGCAAAAACTTAAAAATGCCAAATGCTAATAGGGCATCCACTTGATCGGCTGGAAGTGATGTGCTAACCTAAAATATATCTGGGATAGTTTAAGTCCCATAAGCGGTTTGGTTGCCTGAACATCTATTAGTGATGTAGTCTGGCAAATTCAAATGATATTATTATGGCTACCAGTTTTTAATCCAAAGAACTTATTTAGGATATTAATCCTAATTAATTTTCTATGACCTATTGACTTTTTACTTTTTTAAGTGGTTATATGGTATACTTATTTAACCTTAAGATTTCCGTTAGATAAAATCTCTATTGAAATATTTTGTTTATATTCCTTTAAGGTAAACTTTTTGTAACTCTTCCACTTGTTGAACTCTAAATCAACAAGTCTACCATTAGTATTTGCTATTTTATCAATGTCAAAACTTGAGTAAAAATATTTTTGTAAAACTTTGATTTCAGAACCTTCATCCAATTTGCGTGAAACTAGTTCAATCATTAGGCTATAATATATTTCCTCAATGACAAAAGAAACTCTATAAAATCGTTCGTCGGTAATCGAAATACTATCTGAATATTTCTTGTATATATTTTCCAGAGAATCGGCATAAAATGATGGCCCACAATCTAATTAAATGATGGAGGGATCCGGGCTAGGAATGTTTACAGAAGATGCTTTAACTTCAGTTTGAGCTGATAATTTGAAAGCAAGAATGAAAATAAGCACGAATATTTTTTCCATATTTATTACCATATAACTATTAGATATGACGAATTAATAAGAAGCATATTGGAACATATATGAGAATAAAATGCTCATATATAAACCTTTGCTTAGTATGATATTCCCAACCAACTATTGTAAACCTATAAAATTATAGCGTTTATAAAACTTTTAGTCAAGATTACATTAACGAATTTTATTCTGATATATTTCCCCCATATCATTAGGATGAAAATTCTACTTCTATCTTTTAACAATTAGACAGGAATTCTATACAATACAATAAAGTAACAGTAAGTCTCATGAAAAAATTCACGGGAGATAAAAGCTTTAATAATATCTTAATCCTTTTTGTAATTTGGAAAATAAATAAATGAATACAACTTTATTTATTTCATTCCCGGCCAGCTAAAATATTTTCAAGTCTTTGGCGTTTTACATAGTTTTCAAACCGGAAAGATTTGGCAAGTGCAACCAGATGTTCATCCGTCAATCCCTTAAACAAATTACAATATTCCGGCACAAGTGCTTCAGCAATCAGGACATGCCTGACGAGCAGGGCTATGTGTCTTTCCGTGCCATTTGGATAAGGGTCATAATCAGGAAATTCTTTTTTGAAAAGTTCTTCTATCGGTTCCATTACCTGCCGGATATTTCTATCGGACGAGCCCCATGCATCAGCCCCAAGGTATTCTTTCTTTTTCAGAAAGGAGGAAATCAGCTTCATATAAGGTGTATTAGTTTTCTGGTGTATAATTGCTTGCAAGCCCAAATCCTTATACAGCCAAATACACCAGCTTACTTTGTATTTTTTGTAATACGCCAGTTGATCTTTCAGTACCCGGTAACGCGATTCATCCTCTTTCGGATCATTAGTATAAACCGGTCCGAATTCACCGACCCAGATAGGCACTTTATGTTTAAGCATAAATTCGGATTTTTCAAGAAACTCTTTCTCAAGAGTATTCTTGTCATAATATTTTCCATTGATTTCACCCGGGTAATTTCCGGTAAACCCGGGAAGAGCATAATCGTGATTCGTATAAACAACATTATCCCAGACTTCTGTAAACTTACTGAAGTCTTTTGCGTACAGGTCTCCTTCAATGAACATAATGTGGTTCGGATCGACCTTCTTTACTGCGTTGTATAGTCGTTTATAGTAGGGGAATAGTTTCTCGCCTGAAGGATCAGCCGGTTCATTTATTAAATCATAACCAGCAACCCAAGGCTGGTCTTTGTAATGCTCTGCTATAACTTCCCACAAATGTAATGCTCTATCCTGAAAATCTTTATATGCCCAGAAGAATGCTTTGTGGGTCGGATTGTCGCTATGCCAATGTTGGTTTTGAGAACCTGGTAATGCATGCATGTCGATTATAGTATATATCTGATGCTTTGCGCATAAATTGATAACTCCGTCAAGATACGTAAAAGCTTTTTCATTTATGACTCCCGGATTCATATCATCTTCAAAAAGATGGTAATTGATAGGAATGCGGACCAGGTTTAATCCAAGGCTGTGAATATATTCTGCATCAGGTTCAGTGAAATAGCTGTTAAGAAAAGTATCGAAGTAGAGATCATATTTCTTTTTACCCAGCACTTTCAGCAAACCCTCTCTCATTGATTCTTCATTGTAGGGATAGCCGTCAATGAAATTTTCCATGTGCAGCATACCGCCTAACCCGAAGCCGCGCAGAATAATAGTTTCGCCTTTATGATTGATTATATGATCGCCTGAAACTTTTAGCAGATATTCATTTGCAGATTGCATATTATCTGATCCTTTAACTTTGGAAAATGAAAAAGTAAAAAATACAGTAAGGAAGGTTACAAGCAGATAAAAAAATCTGTGGTTTATTTTTGCTTTCAAATTAATAAAATGTAATTTATTCATAATGAAATACTCTTAAATGTTTTAAAAATTTTTATTGTTGATATACTCAATTTGTACAAAGGAATAAATTCAATTCAATATTAAAATTTAAGAAACTATGCCTGGTATTCACTTAAAATTATTTACTATTCATTGCCGGGGTAATGATCCTGTAATTTCCGCTTAAGTGCATTAAACTGAAAAGATATAATAAACCGTCATAGTAAGGATCGAAATAACCATCTTTATATGGTTCAAGTTTAGCATTCCAGACCGCATCAACAAACTTCCAACTTTTGGCCTGAGTTCCCATTATGGAAGCTGCGGCAGATGTAGCAACTAATCCCAATGAATGACGAAGCTTCTGATATCCGCCGGCAGGAAGAATAAAGTCGGGAAGTGTTCCATCTACGTTATACTGGTCTTCAAATGCGTAAATTCCTCTGCAGAAAAGGAAATTTTGAATTCGCTTGCAATAATCCTGCTGCCATTTTTTATCTTTTGCAAACCAGGAGTAATCCATAGCTATGTTCATCGGGACTCTCCATGAATCGAAACGAAAAGATGGTTTAAAACGACGAAATGATCTTGGAATTCCATCGAACCCGGTAATATCGGCATTAAGACCTGTTGGCGCTCTGCATGCACGATGAAGAAAGGCGCGTGCTGTATCGGCACAATCCCTGTAAAACTGTTCGTGACCATCTTTGGCGTATTCAGCCCATACTTCATAAAAAGCGGGTAAAAAATAAGAAGGATCCGTCCTGTTGTAACCGGAACTGTCGGGGACAAAAGTTATCTTTTTTTGTTCAACATTAATAACATTTGTTATTCTACCCTTTCCGTTTTTACTCCACATTGCATTAAGAATTCTTCGGGCTTCACCATAATAATTTATCCCGGTATTATTTCCCCAGCGGTTTGAGGCAAACAAAAGATCAGTTATGAAATAAAGTTCACCGTCAGATGCTGATCCTTCAGAATTGTGTACTCCGGTTTTTGGTTTTACGCTCCAGGCAAAATAAGCATCGCGCGGCCCGCCCTGGTGCTGCATATATTTTTTTGCCCAACGCCACAAACTGTCAAAGACATCCTTCTTATTTAACTGTACGGCTACCATCAGACCGTATGACATACCTTCGGTTCGGACATCGTGATTTTTCACATCGGAAAGGTAGGCCATCGAATCATCCACTTGAAAATAAACTTTGCTTGGTCCTTCGAAGACGTCGTAATAAGCTTTGGCTAACTTTGCGTCAATATCTTTTTGCTTATATCCCGCTTCTAAAAATACATTTCTGTATTGTCCGGTTTCCCACGCACCTTTATTCCAGGGTTTCATTTTCCCGCGCGGGTCTTTCACATCTTTATCACAATCGCCGGTTTTTGTTATTCCAAATGAAATAAAACATAATGCAGAGAGTGCAATTAAGTAAATATACTTTTTCATAAGTGCTCCCTATGGAAATTATTTAAACATAAATGTTCTATTTATTATTCCCATATGCATCCAAAATTGCTTTGGAAATAACATTTGGACTAACATTATTTGCTGATGCATATTTTAGTATCTCCTCGGATTCCGGTTTAACTTTCTCTTTACCGTCAGGTGTTTTAGAAATTTTTATGTGAAAAGATCCAAAATCGGTTTCTATTTTTTCAACTTTCCTTTCAAGTTCAATCCTATCAACAGGATAATATCTTATTCCTATTGTAGTAGTATAATTCAAAATAAGATTTGAAATTTTCTCCAGGTCATTTCTACTACAGATTACGCTTAGTAAAATTCCGGGCCTGCCTTTTTTCATAATTACTTGAGTGTAATGAAAATCAATTGCTCCATGGTCAAACAATTTATTTTGAAATTCCAAACCCAGGTATTCATTATTTGCGTCGTCAATATTGGTTTCTATTACAAATAAATTTTTATTTGTGTCCGAAATTTCCGAAATAGAAAGTCTTAATACATTGGGAGAGATAAAATCTTTTTCACCGGCTCCATAGGCAGTTTGAATATCCGTTGTTGATACAGGATCAATTACCGGATCTAAATATTTGATTATTGCTGCACCTGTCGGAGTTAACCTTTCACCTTCTTCATCACCGTAGGTATAAGGTATTCCCTCAATTATTAGCTTGGTTGCAGGGCAGGGAACAGGAAGCTGTCCGTGAGCTGTATTAACAAATCCTTTACCCGTTATTAAAGAAGCTAAATAAGACTCTTTAATATTTATTTTATCCAGAAAATACGCTGTCCCGCAAATATCAATTATTGAATCAACTGCGCCTATTTCATGGAAATGGATTTTTTCAATTGGAATATTATGAACTTCTGCCTCAGCTTTGCCAATAATTCCAAATATATCAATTGCAATTTTTTTCGCGTTTTCTGTAAGCGAAGATCTATTAATTAATGAAATAATATCCGTTAAATGCCTGTGATGATGTTGTTTTACTTTTTCTACAACTTTAACGTGCTTACAAGCTATTCCATTTTTTTTTACATCAGAAATTACAATCTCCGCCTGGTCATCAAAATTTAACAATGAAGGCAGCTTTTTTAATTCTTCAAATCCATCTGATAATTGAGCCAAAGCTCCTAAAAACATATCTCCGCTTGCACCAGAAAATGCTTCTATCTTTAATATTTTTGACATTTATTTTGATCCTTTAACTATTCTATATGCTGCAATGGCAGCTCCATATCCGTTATCAATATTGGTTACCAGTAACCCATTAGCACAACTTGAAAGCATTGAGTTAAGTGCGGTGTGTCCTCCTTTTGCAACTCCATACCCTATGCTTATTGGAATACCTATTATCGGCTGAGCGAACAATCCGCCAACAACAGTCGGCAGCGCTCCTTCAAAACCAGCGCAAGCAATTATAACTTTTGCTTTTTTTATTTTCTCTTTTTTATCCAATAATCTATGAACTCCGGCTACACCAACATCCACAATTTTTTCAGCTTTTAATCCT
>Ga0307417_10000253_pt1 | contig 22871 bp, 18 predicted proteins | sample SalMarWE160210MG_2_FD_202514 | JGI IMG/M metagenome (GOLD analysis project Ga0307417, IMG submission 202514) | Salt marsh sediment microbial communities from the Plum Island Ecosystem LTER, Massachusetts, United States - WE1602-10 | ecosystem: Environmental > Aquatic > Marine > Intertidal zone... | reverse complement strand
TACGCCGACGTTCTCTCTTCCAGTTATATCTTCGGTATAGCCGGACTCAGTAACATAATCCGGTACGATTGTCTTTTTAGCAATCTTAGCCCTTTCTCCTAAAATAAAAGTAACATAATTCTGGTCAGGTGATAGTTCAATATTATAGACAAATTTATCCTGGATAAAAATTTCAAGCGGTCTTTTTGGCTTCATTTCATCGCGGGCCTCTTTCCTTTTTTCTGCTCTTTCCTTTCTTTCGCGCAAAACTTTTATCAATTCCATTTCCTGTTTTTGAAGATACTTTTCTTCCTCACCAGCTGGCTCGTGCTCTTCAGGTTTGTTTCCTTTTTTAAAATCAGTTAATTGAGTTGTAAGTCCGCTGGTGAGATTAAATTCAAAAAGGTTGTGATCTTTTATATATGTAACTCCTTTTTCATCAAAGGTGAAAGATGGGTTGGATTCTGAATCGAGAGTATTTGTAATCTGTCGTATTTTGCCGGACTTAATATTATATAGAAAAATATCCCCGTTTTTTGAATAAACTTTTTCCGTTTGTTCTTTGTTATAATCTCCGTACTCTGAAGGAAGTTTTTTTCTTTCTTCAAAAGAGACTTTTTGAGGTTCGCCGCCGTTGGCGGAGACAGAATAAAGCGAATCACCATCATTGTTATCGGGATTCCACATAAAATAAATTTTGCTTCCATCTTCTGACCAATGAATATCTGAAGGCGAAGTTCCCATCCATTTTGGATCGCGCATTATATTTTTAATTGTTAAATCAAACTTCGAGTTGGAATCGTATTTCTGCTGCGGATAAACAAAGAAAGAAATTGTGAACAATAAAACGAAAACAGGGAAAAGCTTTAATGATTTCATTTCGTTCCTAAGGAAAATTGAGAATTATTATTTTTTAATATCTATTACAGTTACTTCAGGTGTAGAGTTGTAACGCTCAGGTGCTATTGACATTCCTAAGCCGGGCGTTATCACCATCATTGTTTTGCCGAGACGAAAGTCACCTTTAATACGTGTCGTTTCAATTAACGTTGGCGTTAAATTAATGAACGGGAAAAGAAAAGTTATCTGTCCGCCATGCGTGTGTCCGGCAAGTATTAAATCATAATGTTTTTTGACTGCCTCATTTATTACCATTTGTCGGGGCTGGTGGACCAGCATAATATTTAAATCGTTTTCGGACGCCGAATGGTCAACAAGTGAATCAAGCGCATTTTGTGAAACTCTTTTGGTGTATGTTTCGGTTGCAAAAGTAATTCCGATTTTCGCAGTATCAATTAAAAGAGTTCGTCGTTCATCATCAAACATAAAAATATTCTGTTTTGCCAACGCGTCTGTGATTTCTCTTCTGCTTCTTGCATTGTCCCTTCTATAGGCCCAGTTATCATGATCACCGACGCAGGAGTAAATGCCGTACTTGGAATTTATTCTTCCCAAATATTTTGCAGCTGTATCAATATATTCCGGTCGGGAGCTGATAAAATCTCCCCCGATCAGTACGAGATCGGGATTTTGTGAATTAACGTATCTCACAAATTTCGAGATTCTCTTTCTGTCTGTGTATCTATCGGCATGAATATCTGATATGAATACGATTCTGAAGTTATTAAGCTCTTCGGGAATATCTTTTCTGTGATAAACGGTTTCTCTGATGTTTATTGTATTATAATCGTAAAACATTCTTAGCGGGACATAAGCGGCAAAGAAAACAACTATTATAAAAATCACCCTGGTTTCGTAAGGGAGTATTTTGGATTTAATTTTTTTGTAAACCGGGCGTAGGATGAGCTTTAGTACATCAATAATTAGAAACAAAAGCATGCACTGGACAACAAGTATAAAAAAGAACCAGAAAGGGTAAATCAACAAATAATCTATTAATTTCCCCTGGGGGAAGGATAAGTTTACTGTGGCTGTAATTCCCTGGTATGACCAGATTATTACTATGAGAATGGGATAAAGATTGAAAAATACCAGGAAAACATTCCTAAAAAATTTAATTCTCTTTTGAGATAACGAGGGATAAATAAGCCGGAGTGATTTTAGTGTAGTTTTAACGAAATAAAATTCACATAAAAACAGAATAGTTATAAAAAGAAGTACTCTTATAATATATTGCATAGGTAAAAGCCTTTATCGGGGAAATATTTTGTCCTGATCTCTTTTCTTCAAACCTCTTGCGACAAGTTCAAAGGAGTGATCTATCCATTCGTAAATTAATTTATCAGATACAGAATTATCAATTTCGACAGTATTCCAGTGCATTTTGTTCATATGATAGCCGGGTCTTACACAATCATATTCTTCCCGCAGCTCAACTGCCTTTTCGGGATCGCACTTTAAGTTTATACTGATCGGTGAATTCAAATTAGCTATAAGAAATATTTTTCCCATCACTTTGTAAACCGGCGAATCTTCGTTAAAAGGAAGTTCCTCTGTTACAAATTTTTTCTTCAGGCAATATTCTCTTATTAATTCGATGTTCATTATAATATCTGTGTGAATCCGCCAAATCCGCGTTATTCGATGTTCTATCTGTAACGAAGAATAGAACGCGGAGAAACACAGATTAAGCAGATTGACTCGGATTTGTTAGTATTTTATTACAAAGGCCTAAAACTTGTTCTACAGTTATATCATTAATATTACCTGTTTCCGACTGAATATAAAATTGATTTTCCATGGACGGCGCCCACTCATAGGCTTTTGTGGGTCCGAAAAGAGATATCAATTTTGTGCCAACCGATCCGGCAACATGCATCGGTCCTGTGTCATTTGTAATATATAGATTTATCCGGCTTAAAACAGCAGCCAGTTTTTTGATCTCAAAATTTTCTGCGATTTCGAAGGGAATATTCAACTCTTTTAATTTATTCGTAATTGGTTTAATTATTTCACGATCGGTCATACCGGCCGTGATTAATATATAGTTGCGTTGCTTTTCGAAAAGAGTTTTAGCTAAATCTATAAATTTTTCTGTTTGCCAGATGTTTTCTTTTTTACCTGCCCCGGGATGAAAACCGATGATCATTCTTTTCTTAACTGAAAATAATTTCGTTAAGAAAGCTTCAGCGAAAAGCTTGTCCGTTTCACATAATTCAAAGCGAATATTTTTTATTTCTTTTTTACTTAAATCGCACCCGATTTGTCGCACAACATCAAGGTTTCTTTCAGACTGGTGCTTTTTCTCTTTGTCCCAGCAAAAATCTTTTTTAACATTTAGAAATTTTGATGCTTTGTTAATTTTTCCATCGATGCTGTTTACTCCGACACGCATCTTTGCTCCGGATAAAAAACTAATTATATGGGAAGTGGTTGAATAAGCAAAGGTAGAGGTTACAATCCCGATCTGATATTTTACTTTTCTGAGTTCTCTATAAAAGTTAAGAATAGTTTTTAGAGAGGATTTATCATAAACAAGTATTTCATGCAGGTCGGGGTTAATGTCTTTTAATGGGATAGGATAATTTGTTTTCGCAGCAACGAGAGTTATTTGTGCTTCCGGAAATTTTTTCCTTAAAGCAACGTAAAAAGGGAGAGAACAAATCATATCGCCGACCTGGTTGTTCTTCCCCACCACCAAAATGTTTTTTACATTCGAAATGAAATCCTGTGTTAAATCCATTCAATTTGGTTCTTCATTTCGGGCAAATTAATCTATTTTCTCACCTTGTCCAAATATTTCGCAACATCCTTCGCGAAGTAAGTCAATATCATATCAGCACCGGCGCGCTTAATTGCAACGAGCGATTCAATCATTACACGTTCCTCGTCTATCCAGTCATTTTGTCCGGCTGCTTTAATCATCGAGAACTCGCCGCTGACCTGGTAAGCAGCTGTTGGCATTCCGAATTTATCTTTAACACGACGAATAATGTCAAGATAAGGTCCCGCCGGTTTTACCATTACAATATCAGCGCCTTCTTCAATGTCTGATTCGACCTCTCGAATCGCTTCGTCGCCGTTTGCAATATCCATTTGATGAGATCTTCGGTCACCAAAAGCGGGAGCAGATTCAGCAGCGTCGCGGAACGGCCCGTAATATCCAGATGAATATTTAGCAGAATAGCTCATAATTGGAATTTTTGTAAAACCTTTATAGTCGAGTGCCTTGCGGATTGCGAGAACTCTTCCATCCATCATATCAGAAGGTGCAACCATATCAGCGCCAGCTTCCACATGCGAAAGAGCTTCTTTAGCAAGCAATGATACAGTTTCATCATTTAGAATTTCTTCTCCCTGCAAAACACCGCAGTGACCGTGAGAAGTGTATTCACACATACAAACATCTGTTATTACAAGAAGATCTTTAACTTCTGCCTTTATGGCACGGATCGCTTTCTGAACAATTCCATTTGGATCATATGCCTCGCTTCCCTTTTCATCCTTATGTTCAGGAATTCCAAAAAGAATTACGGCGGGAATTCCAAGAGAGGCAACTTCTTTACATTCTTTTACAAGCTCTTCTACTGAAAGTTGAAAAATGCCCGGCATTGATTTTATGGGATTATTAACTTTTGTACCGGGCACAACGAACATAGGGTAAATCAAATCATTTTTGCTAAGCTCTGTCTCGCGAACCATGTCTCTTACAATCGGGTTGTAACGAAGTCTTCTTAATCTTTTGTTGGGATAAACTGCCATATTTTACTCCTTTTAAATCTTTTTTTGTCATTGCGAATCCTGATTTATCAGGATTCGCAATGACAACCTATATAGTTATCACTTTTTTGTAAACTGCTTCGCTGCTTTTCACGCAGTCACCGAGAGAAATTCCTCCGCGGTAATTGCCCGCGAGAATAAATCCCGGGAATTTATTTTCAAAGTCCTCAAAAGCTTTTACGTGTTCAATATAACCAACATTATATTGAGGAATAGCTTTGCTCCAAAATTTAGAATCTATAAAAACGGGTTCAGAATTTATTTTCATAATCTCGTGGAATTCTTTTAAAACCTGGGCTACCAATTCATTTTTATCTTGTTCAGTAATTTTGGGATTTCTCGAACCTCCAACAAAAATAGTGAAAGATGCTTTATCATCTTCGCATCTCTCTGGGAATAAAACAGAGCTCCAGATTGCACCAAGAAAACTTTTATTTTCTTTTGAGGGAATCAAAAATCCAAAACCATCAAGCGGCCTGCTTATCGATGATTTTTCATAACCTACATAAAGTACAAGAACAGGTGGATAATAAACATTCAATAAATGTTCCGCCGTTTTTGTATCCAGGTCTTTTACCAGGGTTGCTGCAGCATAAGCAGGAATGGCTGAAATTAAAATGTCACAATCCAAAGAATTTCTTTTTTCGTCTTGAACAAATTTTACCCTGTAACCTGCATCTATCTTTTCAACCGAGGTCACTTCTGTTTCGAATATTACTTTCTCCTTGAGTGATCCAGAAATAGTTTTGGGGAAAATATTCATTCCGGATTTGAAGGAAAACATTTTTGCAGATTGTTTAGACTTTTCAGCCCTTTTCTTTCGCTCTCTTATGCTTTTGATAGTCCCGATTATTAACCCGCCATACTTTTCTTCGAGTTCATAAAGTTTTGGGAAAGCAGATTTCACGCTTAATTCGTCGGGGTTACCGGCATAAACACCTGCTACAAAAGGATTTATAGCATAGTCCAGAAATTCTTTTCCCAACCGTCTTTCAACAAACTGAGATATACTTTGATAATAGCCCTCTTTCGATCTTCCGATAAAGGGTTCCGCCATCAGGCGTAATTTAGCTTTAGTGGAAAACAAATTTGTTTTTGCTAATCCTGGAGGGCTCATAGGAAGTGCGTGAAGTTCTCCGTTCCGAAGAATGTATCTTTTATTAGCTTCTTTGTTTGCATAGATCATTTCATCCTGCAGGCCAAGCTCTTTAACAAGTTGAGCTATTAATGGATGTGTTTCAAGTCCGCTGTTTGGTCCCTGGTCAAAAAGATATCCCGCATCAGTTTTTGTTTCAATTGATCCGCCGGGCGTACTTTTCTTTTCTAGAACAGTAACGTCGAAACCGTCTTTGTTCAAAAGATAGGCGATTGTAAGACCCGAAATTCCCGCACCAAGCACAACAACTTTCTTTTTCATATTAATTAAACAGTCCTTGAATATTTTGCTGTGTCTTCTTTTCTTTCGATGTAGCCGTCAAAATTCATAGCAATGTTTCTGATTAATAATTTTCCCATTTCAGAAACTTCAATTTTATTTTCAGTAACCTTTATCAAGTTGTCAGCTTCCATTTCCTTCATATTTTTTAATCCCCAGGCGAAATACTTTTTGAAATCGATGTTATGTCTTTTTTCAACTGCCGGAATATCGAGTTCGAAGTCGCACATAATTTGCATAATAACATCGCGTCTAATCTGATCATCTTCATTTAAATAATATCCTCTTGTTACAGGCAAAGTTTCCTTATCGATTGCATCGAAATATTCTTTTTCTGTTTTAATGTTTTGGGTATAAATGTTTTTAAGCTGACTAATTGCTGTAACCCCCATCGCATATAGATCTGAACCCGAGTGAGTGCTGTAACCCTGGAAGTTTCTGTAAAGCTTTTTCTCGCGCATAGCGATAGCGAGTTCATCATCAGGCTTAGCAAAATGATCCATCCCAATAAGAACATACCCCGCTGAAGTCAATTTTTCTATCGTCATTTTTAGTATTTCAAGCTTTACTTCAGGTGCAGGGATATCTTCCGGGTGAATGAGTGCCATGTGTTTTTTCATCCACGGCACGTGTGCATAGTTAAAAACGGCAATTCTATCCGGTGAGATATCAATTATTTTTTCAACAGTTTCTTCAAAGGATTCTATGGTTTGAAAAGGTAAGCCGTACATTAGATCGAGATTAATACTACCGAAGCCTAGTTCACGAACCCATTGAACAGTTTGTCTGGTAATATCTTCCGGTTGAATTCTGTTCACAGCTTTCTGAACTTTTTCGTTGAAGTCCTGAACGCCCATGCTGATTCTGTTAAAACCGTTATTTCGAAGAGCCTCAAGGTGAGCGCGTTTAAGTTCACGCGGGTCAATTTCGCAGCCGTTTTCGGAATCATTTTTGAAATTGAAATTGTTTTTTATATATGATGCCAGATCATTTATTTCATCGGGGGTAAGATGAGTTGGTGTACCACCGCCCCAGTGTAGTTGAGATACCTGTCTGTCGGGTAATATGTAGGTTCTCACCATATCGATTTCTTTCTTTAGGTATTTTAGATATTCTTTAACTCTGTCCCGGTTACGCGTGATGATCATATTACATCCGCAGAAGTAGCAAAGTGTATCGCAAAACGGGAGATGAAAATAAATAGACAGATCCGGAAGACCCTCACCATAATTTGTTTTTATTATTTCGTCGAGATAGTTCTCTGATGTAAAACTATCCTTAAACTGCGGCGCAGTCGGGTAACTAGTATATCTTGGCCCTGGTTTATCGTATTTTTTAAATTTTGACAAATCAAATTCAAACATCGTTAACTCCTCAAAATATTAACCGCAAAGTTAAAAATTGTTAACCATTCTGTTAAATCCATCTACCAACTTTGGGACATTAAAATTAATTAAAAAACCTAATTTCTTATCAGCCAGCTTTAAATATGTTAATAATTGTGCTTTATGAACGGGCAGTAAAATCTCTACTGCTTTTAATTCTATTATTATTTCATTTTCCACTAAAAGATCAATTTTAAAATCTGCATCCAGAACCTCATTTTTATAAACTATCGGAACGGGAACCTGTCTGATACAACTAACTCTTCTAAGTTTAAGTTCTTTGCAAAAACAAGTTTCATAAACACTTTCAAGTAGTCCCGGACCTAAATTTCTATGCATTTCAATTGAAGCATCTAATATCTGTTTACTTAAACTATTTAAATAATCTCTATCCAAAACTCCTTTGCGGCTCTGCGTCTTAGCGATGAAATACTTTGCTTTCTTCTTTTACAGTCTCAGTAAAAAATTTGGCATTCTCCGGTTTTACATCCGGTAGAATACCATGACCAAGATTAAAAATATGTCCTGTTCCGTCACCATAATTTGAAAGTATTCTCTTTACCTCGTTTGTAATTTTTTCCTTGTTTCCATAAAGAACAGTAGGATCCATATTTCCCTGCAAAGCAACGCGGTCACCGATTTCTTTTCTTACTTTTCCCAAGTCCATTGTCCAATCCAGACCTATTACATCAGCTCCGGCATCAGCGATTTTATTAAGGTTGTAATGAACTCCTTTTGCAAAAACAATTACCGGTTGTCCGTTTCTTTTAATGTTTGCAATAATTTTTTCTATATATCTCAGGGAAAATTCTTCAAAATCATTTTGTGAAAGATTTCCGCCCCAGGTATCAAAAATCTGAACAGCATCTGCACCGGCTTCAATTTTTGCGGATAAGTATTTTGCAATTGTATCTGCCAACTTATTCAGTATTGAATGAGCTAATTTCGGATTATTATAAATCAAACTTTTTACAAAAGAAAAGTTCTTTGATCCTCCTCCTTCCACCATATAACAAAGCAGAGTCCACGGTGCGCCGCTAAATCCTATCAGCGGGACACGATTATTTAATTCTTTTTTAGTAAGGGAAACAGCATCAAGCACATATTTCAAATCTTTTGTTGGATCAATTACTTTTAATGCCTTTGCATCTTCCTTGTTCCTTATAGGCTGTGGGAAAACAGGGCCTTTGCCTTCGTGCATTTCCAGATGCATTCCCATTGCTTCCGGAATAACAAGAATATCTGAAAAAAGAATCGCTGCATCAACACCAATTAAATCCACGGGCTGGATAGTTACTTCAGTTGCAAGCTCCGGGGTTTTGCACATTGTTAAAAAGTCGGCTTTCTCTCGAACTGCCCGGTATTCTGGTAAATATCTTCCTGCCTGTCTCATCATCCAAACCGGAGTTCTTTCAACGGGTTGTCTTTTGCATGCTCTAATAAATAAATCGTTCTGAATCTTGCTCAATTCGTCTCCATAAATTTCATTTTTTATAATATTCTAATGTGGCTTTTACCAACCCGTTAATTGTGTACTCGTCCGGCATAATTGTTACCCGCACATTCCTGTTTTCTATTGCCGCTCTGGTGGTTGGACCAATTGCTGCAATATCGTAATCATGGAAGTATTGATAAGGATTGCTTATGTCAAGTATTTGCAAATAATTTTTGAAAGTTGATGGACTTGTAAATATGAATAAATCGGGCTGAGTATTCTTTAGCTCGTCAATCCTGTCTTTAATGGTTTCAAGTTCGGGAAGAGCAACGTTATAAACGGGAGCAACTTTTAATATCGCACCACGTGATTCCAATTCCTCAGGTAATTCTTCTCTTCCAATTTCTGAACGGGGAATAAATATGATTTTGTTTTTTAAATCGAATTTTGATAATTCATTTATAACACCTTCTCCGCTGAATTTTTTAGGAACAATATTTACCGGTATGTCTAATCTCTCACAAACAGATGCGGTTTTGTTTCCAACCGCTACAATTTTGATCTTTCCGAAATTAAATTTTTTATCTAACTCATGGGATCTGTTAATAAACATTTTCACAGCGTGAGCGGAAGTAAATATTATAAAATCAATTTTCTTTTCTTTTAAGACGACATTGTCAAATTCTTTCCAGCTACTTGGCGGAACTATATCAAGTGTGGGGAAAATAATTACCTTTGCACCAAGCTGTATAAATGCTTCTGCTGATTCTCTTGATTGTTCAATAGTGCGTGTAATAACAATGGACTTTCCTTTTAATGGTAAAACCTTTTCTTTATCGAAACTCGTGAACAATCCGTGCAGCACGAAATCGTAGATCATTTCACGATCGTTTACCACTCTTGCTTCTGCGTATTTATTCTCTATTCCTCTATATATAGCGCCGTATATGCTTCCCAGTATCATATCAACAGTAAATGTTTCCTCGATGTCGCGGAAAAGCTTTTCGGTTTTACCTGATTTAATTATGTCCAGCAAAAGAGATTTTAATTCATTCTCGAGCCTGGAGAGTTCTTCGCACAAAATATGATCAGCTTTGAGGTTTTCTTTCTGATACATCAAAAAGAAACTCTGATATTTCATCATGAACATATAAAGATGTATTATAAATGAATGAAGAGAATCGATGCTGCTCATTTCATATTGAATTTTATTTTTTAAAGATTGAACCAGATGTTCCATCCTTAATTTCATTATTGAGAAATAAAGATCTTCTTTTGTTTCGAAATAATTATAAACAGTTCCTTTCGCAATTGCTGCCTGCTTCGCAACGTCTTCCATCATCACTTCGTGGTAGCTCATCTGAGAAAAAAGCTGAGAAGCTGATTCTATGATTTTATTTCTTTTTAAAAGTTTATTGTTTTCTTTTTTTGATAACTGATTCATAAAATTGGTTATTTAATTCTAACACTTTTATAAATTTCAAATAAAATCTTTTTTGCGCCGGCTTTCATGAGGTCCTTCGCTATTAGTTTGCCTAACTTTTCTGGATTTTTTTTGCTGCCGCGCATTTTCTTGCGGAAAGTAATTGTCCCATCAAGGTTTCCGACCAACGCATCAAGGTAAAGGCCTGATGATTTTACTTCGGCATAAGCACCAATTGGTACCTGGCATCCACCCTCTAGCGTTCTCAATAAAGCTCTTTCAGCAAGAACGGAGATGTAGGTTTTTTCGTGATGAATAGACTGAAGAATTTTTTCAACAAACTTGTTGTCTTTGTGAATTTCGATGGCGAGAGCACCCTGTCCCACAGCAGGAAGCATTTTATTCTTACTTATATAAGAGGAAATATGTTTTTGCAATTTCATTCTTTCGATTCCTGCACGTGCAAGAATTATTCCGTCCCATTTCGATTCTTTAAATTTTTTCAACCTAGACTGAACATTCCCGCGAAGTTCTTCTGTCTTAATATCCGGGCGAAGATGTAATAACTGGCTTCTTCTTCTCAAAGAACCTGTTCCGACAACTGCGTTTTCAGGAAGTTTATTGATTGTCATCCCTTTTTTCCTTGCAATCAAAACGTCCTCAACGGCGTGGCGCTTTGTTATTGCTGCAAGTTTTAATCCTTTTGGTAGTTGTGTCTGAACATCTTTTAAGCTGTGAACGGCCAGATCGATTCTTTTTGCAAGCAATTCATTTTCAAGTTCTTTGGTGAATAAACTTTTGTCACCGATTTTTGAGAGAGCAACATCAAGAATTTTATCCCCTTTGGTTTTAATAATTTTAATTTCAACGGAAACGTCTTTGTTCTTCTTCTCAAGTTCTTTTTTTACAAATTTTGCCTGCCATAATGCAAGTTCACTCCCACGGGATCCGATTATAATTTTCTGTTTTGCCATAATTATTTTTTTTCTTCGTTTTTTCCGTGATTATCAATTCCAAATAGGTCGCGTAAGATTCCAATACGCACTGCTGATTCGGTTGTGTTTTCTCCTGATTCTGCAGATTTTCTTAATTCAATTGTTGGCTGATGAAGGATTTTGTTAATAATCCTTTTTGTAACGATCTCTAATTTTTCCTGATCATCGGTGGAAAATTTATTCTTATTCTTTTCAACCTCTTCTAGCCGGATATTTTCAAAATGATCCCTCAGGTTCTTTATTGTTGGTGCAGCCTGCAGGGAATTATACCAGTTAAATAAATTGTCAACTTCTTCCTCAATTATTTTTTCTACTTTAGGGATTTCCGCTTTTCTTTTTGCCAGATTTTGTTCAACAATAATGTTTAAAGAGTCAATGTCGTGATAAAAAACATAATCCAGGTTTTTTGAATCAGGGTCGATATCTCTCGGCACAGCAATATCCATTAACACGAGAGACGCATTACTCCTTTTTTTCATTGCTGATTTGATGTCGGCTTTTGTAAGAATTAAGTCATGAGAACTCGTTGCGCTTATAACTATATCAAATTCATGCAGGTGCTCTTTAAAATTTGTAAAAGGAATGATTTTGGAATTTAGTGATTGTGCAAGCTTTTCTGCTTTTTCTATGGTTCTGTTTGTAATTGCCAGCGCGCCGATACCTCTATCTTGAAGATGCTTTGCGGCCAATTCACCTGATTCACCTGCTCCAATTACCAAAGCAGATTTTTTATTTAACGAGGAAAATATCTTTTCAATTAATTGAACAGCAGAATAGCTTACAGTTACTGCGCCTTCGCTGATCTCTGTTTCGGTTAAGGCGCGCTTGCCGGCAATTAAAGCAAAATCAAAAATACGTTTCATCAGGAATCCGGCGAAAGACATTTCATCGGATAACAAGAACGAGTCTTTCACCTGTTTAAAAATCTGGTTGTCTCCAACTAATAAAGAATCAATACCAGTAATGACACTAAATAAATGTTTAACAGCTTCGCGGGAAAGGAAACTTTGAAAATGTTCCGGGTTAATATTAAATGAAGATTTTTTATCAATAACAAAATTCTGCATATCGAAATAGCTGGTGTTTTTGTCAATGGGGAAACCGTAAACCTCAGTTCTGTTACAAGTGCAAAGAACGAATCCTTCGCTGAGAAGTTTTTCTTTTGCCGAACCGATCAGATTTTTAATATCTTCGTTGCCAAGATATAAGGCTTCCCGTAATTCAACAGGTGCTGTGCGATGATTTATTGAAACAGCTAATAAATTCATGGCAGATTAATAGAAAGAATGAAAACTTAATGACAAAAAGTTGCTCAACATAGTTGAGAGAATGGCTATCACAAAACCAATGATTGAAAAAATAACTACTTTCTTTCCACGCCACTTTCCAAGCAGTTTGCTTGTTATTCCAATTCCATAAAGTATCCATACGATAGATGTTCCTATTAATTTCGGATCAGCATAAGAAAAATTAGGAAATGCTCGTGGCAGCCAGATTAAACCGATTACAATTGCACAGGTCAGAAGCACAAACCCTATTACTGCTGAAGAAAAACTTAGTCTTTCAAGAATTTCAAGGTTCGGCAGACGGTCAAAAATTAATCCGAACTGATTTAATTTAATTTCTTTGTAGAGCATTAAGTAAAGAAATCCGTAAACAGCAGAGATTGTAATACCAGAATAACCAACCAGTGCGCTGAAAACGTGAACGCCAAGTAAATTGCTTTTTAATACCTGTTTCACTGCAACAATGTGTTCAATTTCTATTGAAGAAATAATTTGAAATAAAATTGAAATAATTATTATAAAGGGCCCCGTTCCCCGTATGTCGGTTACTAGCTCCAAAATGAAGTATGAAAAACTTACAGCAAATGCCAGTACAGTAAATATTTCAAACACATTTGTAATTGGCGGGTGTCCGAAATAAATAGTTCTTACTATTAAATATACAGCGTGAAAAAGGAGTGTAATAAAAAGGAAAAGTCTTTTAGAGTTTGCCAGCTCCTTTTTCCCTGTCATAAAATCATAAGAATATATCGCAAAAGTTACGATATAAAATACAGGCAGAACCCAGTTGAGAAAATCGATAAAATTGATCATAACAAAACCCTTATTGACTAATCAGTACAAAATTAAGGAATGCAGTAATTAGGCGCAATTAAAAAATGACTCTAAAGTCATCAATATTTATGAGTTTTGATTATATTTTTCTGATCTTATTATGTTTTTATCCCCTAATGAAAAAACCTCCGGGATCGAAGTATAATCTATAAATATCCCGGAGATAATGAAGTGAAAAATCAGTTTCCACCAAGAATTAAAGGTAATCCATCTTTTCCTGCTCCAATCACAACAATTTTAGTGTTTTGCGAGCCAGCAAGTTTTTCAGTTGCTTCGATCCCTTTCCATTTTAATAACTGATCGCTTATTCCTTTGGAAACAATTGTCTGAAAGTCGGCTATGCCCTGTGCCTCGATTCTTTTTCTTTCAGCTTCCTGTTTTTCTTTCAACAAAACAAACTGCATTCTCTGACTATCTTGGTCGGCTTTAAGTTTTTCTTCAATGGATGAAGTTAGTCCCGGGGGCAGCGTTATTTGACGCATCGGGGTTGATTCTATATTAATTCCTCGTGGACCAACAAGTTTCGAAAGATCGGTTTCAATTTGTTTTGAAAGCTGTTCTCTCTCGGCAGTGTAAAGAGCCTTTGCATCATATTGCGCTGTTACACCCCTGACAACTGAACGAAATTGAGGCACAATAATTCTTTCAACATAATCTTCTCCGACAGTTTTATAGATCTTGTTTGCATTTTCAAAGCTGAGACTGAAAAGTAAACTTAGCTCAAGATCAATGCTCAACCCTTCTTTTGAAGGCACTGACATTGTCTCTTTCAACTCTTGTGTGCGTGCATCAAATTTTACGACATTAGCCATCGGATTAACAAAATTTACCCCGGGGTAAAGAGTGTTGTCGCTAACGTTTCCAAAAAAATCGATGACACCTACATGGCCAGCAGGAACTATTGTCCAGCATTGAGCAAAAGCAATTAATCCGGCAAGGAGCATTGCCAACAGAGAAAAACTCTCTTCTCGTTTCATCATTTTTCTTTTATAATTTTTAAAAGAAAAATAAGCTGCAACCGCGGCAAGCAAGGAAATTATAAACAACATATGGTCCTCCCTTTATTTTAGAAATGAATTTTTAATAGAAAGATATTTTAATTTTCTTACAATCGTTAAACGGGAAGGTAATTATAATAGTAGGGACGAGTCGTGTTCCGTCCCTACCTGAGATTTTTTAATTTCTTCAACTCTTGCACCACTGTTTCTTTTTTTTTGGCTTCTATAATAATCAAAATTAGTATAGAATTTTTTTAATTAGTTCAGGCCTTAATATTTCTGTATTGCTGAACTCTATAACATTAAATAAATTTTTAGATACTAAATCAATTTTTTTTGCTGATTCACAGTGAATTTCTGCTATTAAATCACCCCTTTTTAATTGATCACCAATCTTTGGGTAGAAGATGATTCCGGCTTTAGGTTCTATCTTATCTTCTTTTTTCATTCTGCCTGCGCCAAGTTCAAGTGCCGCCATTCCCAGTCCAAAGGTATCTATCGCTTTTACAAAACCGGTTTTTTCCGATTTAATTTTTTTCACAACTTTTGATTTCTGGTATTTTTCCGGATTTTCGATATAGTTTACTTTTCCGTTCTGTGCTTTTACCATTTCACAGAATTTTTCAAATGCTTTTCCGTTATCAATTAATGTTTGAGAAATCTCAATTCCCTCTTCAATTGTAGTAGCCTTTCCGCCAAGATAAATCATCGCACCGGATAAATTTACACTAAGTTCTAGTAAGTCACCCCTTATTTCTCCCTGCAGTACTTTTACTGATTCATAAACCTCAAGCCAGTTTCCGATATAATTTCCAAGCGGCTGGTTCATATCCGTAATAAAGCCGATCACCTTTTTGTTAAATGTTTTTGCGGTATTTATTAATGAATTTGCCAACGCAATAGCATCTGAAGTCTCGCGCATAAAAGCGCCACTGCCTGTTTTTACGTCGAGCACGAGTCCGTCAATTCCTTCAGCTAATTTTTTGCTCATTATGCTTGCGGTAATCAAGGGAATAGATTCAACAGTTGCAGTAACATCGCGAAGTGAATAGATAAGTTTATCTGCTGGTGCAATGTCCTTTGTCTGGCCGATTAGAACAGCGCCGCAATTTCTAATTACTTTTTTATATTCAGATAAAGAAAGATTGGTTCTGAAGCCGGGAATTGATTCAAGCTTATCGAGAGTGCCTCCTGTATGCCCGAGTCCTCGGCCGGAAATCATTGGTACGTTTACTCCAGCAGCTGCGACAATCGGTGCAAGAATTAATGAGGTTTTATCTCCCACACCACCCGTAGAATGCTTATCGACCTTCGTTCCTTTAATAGAAGATAGATTAATAACCCTTCCGCTGTATAGCATAGATTCTGTAAGTGCGGCGGTTTCCTCTGTTGTCATGCCTTTCAGAAAAATCGCCATTAGAAGAGCGGAGAATTGGTAATCCGGGATTTTGTTTTTTGTGTAGTTATTAATTAAGAAATTAATTTCTTCTTTCGTCAGAGTGTTTCCGTCTCTTTTCTTGCGGATAAGTTCGACTGGATTCATTTTATATACCGGATAATCTGAATAAATCGTTTTACAAATTTAACAGAAAAAAATAACAATATAATTGCCAGTTGTCTATTAAAAGAAAAATAACCCTGTAAATAGTAGTTATGTGAAGGACACTTTCATTCTTTTAACATTTTTTGTGTATTTTTACACCTAAAATTTGATAAAGGAGTCTATTCCCGGAAATGAGTTTTAAGCAGCGAACACACACATGCGGCGAATTGCGCGAGACAAACATTGGAGAAACAGTTGTGTTGAACGGTTGGGTCGACCGGAGACGCGATCTTGGAGGCGTAATATTTATAGACCTCAGAGACAGATACGGCATAACCCAGGTTGTTTTCGAACCGACATACGATAAAACAGCGCACAAGGAAGCGGGTGCATTAAGAAATGAATTTGTTGTTTCTATTGAAGGAAAAGTAAGAAGACGACCCGCTGACACAGATAATACGGAACTACTTACAGGTACTGTTGATGTAATGGTAAACAAGCTAACTATTTTAAATGAAGCTACAACGCCTCCTTTCCAGATAAAAGATGAAATTGATACAAGCGAAGACCTCAGATTAAAATATCGTTACCTCGATCTTCGCCGTCCGAAAGTGCAGAACAATCTTATTTTGCGGCATAGAATGTATCAGGTAACCAGAAAATATTTTGATGAAAACAAATTTGTTGAAATTGAAACTCCGGTGTTAATGAAAAGTACACCTGAAGGAGCGCGTGATTATCTCGTGCCAAGCAGAATTCACAAAGGGAAATTTTATGCATTGCCTCAATCACCGCAGCAGTATAAACAAATATTAATGGTTTCCGGCTTTGACAGATATTTTCAGATAGTAAAATGTTTCAGAGATGAAGATCTCCGGGCTGACCGACAGCCTGAATTTACGCAGATAGATGTTGAGATGTCCTTTGTTGATCAGGAAAACATTTTCCAAATTGTTGAAGGATTGATGAAGATTTTGTTTAAAGAAATCTGGAACAAAGATATGAAAACCCCAATTCCACGATTTACCTTTGACGAAGCAATGGAAAAATATGGAAGCGACAAACCTGATGCCAGGTTTGATTTACAAATGGCAACGCTGAATGATGTTTTTAAAAATTCAGGTTTTAAAGTATTTAAAGATCAAATAGAAAGTAATGGAATAGTAACAGGGCTTATTGCGCCCGGCTGTGGCGAATACACAAGAAATCAACTGGACGTTTTGACCGACACAGTGAAAAAATGGGGTGCGGGCGGACTTATCTGGATGCGCGTTAAAGAGTCTGAACTTGAAGCACCGGTTGCAAAATTTTTCACAGATGAAGAAAAGAAAAATCTTATCAATGTTTTAAACGCCAAACCGGGTGACTTAATTTTTATTATAACAGGACCTAAATTAAAAGCTCTTTCAATTATGGGTAATCTTCGGCTTGAAATGGGCAAACGTTTAGGCCTTGTTAAAAAAGATACTGAACCGAAATTATTATGGGTAACAGATTTTCCCCTTTTCGAGTGGGATGAAGAAACAAAGAGGTTTTATGCAATGCATCACCCATTTACTTCCCCAAGATTAGAAGATATTCCGCTGATGGGAAAAAATTCCGGAAAAGTTAAGGCACGAGCATACGATCTTGTTTTAAACGGAAGTGAAATAGCTGGGGGAAGCATAAGAATTCATAATGCGGACCTTCAGGCAAAAATGTTCAGGGCACTTGGAATTTCCGAAGAAGAAGCGGAACAAAAATTTGGCTTCCTTATGAATGCTTTTAAATATGGTGCACCCCCGCACGGAGGAATAGCATTCGGATTTGATAGAATGGCAATGATTTTTGCCGGAGAAAATTCAATACGTGAAGTAATAGCTTTTCCTAAAACATCCAGCGCAGTTTCATTAATGGATGATTCACCTTCAAATGTAAGTGAGGAACAATTAAAAGAATTGCATTTAAGAATAAGACAATAGCGTTAATGATTTATTATTGCTATTTTATTATTTTAAGTTCAAAAAACGAAGGGGAAACATCTTATGCCACGGTCAAAATTAAGGCCTCTTAAATATAAGATAGTTTTTTCAATAGCAGTTCTTATTGCTGTTGCATCAATAGCTTTTTACTTTTATTCTCTCCATAATGTACTTAAAAACCATAAAGCGGCCGAGAAAAAACAGGTGGAGCTATTTAAGCAAAACTTAATTACTAGTGCCGAAGCATATCTTACCACCAGGGATAGCCTTTGGATCGAAGACGCCCTGACCAGAATGATGAAAGATAACGAGCTTGCATATCTTATAGTGACCAATTCAAAAGGAAAAATAAAGAAAAAAATAAATTACGGTCTGGCGCTGTCAAAAGGAGTTTCACAAGCGAAAAAAAGTTCTGTTTACACCCATGAAGAAGACACATTGACAAATGTTGTTGCACCGATTACGCATGATGGTAAATATATAGGGGACATATCTTTTGGATTTTCAAAGGTAAAATTTATAAAAGCAGAAAAGTTAGCTAGGAGAGAATTTGCTATTATAGCGGCCTCAATTTTTCTTGGCGGAATTTTATTAACAATTTTTATTAGTTTTTTAATTACCAGACCGTTTAGCTCAATTTTGAAAAGTACAAAAAAAATAGCAGGAGGGGATTACGGACAGAGAATTAAGATAAAACGAAGGGATGAATTTTCTCTTATTGCAAACTCATTCAATAGCATAGCCGAAAAACTTGAAGAATCAAATTCACAGGTTATTCACCTAAATAATAAATTAAAAACAGCTTTTAGAGACAAACTAGGTGAATTAAATTTAGAAATTAACCAGAGGCGATTGGCAGAAGCATCATTAAAAAAGAGTGAAGAACAATTTCGCCTGTTGTTCAATATTGCGCCGATCGGCATGGTTATTACATCCACGGACCGCAGAATCATCAAAACAAATATTGCTTTCGGGAGAACTTTGGGATACAGGGACAAAGAATTGGAGGGAATGACCACGTTAAACCTAACCTATTATGAAGACAGACCAATGGATGAAGAAATTTACAAGGAATTACTAGAAGGCAAAATTGATAATAGGCATTATGAAAAAAAATATGTTACAAAAAACGGAAACTTAATAGATGTTGTTAATAGAGTTCTTTTATATAGAAATGAAAAGGGCAAGGCGGTTCAATTTATTGAGCAGGTTATAGATATTACCGCACAGAACAAAATGCAAAGGGACTTGCTTATTGCCAAAGAGAAAGCGGAAGAATCTGATCTGATGAAAAGTGCGTTCCTTGCACAAATGTCTCACGAAATAAGAACCCCCCTTAATGTTATTATAGCTGCTTCATCAATTTTTGAAGAAGAGATTCGCGAACACCTGGATGAGGATTCACGCCAGGTTGTAGATTCAGTTAAAAGTGCAGGTAAAAGATTAATGCGAACAATAGATTTGATTTTAAATATGTCTGCTGTTCAAACCGGAAAATATCAACCGCAGTTCGAGCCCCTTATGCTTAATAATGAACTTAAAAATCTGGTGGAAGAATTTAAGCCACTGTGCCTGGAAAAGAATATTGGTTTGAAATTTCAGACTCATCTTGATGACGCGCAAATTATGGCAGATAAGTACACCTTTGAACAAATATTTCAGAATTTAATTTCAAACGCTATAAAATACACCAGACAAGGACAAGTGGATGTTGTGGTATTTAAGACAGATAAAATTTTTGTTGAAATTAAGGATACAGGAATCGGAATGTCAAATGAATATCTGGAAAAACTGTTTATTCCTTTTTCTCAGGAAGATGTAGGTCACAAGAGAGAGTTTGAAGGAAACGGCCTTGGACTGGCATTAGTAAAGAAATATGTAGAAATTAATAATGGTGTAATAAAAGTTGAAAGTGAAAAGGATATGGGATCAACTTTTACTGTGATATTCAACAATTAAACTATCATTCATACCACGAAACAATCTCAAACTTACCTGTATTCGGATATCCCGGGGGAGAGGCAATCATAAAACGGTTATCGTATCGATAGTCTTTGAGAAATCCGGAATCCAGGTATAACTTTGAACCATTAGTATGAAAAGTACCAACAGGTAATCTACCCTTTTGTTGTATTCCGCCATATAAATTAATTGTCCCTGAAATGGGCCTGCTATCGTAATTTTCAGCTCCGAACCCGCCGGTTTCTGCATACACTGCCGCCTGAATATTTATATTGGATCTATTTGCAGAGTTATCAGTTATTAAAACATTATTTTGTGCGACAATACCCAAAAGATCAGTCGAACTTGGATCTGTACGGGGGTTCGTGTTGTAAACTATATTTCCATCAAGATAAACATCTCCACCGATTGTCGTCGTTGTTGTTGTTGTTGTCGTTTTCCCCTTTTTATTCGTAGTGGTAGTAGTAACAGTTTTTGTTTCCTGAGAAGCTCCAATTGAATATTTTCCCGTTACAGTCCCCTGTAATCTGAGCACCGCACCAGAAGCAAATATCGCCCCATTTGGCGCAAGTGCTGATGCTAAAGCAGAAGTATATGGAGAACTATAAGAATATTTATATTTTATACTGTCACCTGCAAAAGTTACGTATACAGTATCGTGACCTGAAAAATCTACACCACCGTTATCAGCCATCCCTTTCAGACTGGCTGTGCCCCCCGGCGGGAGCGGCATATCAACCCCGGATTGATATCCTCCGTTAAACTGAGGGTTTGAATATCCTTTCGTTACAAAGTGACTTTTAGTAGTAACTTTACCATTAAACACGGGATCTCCGCTAATTGTTAGTTTGTCCTGAGTATGAAGTGGTCCCCAAACGGTATCTCCGGTAATCCAATAAGTAGGGTTATTTCCTTCAGAGACAGAATAGTAAGCAAATTTTGAGAAGCTGCTTGGCTGTAATGTTACCTGCACGGTGTCGCTATATCCTTCATAATGACCAATTGAAGTTAACCTTCTTGTATTAGTAAACGCGTTTATAATATCAACGCTTACAGTATATGATCCGCCTGAGTAAGAGACATTGTTATAACCGGCTGTCCAGGTAGGATCAAGAAAAATTTGATTTGCTCCAACGTTTGCTCCGCCTACGGCAATATTATGCACATTCATATTAGTATAATAACTTGCCATATTATCAACTGCACGGGTTGAAGCAGTTTCAATGTTTTTTTCCATTATCAGAAAAATTGTACTGAACCCTATGACCAAAAATAAAATTGCTCTTCCGCCCATTTTGATTTTCCTTTTTACCTGTTTTGCAGGGTTCTTGCTGTTAAGTTAAATTGTGTGAGATCGACATTTGAACTTTTGGGGTTTATGTTCAAACTTAGTTGTTTAATTGGAAAGAACTTTTTATACGAAGAAATTGAGATGCAAATATTTTGGGACACTACTGATAATGTTGTGGTTAGAGGAATTATGTAAGACATAATTAAGCCTTGGTATTAATTCGCCAGGTGAAATTTTAAAGTATCAGTTAAATTAAAATTATTTATAGGGATATTTATTTTATTTGACATAGATTGTATAATTTCTATTTGTATTAGCATCCTAGTCATATTAATTGCTTGGTTCATATTTCATAATTTGTATTTTGCAAAAACAATTTCTTATATAAATAATAATTGTAATCATTCATACCACGAGACAATTTCAAAATGTCCGGTGGTTGGAAATCCCGGGGGAGAAGCAACCATAAATCGATTATCATATCTATAATTTTTTAAAAAGCCCGAGACCATAATGGTTTTTGAGCCATGAGTGGTAAAAGTACCCACTGGTTGTCTATTCTGATTTATTATCCCTCCGTATAAATTAATTGATCCATCCAGAGAGCGAGTGGCGTAATTTTCAGCACCGAATCCCCCGGTTTCTGAGTATACAGACGCCTGAATATTTATATTGCCTTTGTTAGCGCTGTTATCCGCAATTAAAACATTATTTTGCGCAACTATACCCAAAAGATCAGTGGAATTTGGATCTGTTTGCGGATTAGTGTTGTAAACTATGTCTCCATCAAGATAGATATCTCCCCCAATTGTGGAAGTAGTTGTTTTTGTTTTAGTTTTCCCCCTTTTATTGGTATAAGTAGTAGTAACAGTTTTTGTTTCCTGAGAAGCCCCAATTGAATATTTTCCTTTTACCGTTCCCTGTAACCTGAGCACTGCCCCACTTGCGAATATGGTACCATTAGGAGCAAGAGTTGATCCCAAAGCAGAAGTATAAGCGGAATTATAAGAGTACTTGTATTTTATAGTATCACCTGCAAAGGTTACGTATACAGTGTCATGACCGGAAAAATCTGCACCACCATTGTCTGCCATTGCCTTTAAATTAGCCGCACCATCTCCTGGTATTGGCATATCAACACCGTTTTGATATCCCCCGTTGAATTGAGGATTTGAATAGCCTGTTATAATCACTTTTTTCTTAGTAGTAACTTTACCATTAAACACAGGGTCTCCGTTAATAGTTAGTTTATCCTGAGTATGAAGGGGACCCCAGACGGTATCACCGGTAACCCAATAAATAGTGCTCGTACCTTCAAAGGCAGAATAATATGCAAATTTTGAAAAACTGCTTGGTTGAAGAGTTACTTGCACAGTGTCGCTATAGCCATCATAATAACCAATTGAAGTTATTCTTCTGGTGTTTGTGAAAGAGTTTATAATATCAACGCTAACCGTATAAGAGCCACCTTCAAATGAGACGTTATTAAACCCGGCCGTCCACGTGGGGTCAAGAAAAATTTGATTTGCTCCTACATTAGCTCCGCTGACTGCAATATCATGAACATTCATATTTGTATAATAGACTGTCATATTATCAACAGCACGGCTTGAAGCAGTTCCAATGTTTTTTTCCATAATCAGAAAAATTGTGCTGAATCCTAT
>Ga0307417_10000251_pt1 | contig 22887 bp, 22 predicted proteins | sample SalMarWE160210MG_2_FD_202514 | JGI IMG/M metagenome (GOLD analysis project Ga0307417, IMG submission 202514) | Salt marsh sediment microbial communities from the Plum Island Ecosystem LTER, Massachusetts, United States - WE1602-10 | ecosystem: Environmental > Aquatic > Marine > Intertidal zone... | reverse complement strand
ACGCGACACCTATCAGGGCGCGGTACGGCGCGCCAGCGGCCCGCGCGCTGGCCCTCGTCACCGCGGCGGCCGTGGCTTTTGCCGGCGCGGGACCGGCCGCCACTCCCGCCCATGCGCAAGCCGCCAAGCGCGGATTGCCGGTCATCCGCGACACCGAGATCGAGAATCTGATGCGCGACTATGCGCGGCCGATCCTTAAAGCCGCCGGCCTCGCCCAGCAGAACGTCAAGGTGGTCATCCTCAACGACCGCGTATTCAACGCCTTCGTCATGGACGGCCGCCATATCTTCATCAACGCCGGCGCGCTGTTCGACGCCAAGACGCCGAACGAAGTCATCGGCGTGTTCGCGCATGAAACCGGCCACCTCGCCGGCGGCCACATGATGCGCCTGCGCGAAAGGCTTGCCCAGGCCCAGACCCAGTCGATCATCGCTTTGCTGCTCGGCGTCGGCGCCATGGTCGCCGGCGCAACCGCCGGCAGAGGCAACAGCAGCATCGGACAAATCGGCGCCCCCGCCATCATGGCGCCGCAGTCGGCGATCCAGCGCTCGCTGCTCGCCTATGTGCGTACCCAGGAAGACCAGGCCGACCACGCCGGCGTCAAGTTTCTCAATGCCACCCATCAGTCGCCCCGGGGCATGGTGGATTTGTTCAAGCGCCTCGCCAGCGACACGCTGTTCGCCTCGCAGGGCAGCGACCCTTATCTGCAAACCCATCCGATGCCCGCCGACCGCGTCGCCGCGCTCGAAGTCTTGGCCAAGTCGAGTCCTTATTGGAACGTCAAGGACTCGCCCGCCTTGCAGCTGCGTCACGATCTGATGCGGGCGAAATTGTCGGGCTTTCTGGAGTCGCAGAGCACCGTGCTGCGGCGCTACCCGCTCAGCAACCAAAGCCTGCCGGCGCGCTATGCCCGTGCCATCTCCGCTTACCGGCATTCCGACCCGCGCCAGGCGATCGCGCAGATCGACGGGCTGATCCGCACCGAGCCGAACAATCCGTATTTCGAGGAACTCAAAGGCCAGGTCCTGCTGGAAGGCGGCCATCCGAACGCAGCGATCGCTCCCTTGCGCCGCGCGGTGCAGCTCTCGCATGGCGCGCCGCTGATCGAAATCCTGCTGGCGCAATCGCTGGTCGCCACCAACAACAAGCAATTCGCCGAGGAAGCCGTCCGGCTGTTGAATTCGGCGCTGCGCCGCGAGCCGGAAATGCCGGCAGCCTATGCGCAGCTGGCCATGGCTTATGGCCGCAAGGGCGATCTCGCCCATGCCGATCTTGCCTCGGCGCAAGCCGCCTTCGCGCGCGGCGACACCAAGACAGCGCGCCAGCTTGCCGAGCGCGCCAAGCACCGCCTGCCGGTCGGCTCGCCGGCCTGGGTGCGCGCCGACGATATCGTCAGCGTTAAGACTCCCAACCGTAAAAACTGATAGATTGACGACGACAACAAGGACCAAAACAATGTTTGCGATTCCGCGCTTGATCGCCGCCGTCTGTGCCGCGTTGCTGATTGCCGCCATGCCGTTGAGCGCACGCGCGCAAGCGTTCTCCAAGGCCCAGCGCGGCGATATCGAACGGATCGTGCATGATTACCTGGTCGCGCATCCGGAAGTGCTGCAAGAGGCGATGACCGAGCTCGAGAAGCGGCAGACTGCGGCGGAGGCCGAGAAGCACAAGGCGGCCGTGAAGGCGCACGCCAAGGCGCTGTTCAGTTCGCCCGACCAGGTCACGCTCGGCAACCCGAACGGCAACGTCACCTTCGTGGAATTCTTCGATTACAATTGCGGCTACTGCAAGCGCGCCATGAGCGACATGCTCACGCTGCTGAAGAACGATTCCAAGCTCAAGGTCGTGCTCAAGGAATTCCCGGTGCTCGGGCCCGGCTCGGTGGAGGCCGCGCGCGTGGCCGTCGCCGTGCGCATGCAGGCCCCGCAGAAGTATCTCGAATTTCACACCAAGCTGCTGGGCGGCCGCGGCCATGCTGACAACGCGCGCGCCCTCGCCGTCGCCAAGGAAGTGGGCCTCGACATGGCCCGGCTGGAAAAGGACATGAAAGGCCCCGAGGTGCAGAAGACGCTGCAGCATGACTTCAAGCTTGCCGAGGCGCTGGGCTTGAACGGCACGCCAAGCTACGTGATCGGCGACAACGTCATCGTCGGCGCCATCGGCTTGAAAGGACTGCAGGAGAAGATCAACACCGCGCGCTGCGGCAAGGAGACCTGCTGACGGTTTCCCGCGCCCGCGCGTCATCCACACCCCACAAAGCGGCCGCTCGGCCTTGTCGCCCGGCGGCCGTTTTTGCGTCAGGATGGGTCGGGGACCGGTTTCACCGGCGACGGATATCGCGGCATGTATTCCTTCGGCATCGAAGAGGAATATTTCGTGTTCGATGCGCGTACGCGGCGCGCCGTGCGCCGCATCGACAAGCGCTTCCTCAATCGCGCGCACAAGGCACTTGCCGACTGCGTGAAGACCGAGATGCTGCAATCGCAGATCGAGGTGGTCACGCCGCCCTGCGACAGCATCAAGGAGGTGCGTGCTCACCTCGTCAATTACCGGCGCACGCTCGGGCAAGCGGCAAGCGAGTGCAAACTGCGTCTCGCCGCCATGGGCACTTTCCCGCTCGCCTTCTGGCCCGAGCAGTTGATGACGCCGAAGGCGCGCTATGGCGCGATCATGGACGACCTGCAAATGATCGGCATGCGCAACATGCTGTGCGGCATGCACGTGCATGTCGAGGTGCCGGATGTCTCGACCCGCATCAATCTGATCATGCGGCTCACGCCTTACCTACCGCTGCTGCTTGCGCTGTCGACGTCCTCGCCGTTCTGGCAAGGCCACCTCACCGGCCTGGTCGGCTACCGGCTGGCGGCTTACGACGAATTGCCGCGCACCGGCCTGCCCCAGCTGTTCCGCACCAACGAGGACTATCGCGAATATGTCGATGCGCTGGTCGGCGCCAAGATCATCCCGGACGCGAGCTACATCTGGTGGGCGCTGCGCCCGTCGACGAGCTACCCGACTATCGAATTGCGCACCGCCGACAGCTGCACGCGGCTCGACGACACGGTGGCTATCGCCGTGCTGTTCCGCTGCCTGGTGCGCGCACTCGACCGCAACCGCGGCATCAATGCCGGCTTCGATCGAGTCGGGCGCGCCATTACCTGGGAAAACAAGTGGCACGCCCAGCGCTACGGCATCGCCGCCACCTTCGTCGATCCGTTCGCCCGCACGCCGATGTCCGCCGAATCCTGGCTCGGCCAGGTGCGCGAATTCATCGCCGATGACATCGCCACCTTCGGCTGCGCCGCCGAGATCGCACGCCTCGACCGCATTCTCGCCGAAGGCACCAGCGGCGACCGCCAGATCGACATTTTCACCCGCGCCAAGACGGCGGGCAAAAGAAGGTTAACGGCGATGAAGGAGGTGATCGACTGGGTCGCCGCCGAGTCCATGGCCGTGGACTGAACCGCGCCCTTAAGCCTGAAAATGCGGCTTGGGCTTCCCCTTGCGCTCAGGGCCACCTATAAAAAGCCCCAACGTTTCAGACGCACCTCGCGCCGGCATCCGGCCCTTCGAACCATCCCATGAGCCAGACCGTCTACGTCCTCAACGGCCCCAACATGAACCTGCTCGGCACCCGCGAGCCGGAAAAATACGGCCGCGCCACGCTCGCCGACGTGGAGAAGCTTTGCGGGGAAACTGCCAGGCGCTTCGGGCTCGACATCGTGTTCCGCCAATCCAATATCGAGGGCGAGCTGGTCGACTGGATCCAGGAAGCGCAGGCCAACAAGGCGGCCGGCCTGGTGATCAACCCGGCCGGCTACACCACCACCTCGATCGCCATCCTCGACGCGCTTCTTGCCGTGAGCATGCCAGTGGTCGAGGTCCACATCACCAACATTCACGCGCGTGAAAGCTTTCGGCAGAATTCCTATGTATCGAAGGCAGCCAAGGCGGTGATCGCGGGCTTTGGCATCGACGGTTATGCGCTGGCCATCAAGGGCCTCGCCGGCTTGGTCGGCGCCAAAGAGAAACGCTGAATCGGAACCGTTATGGCCAAACCGCCGAAACCGCCGCTGGTCGACCACGAATTGATCCATGAGCTCACCAGGCTCCTGGACGAGACCGGCCTGACCGAGATCGAGATCGAGCACGACGGTCAGCGCGTGCGGGTGGCGCGTACGCCCGCGGCGGTGGCGGCGCCGCGCGCCGAGATGCCACTGCAGCCGGTCGGGGAATTGGCTGCAGCGCCGCTGGATCTTTCCAAACACCCGGGCGTGGTGATCTCGCCCATGGTCGGCACCGCCTATGCCGCGCCTGAGCCGGGCGCCAAGCCCTTCATCGACATCGGCAGCAATGTGAAGGCCGGCGACACACTGCTGGTCGTGGAAGCGATGAAGACGATGAACCAGATTCCGGCTCCGCGCGCCGGCACCGTGATCCAGATTCTATTCGAGGACGGCCAGCCGGTGGAATTCGGCGAGCCGCTGGTGATTATTGAGTAGGTTTCTTTCTGCCGTCACCCAACTTGCGTGTCCCGGGCGCAGCGCAGCACGAAGTGGTGCGCTGCCGACCCGCGACCCCGGTTTACTTCGAAAGCGAGCTGGGTCCCGGATCTGCGGTGCACCGCTAACGCGCTGCACCGCGTCCGGGATACGAGACTGCGATGTTCGATAAAATCCTCATCGCCAATCGCGGCGAGATCGCGCTCCGGATACTGCGTGCCTGCAAGGAGCTCGGCATTCCGACCGTGGCGGTGCATTCTACCGCCGACGCCGACGCCATGCATGTGCGCTTTGCCGACGAGAGCGTGTGCATCGGCCCGCCGGCCGCCAAGGACAGCTATCTCAACATCCCCAACATCCTCGCCGCCTGCGAGATCACCGGCGCCGATGCCGTGCATCCCGGCTATGGTTTTCTGTCGGAGAGCGCGCGCTTTGCCGAAATCCTCGCCGAGCACGGCTTGCACTTCATCGGGCCTACGGCGGAGCACATCCGCATCATGGGCGACAAGATCGAGGCCAAGCGTACCGTCAAGCGTTTGGGGATTCCGGTCGTGCCGGGCTCGGAGGGCGGCGTCACGTCCGATGCGGAAGCGGCGAAGATTGCCGAGTCAATCGGCTATCCGGTGCTGATCAAGGCGGCGGCCGGCGGCGGCGGGCGCGGCATGAAGACGGTGCGCGAGCCGAGCGAGCTCTCCACGACGCTCTCGACCGCGCGCAGCGAAGCGAAAGCCGCCTTCGGCGACGATGCGGTATACCTGGAAAAATATCTCGAGCGCCCGCGCCACATCGAGATCCAGGTGCTCGGCGACGGCAAGGGCAAGGCCATCCATCTCGGCGAGCGCGACTGCTCGCTGCAGCGCCGCCACCAGAAGGTCTGGGAGGAAAGCCCCTCGCCCGCGCTCAACACGCAAACGCGCGACGCCATCGGCGAAACCGTGGCGAAAGCCATGCGCGAGATTTCCTATCGCGGCGCCGGCACCGTCGAATTCCTCTACGAGCAGGGGCAATTCTATTTCATCGAGATGAACACCCGCATCCAGGTCGAACACCCGGTGACCGAGATGATCACCGACATGGACCTGATCTTCGAGCAGATTCGCGTCGCCGCCGGCCACGAGCTGGCCATCGCGCAGCGCGACGTCGAATTCCGCGGCCACGCCATCGAGTGCCGCATCAATGCAGAGAACCCGGTTTCGTTCCGCCCCTCGCCCGGCACCATCCTGCATTACTACCCGCCCGGCGGCCTCGGCGTGCGCGTCGATTCAGCGGTCTACCAGGGCTACACCATCCCGCCGTTCTACGACTCGCTGGTCGGCAAGCTGATCGTGCACGGCAAGACGCGGCAAGAATGCCTGATGCGGCTTTCCCGCGCGCTCGACGAGCTGGTGATCGACGGCATCGAGACCACGCTGCCCCTGTTCCGCGCGCTGGTGCGCGAGAAGGACATCATCGACGGCAACTACCACATCCACTGGCTCGAGCAGTTCCTCGCCCAAGGCGGGATGGAGAGCTAGCGGCAGTCGCTGCGGAGCAACGTACCCAATGCGACGAGCGGTCGTTTTGTTGGTGGCTTTGTTGTCATTGACTTTGGCCGGCTGCTTGCCTGACCGCGCCAAAGATATGGCGGCTTGCCAGAAGGAAGCCTCGCGATTTTACGAGACCTACCGCGCCATCAATCCGGACGACCCGAGCAGCCGCTACATCATCGGATGCATGGAAGCCAAGGGTTATGATTTTACGATCGCGCCGGCGGAATGCAGCGGCAAGCACCCGCTGCCGACCCAAGCAGCTTGTTACACATCCAGTAGCTGGCTCGGTTGGATCGTCGATCGATTCCGTACTGATTGAAATCAACTGGCCCGCGGCGCAATGGCAAAGAAGCTACGCCGCCGTCAGCCGCTCCAGCAGCGTGCAGACGTCGGCCGGATCGTAGGGCTTCGTCGCCAACACCGAGCGCGCCACCGCCGCTTTTCGGAAATTTGCCGGGGCCATGGTAAGCTCTCTATTAACTGTGGCATCAATGCTGCTAGAAATACCAACCGCCGCCGGGCGCCCTTGAACGAAAGTCGAATTCGAAACGAGCCAATTCGAGACGAGCCATGGCCAGCCGCGAAAACGCCTTCATCGAGATCACCCCCGACGTGCTGCTCAAGGCCTATGCCTGCGGCATCTTCCCGATGGCGGAAAGCGCCGACGATCCGGCGCTTTATTGGATCGAGCCGGAAATGCGCGGCATCATCCCGCTCGACACCTTCCACGTGCCGGCGCGTCTTGCGCGCACCGTGCGCACGACGCCGCTCAAGGTATTCATCAACCGCAATTTCGAGGCCGTCGTCTCCGGCTGCGCCGAGCCCAAGCGCGATCGCGCCCGCACCTGGATCAATGCGCGCATTCGCCGCATCTACCGCGCGCTGCACGCCCACGGCCATTGTCACAGCGTCGAGGTCTATGACGGCGACGAACTGGTCGGCGGGCTCTACGGCGTCTCGCTCGGCCGCGCCTTCTTCGGCGAGAGCATGTTCCACCGCACGCGCGATGCCTCCAAGATCGCGCTGGTGCATCTGATCGCTCGGCTAAAGGCCGGCGGCTACAAGCTGCTCGACACGCAATTCGTCACGGATCATTTGCGCAGCTTCGGCGCGCTCGAGGTGCCCAAGCGGCGCTATCACCGGCTGCTGGAGGACGCACTTCATGGCGAGGCGGACTTTTCTTCACTGCCGATGAAAACACCGGTGACCGGCGAGCAGGCGCTGGCGGTGCTGCATGACGATCGGCCTTCAGCAGAGCGGTGACTCTCCATTCCCTCCCTGAATGGGGAAGGTATAAAGAGCCATCCGTTCACGCTTTTCGTAAAGCGAATCAGCGCAGAATGCCGCGCAGCTCGCGCCGGCGCGCGGGCGCGCGCTGCGGCAGCGGCGTCGGCATCTTGACCGTCTTCTCGTCTTCCGTCGGCGCTTCCGCCACCGTCGGGTTCCTGCCGCCTTTGCAGTCGGTCAGCCAGACATCGTAGATCGGATGCTCGACCGCGTGCAGGCCGGGGCTGGCCGCGAACATCCAGCCGGTGAAGATGCGCTTGATCTCGCCCTTCAGCGTCACTTCGTCGACTTCGACGAAGCTATCGGTCTGCGGCGTCTCGGTCGGCGGGCGCGAATAGCACACGCGCGGCGTCACCTGCAGCGCACCGAATTGCACGGTCTCGTTGATGGCGACGTCGAACGAGGTGATGCGGCCGGTGATCTTATCGAGGCCGGAGAATACCGCGGTCGGATTGGCGATGCGTTGCGGCGGCGGCGCCACCACCACCTCGTTGTTGTCCGGCGGCGCGGCACTGGCCGGCTGCTGCGGTTGCCCTTGCGGCGTGCCGGGCGGCTGGCGCTGGCCGGGCGGCAGACCGGGCAGCGTGCGCGGCGGGCCGCTTATCGGCGGTTGATTGGCCTGCTGCGCCGGCGCCGTGCCGGGCGGCGGCGCCAGCGGCTCCGACCGGATGGTGCCTCGACCGGGCCGGCTTTGCGGCGGCAGCGCCATCGGCGCCGGCAGCGGCCGATCCGGCGGCTGGTCGGAGCGCACCGGCGGTGGCAACTCGCGGCCGGGGTAGTAGCGCGGCGGTGGTGCGCGGCGGTCTTCCGGCGGTGCGCTCGGCACGTCGGCCGGCGGCCGTGGCGGCGGCTCGTTGAAGATCGAGCCGAATTGCGCGGCCGCGGGCGCGGCCGCAACGAGCGCGGCCACAAACGCGATCTTGGCGAGCAAACCGGCTGGGAAAGTGGATCGCGCCATGAAAATCGGGTGTTCCGCCTCGGCCGGCGCCCTTACGCCGGCGTCACGAGGCTATCGCCCGTTAACACGGGGAATGCGGCGGCGGAAGGGCGGCGCTGGTTACTGGTCGCCCGGCACCCAGGCCTTGTAATCGCCGGTCGCCTTCGGGCGGCGGCCGGCGGCGAGCGTCGAGCCCGGCGGGCGGTAGGCCGCCGGCGTGCCGGTCATGTTGGGACGGTGCGGCTTCTGCCACGCCTGCGGCGTGTAGGTCTCCTGCGTCGGCGGCACGTCGACCGTGTGGTGCATCCAGCCGTGCCAGGACGGCGGCACGCACGAGGCTTCCGTATAGCCGTTAAAGATCACCCAACGCCGTTCGAAGCCGAGCCCGCGATCGATCTTGCCGCCGCGCGTGCGATAGTAGCGGTTGCCGAATTCATCCTCGCCGACCGCTTCGCCATACATCCAGGTCCAGAACTGGGTGCCGAAGGTCTGCGAATTCCACCAGGTGAATACTTTGATCAGGAAACTTTTCATCGCGCTTGCGCACTATTTGCCGGTGAGACGCGGCGTTCTGCCACCTCTCAAGGCCCCTGTCCAGCGCGCATCGCCCCTGCGAACGATGCTAGAAGAGCCCGCATGGACTCGACCCGATCCGCCCTGACCCAGATCAAGGATTGGCTCGCCTGGCTGCCCGACCCGCTGGTCGCGGTGGTGATCCTGGCGCTGGCGGCCGGCATCGCCCTGCTGCTGGACAAATGGCTGCGCAAGCTCACGCGCCACCTGCTCGGCCGGCGCTATCCCACTTTGCTGGCGATCTTCAAGCAGACCCGAGGCCAGAGCCGGCTGGCCTTGCTGATCGTCGCCATGATGATCGCGCTTCCGGTGGCGCAGATCGAGCCCACCGCCGCCGAATGGCTGGCGCGGCTGCTGCTGATGGCGGTGATCGGCCTTATCGGCTGGTCCGCGGTCGCCGCGCTCCATATCGCCGCCAATATCTATCTGCGCCGTTTCCGCCTCGACGTTCACGACAACCTGCTGGCGCGCAAGCACAACACGCAGGTGCGCGTGCTGCTGCGCACCACCGACGCGTTCCTGGTGCTGCTGACCATCGGCGCCGCACTGATGAGTTTCCCGGCGGTGCGCCAATATGGCTACAGCCTGTTCGCCTCCGCTGGCGTCGCCGGCATCGTCGCCGGCTTCGCTGCCCGCCCGGTGCTCAGCAACCTGTTCGCCGGCGTGCAACTGGCGATGACGCAGCCGATCCGCATCGACGACGTGGTGATCGTCGAGGGCGAATGGGGCACGATCGAGGAGATCACCACGACCTACGTGGTGGTGCGGATCTGGGACTTGCGCCGGCTGGTCGTGCCGCTGTCCTATTTCATCGAGAAGCCGTTCCAGAATTGGACGCGCGAGAACGCCGCGCTGATCGGCGTCGTCTATTTCTATCTCGATTACCGCGCCCCGGTCGGCGTCATCCGCGAGAAGCTGAAGGAGTTCGTCGAGCAGTCTAAATTCTGGAACGGCAAGGCGGTCTCCGTGCAGGTCACCGACGCGAAGGAAACGACAATGGAAGTGCGCGCGATCATGAGCGCCGACGACGCCGGCCAGACCTGGAACCTGCGCTGCGAGGTCCGCGAGAAGATGATCGATTTCCTGCAACGCGAGCACCCGGAGGCGCTGCCGCGCCAGCGCGCCGACGTGGCGCTGGCCGCCAACGGGGCGACCCAGCTTGCGCGCCACGACGGCGACAGCCGCAAGAAGGCCGAGCGCCGCTAGCGCCGGCGCCGCCCCATGAGCATACCGGGTTGCGTGCCGGCGTCGGGGGCGGCTATGGTGCCTAGCAATTAATCAGCGCCAAGCCAGAGTCGCGTAAAAGGCGTTGATTGCGCGAATGACAGTGCCGGGACAAAAGGCGGGCTCCTTGAGCGGGCCCGCCTTTTTCATCGGCGGGATGCCTTGGTGAGACGCACAGAAGGCGCGCCGCACAGCAGGAGGTCGAATTCACAGGCGTGTGTTACACCGCGGCCCTCCGCCGCGGCCCCGGCGTTGGCCATAACGCACTGAAACGTTTTTGAGAATCACGGACTCCCGCGACCGCGTTGCGGTGCTTTTCCAGTGCCTGTCCCCGCCCACCGGCGCCTCCGCCGCGACGACAGCTTTGCCGGTAAGCCCCGTTTTCCGTCATTTTTCTGTCATGACCGAAGGCATAAAAACCTACCCCGGACGCCCAAGAAAAATGCTTTTCGCGACCCGCGGATGGCTCAATACTGACCCCGGTTTCGCCACCCGTCGGCGTCAAATTTGGCCCAGTAACCACAAGATTTAGTGTTTGATTCAGATTTGATCACTATCTGTTGTTGACGCGTAGGTCGAGTCCGCTTAGCTTGTATGCGTTCGGTGCGGGTGAGTTTTAGGTTCCCTCCGGACCCTCAAACGATGCCAAGTCGCGACGCTCGCCCGCGCCAGAAATGGCGTTTTCGGGACAGGAGTTTACTGCGTCCGAGGCGCCAAAAACCGGGCGGAACCGGTTAGCGGGCCACAAGGCCGGAACTACATGTTGGGTGGGTGTCGCGTGGAGCTAACAGCACAACAGGCGGACAAGGGCAGGTCCGTCAGGGATAATCGGGTGGTCGCCAGCCGCCCGCCGATTTAGGGGCAAGAAAAGAATGCGGATCGAACGGCGCTACACCAAGGACGGACAATCGGCCTACGCGGATATCGCGTTCCGGCTCACCACATCCGAGATCCGCAACCCGGACGGCTCGGTGGTGTTCAAGCTCGACAATGTCGAGGTGCCGGAATTCTGGTCGCAGGTCGCCTCCGACGTGCTGGCGCAAAAATATTTCCGCAAAGCCGGCGTGCCCGCCCGCCTGAAAAGGATCGAAGAAAATTCCGTGCCCTCGTTCCTGTGGAGCTCGGTCGCCGACGAGGCGGCGCTTGCCGAGCTGCCCGAAAAGGAACGCAGCGTCGGCGAGCAGACCTGCCGCCAAGTGTTCGATCGGCTGGCCGGCACCTGGACCTATTGGGGCTGGAAGGGCGGCTATTTCGACCGGGAAGCCGACGCGTTAGCCTTCTTCGACGAGCTGCGCTACATGCTCGCGGCGCAGATGTGCGCGCCGAACTCGCCGCAATGGTTCAACACCGGCCTGCACTGGGCCTACGGCATCGACGGCCCGAGCCAGGGTCACTACTACGTCGATTTCCAGACCGGCAAGCTGATCCGCTCGAAGACCTCCTACGAGCATCCGCAGCCGCATGCCTGCTTCATCCAGGGCATCAATGACGATTTGGTCAATGAAGGCGGCATCATGGACCTGTGGGTGCGGGAAGCCCGCCTGTTCAAATACGGCTCCGGCACCGGCTCCAATTTCTCGGCGCTGCGCGGCGAAGGCGAGAAGCTCTCCGGCGGCGGCAAGTCGTCGGGTCTGATGAGCTTCCTCAAGATCGGCGACCGCGCCGCCGGCGCCATCAAGTCGGGCGGCACCACGCGGCGCGCGGCCAAGATGGTCGTCGTCGACGTCGATCACCCCGATATCGAGCAGTACATCAACTGGAAGGTGACCGAGGAGCAGAAGGTGGCAGCATTGGTCACCGGCTCGCGCACCAACCAGAAGCACCTGCGCGCCATCATGAAGGCCTGCGTGAACTGCGAGGGCTCGGGCGACGACTGCTTCTCGCCGGAGAAGAACCCGGCGCTCAAGCGCGAGATCAAGCTGGCGCGTAGAGCTTACGTGCCCGACAACTTCATCAAGCGCGTGATCCAGTTCGCCAAGCAAGGCTACAAGGACATCGAATTCCCGGTCTACGACACCGACTGGGATTCGGAGGCCTATTTGACCGTCTCCGGGCAGAACTCGAACAATTCGGTGCGCGTCACCGACGAGTTCCTCAAAGCCGTGGAGTCGGACGCCAATTGGGATCTGTTCTGGCGCACCAAGCACAAGATCGCCAAGACCGTGCCGGCGCGCGAGCTGTGGGAAAGAATCGGCCACGCCGCCTGGGCCTGCGCCGATCCCGGCCTGCAATTCCACACCACCGTCAACGATTGGCACACCTGCCCAGCCTCAGGTCCCATCCGCGCATCGAACCCGTGCTCGGAATACATGTTCCTCGACGACACCGCCTGCAATCTCGCCTCGCTCAATCTGCTGACGTTCCGCGACGAAACCAGCAAGCAGTTCGATGTCGAATCTTACGAGCACGCGGTGCGGCTGTGGACGATCGTGCTGGAAATCTCCGTACTGATGGCGCAGTTCCCGAGTAAGCAAATCGCGCAGCTCAGCTACGAGTTCCGCACGCTCGGCCTTGGCTACGCCAATATCGGCGGCCTACTGATGACCAGCGGCATCCCTTACGACTCCGACGCCGGCCGCGCCATCGGCGGCGCGCTCACCGCCATCATGACCGGCGTTTCCTACGCCACCTCCGCCGAGATGGCCAAGCAGCTCGGCCCCTTCCCCGGCTTCAAGAAAAACCGCGAGGCGATGCTGCGGGTAATCCGCAATCACCGCCGCGCCGCGCATGGCGAGCGCACCGGCTTTGAGAAAGTCGCCACCCCGCCGGTGCCGCTCGACCATGCCGCCTGCCAAATCTTGGGTGAAAATGGCGGCAACCTGATCGTGCACGCCACGCAGGCCTGGGATCGCGCGCTCGCGCTCGGCGAGGCACACGGCTTCCGCAACGCGCAAGCCACCGTGATCGCGCCCACCGGCACCATCGGCCTGGTGATGGACTGCGACACCACCGGCATCGAGCCCGACTTCGCGCTGGTGAAGTTCAAGAAGCTGGCCGGCGGCGGCTACTGGAAGATCATCAACCGCGCCGTGCCAGAAGCCTTGCGCACGCTCGGCTACTCGGAAGCGCAGATCGCTGAGATCGAAGTCTATGCGGTCGGTCACGGCAACCTGGCGCAGGCCCCCGCCATCAACCCCACCACGCTGAAGGCCAAGGGCTTCACCGACGAAGCGATTGCCAAGGTCGAGAAGGCGCTGCCGACCGCCTTCGACATCAAATTCGTGTTCAACAAATGGACGCTGGGCGAGGCGTTCTGCCGCGACACCCTCGGCATCGCCGCCGACGACCTTAGCCTTCCCACTTTCGACTTGCTGGCAGCGCTCGGTTTCGGCAAGCGCGAGATCGAGGCCGCCAATATCCATGTCTGCGGCGCCATGACGGTGGAAGGCGCCCCGCACCTGAAAGCCGAGCATTATCCGGTGTTCGACTGCGCCAACCCGTGCGGGCGCACCGGCAAGCGCTATCTCTCGGTCGAGAGCCACATCCGCATGATGGCGGCGGCGCAGCCCTTCATCTCCGGCGCCATCTCCAAGACCATCAACATGCCGAACGAGGCGACGGTCGAGGACTGCAAGGCGGCCTATCTGATGTCCTGGAAGCTGGCGCTGAAAGCCAACGCGCTCTACCGCGACGGCTCCAAGCTGTCGCAGCCCTTGAATGCCCAGCTCATCGCCGACGAGGACGAGGAGGACGAGGCGGTGGAAGCCTTCCTCGAGCGGCCCGCCGCCGCGCGCGCGACGGGCCTTGCCGAAAAGGTGGTCGAGAAGATCGTCGAGCGCGTCACCGTGCTGCGCGAGCGCGAGAAGCTGCCCTCCCGCCGCAAGGGCTATACGCAAAAGGCCGTGGTCGGCGGCCACAAGGTCTATCTGCGCACCGGCGAATACGACGACGGCCGGCTCGGCGAGATCTTCGTCGACATGCACAAGGAAGGCGCCGCGCTGCGTTCGCTGTTGAACAATTTCGCGATCGCGATTTCGCTCGGCCTGCAATACGGCGTGCCGCTGGAGGAATATGTCGACGCCTTCACCTTCACCCGCTTCGAGCCGCAGGGCCCGGTGCAGGGCAACGACTCGATCAAATACGCCACCTCCATCCTCGACTACGTGTTCCGCGAGCTGGCGGTGTCGTACCTGGAGCGTTTCGACCTCGCCCATGTCGATCCGAGCGAGGCCGGCGGGTTCGACGCGCTCGGCAAGGGCGTCGAGGAAGGCAAGCCCACGCCCGCTTCGCACTACGTCTCCAAGGGGCTGACCCGCTCGCGCACCGACCGCTTGTCGGTGGTGAGCGATACCACGCCCGCGCCCGCAGGCGGCGGCGCCTCCGGCAAAGTCACCGCGCTGCATGCAAGCGGCGCCACCGCGCTCAAAGCCGAGCCGGAGGCCAAACTCTCGCCGGCGCAACAGCTCGAAGTGCTCAACGAGGTGGACGCCCGGGCGCATGCCAAGCAGGCCGCTTCCGAGAAGCGCGCGGAAGCCCGCGCCAAAGGCTACGAGGGCGAGGCCTGCGGCGAGTGCGGCAACTTCACGCTGGTGCGCAACGGCACCTGCATGAAGTGCGATACGTGTGGAAGCACGACGGGGTGCTCGTAAGACACTGACTTGTCATGGCCGGCATAGGCACCAAGTACATCTTCGAACCGAAGTCGTGGTCCTTTCTTAATGGGCAGCCCGAAAGGCTGCCCTATCTATTTTCGACCGGATATGAAACCACAGCAATCAGTAGATATCCGATTGCGAGTAGTAAAAATAGCGAGCGCTCGGGCGCACCGAAAGCCGCAAGCGCGTAGGCGCACGCTATTCCGACGTATATGACTCGTGTTTGCAGTTTCATTTTGCCTCGCAATTGATTGATTGAGAAATTGTCTTAACTTCTTCTATCGCAGCCGGGCGTCGGAAAGGTGCGTACTGAAGTGCGGAAAAGTGACAAATTGGTACGCCCGATAGACTAATGGAAAGAACCTTTGGAGAGGCGTTCGGACAGATGATCCGCGAGAAACGCGGACAGGAGGGCCTTACCCAAAAAGAGTGGGGACTATATACGTCTTTGACCTTGCGCTAGCGATGGTGTTTCGCTATACCCGATGCCGTTATTGCTCTCGCCGTCATCAGGCGAGCGCCGCTGACGATGCCAACAGAAGGGCAACCTGCTCTTCGGCGTGGCCGACACCGGGACTACGGCCCAGGGGGAGATCGCTCAGCGGAGATGGACCGATGGAAGCTCTGGCCTTCTGGCCGGGGGTTTCGGTTCGTTTCCGCGCGACTCCTGGCAGCCCGCGGAAATGCCCCAAAATCTCCTTCCAACGCCAGATACACGAAAGCTCGACGCTATGACGCGCCGAGCCGTGCAGTCCTGGCGGGGCAAACCCAATCCCGCCTTGTAGTGTCTGAATAGCCCGCGTGCGGGCGTCGGTGTCTGAACAACCCGACAATCGCACAAAAGCCGTTCCGACGCAATGGGAAACCTATGGTCGGAGATTTCAGACAATGTTTGTCTGGGTTTCACCGCACTACCGCGTGCGCCATGGGCGCATTCAGCACGTTCGCGGACATTGGCGTAGGTGGCCGCGTCGTCGGTTATCTACCCATGTTCCGCTTCCGCATCCGTCGCTGGCGTAAGTCAACGACTGAAGCAACTTGAGAACTACCGCCGGACGGTTTGCGCTTGCGTTTTCTGCCCGGCGGCTTCTTTTTCTTGGATTGCTTTTCAACCCGCTCGACCTCACGCGGGTCGGTCACGGCGAATCGCGCGAGCGCTTCTTCGAACGGCATATCTAGGCCAAATGGCGGCAACACTACTTTGCGCCGTTTCATGCGATGAGCGCCTTATAAGAAAGCTTCTCACCTTCGGCGCAAGCCAGCAAATCATTCACGCGATTAGCTACTGTTAAGCCACGTCGGTTCAATCGCCAAGACATTTCCTGAACGTATTTGTTCAAATGTTTAGGCGAAACCCAATGATGAACACCGACGATTTGCCGCTTCAACAATGCCCAAACCGATTCAATGCTGTTTGTATGAGCATCCCCGCGTCGATATTCCCCATGACTATGATTGATAATTTCGTGCTGCGGGAAACTACCAAGTGTTCGGTAGGCAAGGTGAGCGTCAGTCACAAGTAGCTCGGCTTTCGGAGAAACAACGTCGCGAACAAAATTTTGCAATTCAAACTGAGAAGCCGCGCCAAGAACTTTCGCGATAACTTGTCCTTTCCGTTCAACAGCGCCAACGACCGGTGTTTTATCGGCAGAACCGCCGCCCGTTCCGCTACGACGACCGTGCCGATTGATGCTTTTGCCGCCCACATAGGTTTCGTCAATTTCTACCTTTCCGCGCAATCGCAAATGCGCATTAAAAGACTTGGTACGCGCGGCATGACGCAACCTGTGCAAAACGAACCATGCCGATTTTTGCGTTATGTCTAAATCCTTGGCCAACGTTGTGCTCGCAATGCCCTTGGGATGGTTCGTGATAAGCCAGATCGCCATGAACCACTTTTGGAGTGGCAGTTTTGTATCGGCAAAGATGGTGCCCACCTTAATGCTAAAGCGAGCGCGACAATCGGCGCATTTGAACGTCTGATTGTCCGCAAAGGTATAGATACGCTCACCTTCGCAGTGAGGACAGAACGCCCCGTTACGCCAACGGATGGATTTCAGATGATCGATACAAGCCTGTTCATCTGGGAAGGCTTTCATTAGGTCAAAAATGCTATTGAAGTTTTGCAACATGACTCTCTCCCACTATCATATATCAACGTATACTACATTTTGCCGTGGGTCAAGCTCGTATATAGGTCCCAAAAGAGTTGGCAATTAAGGCTTTCGATGACGAAAGCAAAGTTCGCCGAATAATTGAGCTAGAAAACGGAACGGTCCGACGCCCCCAGATAAAGACGGTCGATCCACTTGTTGCCTTTTTTTGGGATTACGAAAGAAGAACTCGAAGCCTGTCGTAAGTATGGGCTGTTTTCCGAAAAAGAGCAGACCAACATTGGGCTGTCCCGAGAATTACTTGAAAATCTTGCCCTTCGCTTTGAGGTCGCCAATCCTGATGCCGCTGATGAAGAACTGATCGAATATCTAAAAGCCAAAGCAGACGAACTACGAAAAATCAAAAAGCGCCTGTCAGAAATCGAGGTTACTAATACCGCCCTTGACAACCAGATTGCCGCGGCAAACGCGGCGCTAGAATCTGGACATTTTGAAGAAGCCGACAAGATTCTTGCTGCGGCGGAAGAGCTTCAGCAAGAAGAGCGGACAATACGAGAAGTTAGGATGCAATCGGACCTCCGCTTAGCGCGAGGCGACGCCGCTCTTTTCAAGGGAGATAGCGCAAATGCTGCTAAACATTATCTCAAAGCAGCCAACTACTTTTCAGGTTTCGACACAGAGGAAGTTGCGACTATCCTCACAAATTCCGCCGGCTACATCTACGAAATTGAACGCAGATCACACAATCCAAACTTCGCTAATGCAATCGAACTGGCCGAACGAGCATTAGAGCTAACAGATAGCCAGAAACAAATCGCGCGTTGGGTTCGTGCAAAATATCGCCTAGCACTCCTGCAACAAGTAATGGCGCGAACTAAAACAACCGAATTTTCTGACCTTTTAGGTGCCGCTATAATAAACATTGACGAGGCACTTGAGCGCGTTGGCAGCGCCACAGCTGAAGACCGCTTCGATTGGGCGAGTCTTATGGTGTTGAAAGGCAATTGTTACCTTGAGCGAAGTCATCACAGAGAGAACCGGAAATGGGAACAAGATGTCACCACCGCGATAGATATATTCGATAGCATCGCAAACGATCCGCGGCTGGAAGAAACTGGCCCACATCGGTTCCATATTTTTAATAACATATCGTCGGCCTACCAGTTTAAGGCCTCACGCTCCGGCGAACGGGGAGATGGTCCGCTCGCAAGAAATGCCAAGCAAGCGGCCATACGCGCGATAGAGATTAGTGCGCAAGAAGGCATGATCGACGAATGGGCGACAGCCCAAATAAATCTTGGCGCAATGCTTGCCGAAGCGGCTACAGCTGCCCCTCCACAGAAGGCCTACTTTCTGCGAATTCAAGCGATTGCTGCTTTTGGTGCCGCGATGGAAGCGTATCCAAAAACCACGTTTAGTTTGCAACTAGCAAGGGCTCAATTTTTACTCGGGCGAGTATGCCTAGATCAAGCAACAGCATCTGACGAGCGAATGCAGGAGGTCTATCTCCTCAGATCTATTGGTGCCTATGAAGCCTCTTCATTGAACTTTGACAAAGATTCTCACCTGGACGAATGGTCTGAGTGTCATTTTTGTATCGGTTTAGCGTTTCTAATCCACTCAGAAACGAGTGACAAAGACGTTGCAATTGATGACCTACAGAAGGCGATCAACCAATTTGAGGTCGCGCTGCCGGGATTTCAGGCAATCAACTCCGAAAATCTAAAAAAACTTGAGAAAGCGCGGCAAAGAGCCATCGAAACTCTTGATAAATTACGACAACCTTGAGTTCACGTCTTGCTCGCTGACGAAAGGACTGCCGCCACGGCTGACGTCCCTCCTCACGCCCTCTGCCGGTCATTATCAATCGGGATCACCTGCCCCGAGATCGCCTTCGCCGCATCGGAAGCCAGGAACACCGCAAGCTGCGCGATGTCCTGCGGATCGACCATCGCCTTGATCGACTGCGCGGCAAAAGCCTCCGCCTCCACCTCCGCAAGCGAAAGCCCGCTGATCTGCGCGCGGCCGGCGAACACGCGCTTGATGCGGTCGCCCGCCACCGCCCCGGGCGCGATCGCATTGGCGCGGATGCCCCATTCGCCGAGCTCCATCGCCAGCGTCTTGGTGAGCCCGATCACGCCCCATTTGGTCGCCGCATAAGGGCTGCGGTTGGGAAAGCCGTGGCGCCCGGCGATCGAGGTCATGTTGATGATGCTCCCCACCTTCGATTGCTTCAGATGCGGGATGGCGAGCCGGCAGACGTCGAACATGGCGGTGAGATTGACCGCCACCACTTTGTCCCAGTCGTCCGGCGGATATTGATCGACCGGCAGCGTGAGCCCGGCGATGCCGGCATTGTTGATCAGCACGTCGAGCCCGCCCAGCGCGGCCACCGCCGCCGGCACCATGTGTTCGATCTCGGCGCGCTGGCTAATGTCGCAGCGCGCGGTGATCAGGCCGGGTATTTCCTTGGCGATCTCGCGAAGCGCCTTGTCGTCGATGTCGCAGACGAACACCTTTGCGCCGGTGGCGGCGAAAGCGCGCGCGAATTCGCGGCCGATGCCGGCGGCCCCGGCGGTGATCAGAACGCGTTGCAGCATGTCGGTTTCGCCCCCTTGTCCGAGCCTATGATTGATCCTCAACTCCTTAGCGCGTGCGACACCCGCTGCTCGGCCGGGCCATGATAGCCTAGCGGGCAACAGGCGCATCCGGCTATGCGCGCTGACATCATCTTCTGGATGGACATCGTCGTGCCGCTGTTTGGCGTCGCCTTCTATATGCCGCGGGCGCGGCGGCAGCGGCTGCGTTGACCCAAGTCAATGCCGCGCCGCCGTTTTTCGGGTTTCATTGTTTTCCGTTCGATGGAGGCCCCCATGGCCATCGCTCACGCGCATCCGCGCCTCAGCATTAGCGGCCTGGGCTTCGGCTTTTCCGCCGCCCTCGTCGTGCTGTTCGTGCTCTGCCTGCTGGCCGCGCTGTTCTTCCCCATGCGCCTCGCGCACGGCTGGGTCGCCCTGTTCTCCGACGCCCCCGTCGGCTCCACGCGGCTGTGGATCGAGGGGCTGATCGGGAGCGTGTTCGCCGGCTGGCTGATCGCGCTGGTGTTCGGCACGGTCTACAATTGGATCGTGATGCGCCGCGCGCTGCACGGCTAGCCGCGCCTGGGCCATAGGCTTAACCCCTGCGGCGCGCTACAATTGCATATCATCCCTGATTCCCCGCCGGTCAAATTTGCGCGGCATCAATGGCTCGATCACCGGCTGCTCATGAGCCCGGCGCGCCGCCGATAAACGGAGAGCGTTCTGTCTAAGAACCCGAAGGAAATGCAGGAGCGGGCCGAGGCCAGCTTCAAGCGCAAGGAGGTGCAGGCGCGCGAGGCGACCAAGGCCATGGCCGATTACCAGGCCGCGACCGCCGCGACCCGCGAAAAGACCGCGCGGCTGCGGCAGCTGCGGCTGGCCAAGGAGGCGGCCGACCGCGCGGCAGATGAGCAAGCGCCGGCGAAACCGGCCAAGCCGAAATCTGCCGCCAAACCGAAAGCCGCCAAGAAGCGGCGCTGAACGCGGGAGGCAACCGATGCGCGGGAGGATCGTTGCCCGTTTTGCCGTCGCGGCCGCCGCGGCTTTGTGGCTGACGGCCGCCTCGGCCTCCACCATCGTCAAGCAGGAGCCCTCCGCGGGCGGCCTGCGTTACGGCCAGCGCCTCTTGGTGGACGACGGCTCCTGCCCGGCCGGGCAGATCAAAGAACTGGTCGGCGGCAAGTCGACCAACGGCGTCAAACGCCTGCGCCGCTGCATCCACCGCTGAGCCGGTTGCCCTCGCCGGCCGAATCGGCCTTGCATCGGCCGCAGCGCGCGGCCGTGAACGGTCACGCCAGCAATTGTGCCACCTGTGGAAGGACCAGCGGCGGCGGCTTTTTAGCCTGCCGCCATCGGGGCCGCCTCACGAGGGCGGCCGCCTGATGCAAAGCGCCGCGACCCCGTGGGGCCCAGGGCCTCGCGGGCCGGTGCGTTGCGGATTTCGAGGGGGGACGGCAGCATGGCCAAGAAGCGCAAGACGGCGCGTGCCCGCAAGGCGAGCCGGCCCAAGACGGCGCGGCGCACGAACGCGCGCCGGCACGGCAAGAGCAGTGACGCCGACCCGCTGCACATCGTCGCCGCCCTGCTGGTGCTGGCCATATTCGGGCTCGGCATCTACTTCTATCAGGCCAACCACGAGGAGGTTGCATCGACGAGCAACCCCCCGGTGGCGATGGAGAAGAAGTAAGGGAGCGTACGCGACGCGAGCCGCTCCGCGCCTTGTTGCCTCCTACTCCTCCGGCTCGGTGGTGAAATACAGCGGATAGCCCTTGGCCTTGCCGAGCTCGGTCGCCTCCTTGGCCTTGGTGTCGGCCACGTCCTTGGTGAACACCGCGATCACGCAGACGCCGCGCCGGTGCGCCGTGATCATGACGTTGTAGGCCTCGTCCTCGTTCATGCGGAACACGGCCTTGAGCACCAGCACGACGAATTCGCGCGGCGTGAAATCGTCGTTGAGCAGGATGACCTTCCACAGCTTCGGCCGCTCGGTCTTCGGCTTGAGCTTGCTGCGCGGTTTGACGAGGGTCTGGGCCATCGACACCCTCCGATGCCGGACGGCGCCGATTATAGGGTAATCGGTTTTTGCTGTCGTCCCCGCGGAAGCGGGGACGTCGTAGGCACCAATCCGCCTCATCCTGAGGAGGACGCGCAGCGCCCGTCACCGCAAGTCGGCTATAGCCGACCTGCGGTCTTCGAGACGCGTCGCCAATGCGACGCTCCTCAGCATGAGGCCGATTGAGATCGCGAGACGCTTAAGCCCGGCGCGTTCCGACCTGCCGCTCCAACTGCCCGGCGCGCTTGGTCTTAAGCCATTCGTCCAGGCTCCAGGGCCCGGCGCCGGCGAAGACGAAATAGAAAAAGATGAAGCAGTACAGGATGGCGGCGTCGCCGCCGTTGAGCTGCGGGAAAAAACCACGCGGCGCGTGGCCGAGGAAATAGGCGAACGCCATCTCACCCGACACGATGAAGGCCACCGGCCGCGTGAACAGACCGGCTGCCAGCAGCGCCCCGCCGACGAATTCGAGCGCGCCGGAGAACCAGGCGAGCGTGAACAGCTCCGGCATGCGCGGCGAGGGAAAGCCGAACATCTTCGACAGGCCGTGCTCGAAGAACAGCAGCGCCACCACGATGCGCACGATGCTCAGCACATAGGGCGACAGCTGGTGGAGACGGTTTTCCAGAGTCATAGCGCTTCCTTGCCTGCGGCCGGGCTGAACGCCGCCATGGAACCCGAGCAAGGTAAGTTCCATGGCCAAAATGTGGAAACCGCATGCGGCGTTTTCGCCCGCTGCCCCGGGCGCAAGGCATGGCAGCCGCATGCGGCATAAGCCAAGCCAATTCCACGTATTTCCGCCGTCTTGGCGGCCGCATCACGGACCGGGCCTGCAATAACAATGCCGTGAGCAGCGGCTGGGCCGCCGCCGCGAATGGTGGATAAAGTCAATCGCCCAACCGCAGGAGCGCGAATCCCATGCTCTACCTCGCCGCCAAAGCCGCCATTTCCGGCGTTATCGTCGCCGTAGCGAGCGAAACCGCCCGCCGCTCGCCCGCGCTCGGCGCGCTCATCGTCTCGCTGCCGCTCACCTCCCTACTCGCGCTGGTCTGGCTGTGGCACGATGCCGGCGACACCGAGCGCGTTGCCGCGCTGGCGCAGTCGACCTTCTGGTACGTGCTGCCGACGCTGCCGATGTTTCTGCTGATGCCGCTGCTGCTGCGCCACGGCGCCGGCTTTTGGCCCACGCTGGCCGCCGCTTGCGCCCTCACCGTCGCGCTCTATCTCGTTACCGTTTGGATTTTAGCAAAATTTGGCGTCGCGCTCTGAGCAAAGTTTCAGTTACGTCAGGCCTGCTGCTTCAATGTCGTGCACGTGTCACGTTACTATGCAAAACAAAATTGGGGTTGGGGCCGAACTGCCAGCGTTTGGGAGGAGGCCCAATGGAACTTTTTCGTAACACCGGAAAATTCGCGCGCTCGCGCCCGGTGATCGAATGCGCCCAGTGCGGCGAGCGCATCTACATTCCGGAATGGACGGAATACCGTGACGGCG
>Ga0307417_10000249_pt1 | contig 22891 bp, 24 predicted proteins | sample SalMarWE160210MG_2_FD_202514 | JGI IMG/M metagenome (GOLD analysis project Ga0307417, IMG submission 202514) | Salt marsh sediment microbial communities from the Plum Island Ecosystem LTER, Massachusetts, United States - WE1602-10 | ecosystem: Environmental > Aquatic > Marine > Intertidal zone... | reverse complement strand
CAAGGCGACGCTCTTGGAACTGCCCGAGGTGATCGTGCATGCCGGCCCGATCCTGGCCGAGCATGGCGCCGGCGAGGTGGCGCTGGAAGAGGGCGATATCCTGCGCGGGCCGGCGCGGACCAAGCACGACCTCGCCATCCTGCGCGCGGTGATCCAGGTGCTGTCGCCGACGGACGCGGAACGGGCGATCCGCCATACCGCGCAAAGCCTTAACCCCGGCGGCGAGGCGATCATCGGCGGCTGGGGCATCCTCGACGACGACCGGCTCGGGCCGCGCAGCGGGGTGTTCGTGAACCTCACCTTCCTCAACTTCTATCGCGAAGGCGAAGCCTATACCGAGCGGCAGTATCGCGGCTGGATGGAGGCGGCCGGCTTCAGCGGGATCGAGCGCAGCAGCATGCCCGACGGAACCGGGATGTTCCGCGGCCGTATCGCGGGCTGACGGTCCGGCGCGGAAAAATCGCGCTGAAAAATTCTAGGAATATAATCCATATTTCCGCCACACTCCCCGTCCATGCTCCGCTCGCCTGGCTCGGCTGAGGGCGTCGTCGCGAGACATCTCGATGATGGAGCAAGGCGCGGCGCCCGCGGGCGGGGCTCGTAACCCCGCGCTCGGGAGGCCCTGGCCAGCCGTCCGCCGGCATCAAGACCGGCTGCCCCTCGAGGGCTGGACGCGGCGGGAACGAAGGCGGGCGGAAGCCCGCCGGATAAGGGGCATCCAAGAGCGGCGCCCCCTCTTGTCCCGCCCGGAAGCTACGGCGCCGGGGACTTAAAAAGCCGCGATGGAGCGCCGCGGGGCGCGCACCCTTCGCCAAGGGTGCCCGCGCCTCGAAGCGCAAATGAGTGGCGCAAACTGCGTACACTTGTTTGCGCGGCGCGGCCAAGATGGGCGCCACACGGCGCTCCGTCCCCTCGGCATTTGGCCGAGGGAAAAGAAATGCCCGGCTTAGTCCGGGAGCGACGACGGCGCCCCCGCGCCGCAAAGAACAGGGGCGGCGGAGCGTTGGCTTGCCGCGCCGAAGCCCGTAAGGGGGCGAAGGCGGGCTGTTTGAAATATGAATCGGTGCAATGAACGCGCGACACATACCGTTCGTCCCCGCGCAAGCGGGGACCCAGTTCTGGATGCCCGCTTGCGTGGGCATGAACGGAGAAAATCAGATTGCCCTCACCTTCCCCGCCTCGCCCATCGCGCATTCCAGCGCGTCGCGATCCCATTTCGCCAGATCGGCCGCCGCCTCGTAGGTGCTGGTCAAAAACGCCATCAGCGCGGCGTCTGGGTCGCGGCTCGCGCGCACCTCCTCATAAGACAGAAGAAATTCGCCGAGCTCCTTCGACCATACCGCCGCCGTCGGATTCACCTTCGCATCGGCAAAACCCGCAGGCGCCGGATAGGCGTAAGAATAAAACGCCGCATCGGCGCCTGCGCCGCCGGGCCAGAAACCGGCGCTGGACACTTCATGCGAATAGGCCTCCTGCGCGACACTATCCGGCAAATGCGGGATGCCGCCGGGATGTTTGGGCGCCGGCCTGCTGGAAAACCGCGTCACCGCCAGATCGAACGAGCCCCAGAAGAAATGCACCGGGCTCGCCTTGCCGAGAAAGCCGCTGCGGAAGCGCGCGAACACGTCGTGCGCGGCCAGCAGCACGCGAAAGAAGCGGTTGGCGTAATCGCGGTCATAGGCCGCGTGCGTGCTGTCCTGGTCGAACGGGATGCAATCGGGGATTTCGCACGGCATGGTCCGGATGCGGATGTCGATGCCAAGCTCGACCAGCGCGACGAAAAGATCGGCATAGAATTCCGCCACCATCATCGGCCTGAGCATGAGCTGACGGAATTGGCCGTCGCTGGTGCGGATCCACAACACGTGATCGACGAAATCAAAATCGATCTGGAACGATCCGCCCTGCCAGGGGATCGGCGACGTGGTGAGCCCGCTCGCCGTGACATAGAGCGCCACGTGCCAGGAATGGTTCAGCCACGGCGTCAGCTTAAGCCGCACCTTGCCTACCACCTGCGTCCACAGGTGCAGCGTGTCCGCCGTGTCCTTCCAGGCGGCATAGGGCAGCTCCGGCCAGCGCTCGGCGTTCGACGGCATGCGCCATCATGGATGGCGGGCGCGGCGACGGCAATGACGATGGCGAGTCATAAGCGGGGGAGAAAGAACGAACCTGCATTGACGCCCCGCACAACATCTGGCAATTGCCGCCCTCACGTTCGCACTGACGCTCCCGGCAAATGCCCCGCAGACCCTTCCAGATCGGCCGCTCGCTCACCGGCTTCGGCCTGTTCGCCACCAGGCCGATCAAGAAGCACGCCCGCATCGTCGAATACAAAGGTCCGATCCTCGACCTCGAGGACGCCGAGCGCGCCGAGCGGCGCGGCAACCGCTACCTCTACGAGGTCTCCAAGCACCGCACCATCGACGGCACCCCGCGCCGCAATGTCGCGCGCTACGCCAACCACTCCTGCAACCCCAACGCCGAGTCGGTGATCTGGCGCGGCCGCGTCTTCATCAAGGCGCTGCGCAATATCAAGCCGGGCGAGGAAATCGTCTACGACTACGGCACCGATTACCTGAAATACGTGATCGGCCGCTCGAACTGCAAATGCGGGCGCTGCCGCAGGCGTAGGGCCAAGCGCGCGCGCGAACGGCGCGCCTTGCAGAAACGCCGCCAAGCGCGGCTGGCACGCGAGCGCCGCGCGCGGCGAAAGGCTGCGCGGTGATCGGGCGATAAACACTCAGATATCGTCCCCGCGAAGGCGGGGACCCAGTAAACACAGACGACACCGTGATTACCGGATCATCCGCTTGCGCGGATGATGACAGCAGAAGGATGGGGAAACGCCCTGCGCCCGACAGCGTAACCTCACCCGCCTTGTCCACCCGCCTGCTTTGGCCGATGCTCGCGGCCGTGGGACGGCACAGCTTTCCAATGGGAGGACAATCATGCTGTTCATTGTGTCGATGAATTTCACCGAGCAGGGCATCCGCGCCATCAAGGATACCATCAAGCGCCAGCAGGCCGCGCGCGAACTCGCCAAGAAGTGCGGCTGCGAGATCAAGCAGGTCTATCTGACCTCGGGCGAGTCCGATCTGGTCGCGCTGATCGAAGCGCAAAACGGCGACGCCATGGCCAAGTTCGCGCTTGCGGTCGGCTCGCTGGGCTTTGTGCGCAGCCGCACCGCGCGGGCCTGGACCTCGGAGGAATTCCAGAAGATCGTCGCCGATCTGCCGTAGCCGGAGCGCGCGCAAAATGCGCTTCCCCTCTCCCCTTGTGGGAGAGGGTGGCAAGCGCGAGCCGGGTGTGGGGAAAATGCCCGCCATGCGCGGGCGGGGCGGGCGCTATTCGCACGCGCCCCCTGCCCGCGGCGGCAGCGCCGTGCTAGGGCAGCCGCGCCCGTCCGCCACCTTGAGGCCCCCGCCGGTGAGTTCCAACAGCCTCGACACGCCCGCCCGCGCGCGCAGCGACCATGTCCCGCTCGGCATTGCCTACATGCTGGGCGCGACGCTGCTGTTTTCCGGCTCGTTCGCCATTTCGAAATGGCAGGTCGCCAGCTACTCATTTTCCGAGGTGCTGTTCTTCCGCGCGCTGGGCTCGCTCGCGGTCTGCTCGGCGCTGATCCTGCCGCGTACCGGCCTTGCCGTTTTCCGCACCGGCAAGCTCGGCGCCCATGTCGGGCGCAACGCTACCCAGACCGTGGCGCAGAGCTGCATCATCATCGCTGTCGGGCTGATGTCGCTCGGCAGCGCCGCGGCCATCAATTTCTCGGCGCCGCTGTTCGCGGCGCTGGCCGCCGCGCTCTGGCTGAAGGAGAAGATCGGCCGCCTGCGCGGCGCCGCCCTTATCGTCGGCTTCTTCGGCGTCGTGCTGGTAGCCTCGCCCAGCGCCGACACGTTCCGCATCGGCGCGCTGTTCGCGCTCGCCAATGCGGTACTCTACGGCAGCGTTACTGCAGCCGTGCGCGGCATGAGCGCCACCGAGTCGGCGGAGACGCTGACCATGTACCAGATGGTCCTGCTTACCGCCTTCTTCGCGCTCGCGCTGCCGTTCTTCGGTTTCGCCTGGCCGGATCACCGCGACCTCGCCGCGCTGCTGATCAACGGCCTATTCAACGGCGTCGGGCAATATCTGTGGACGCGCTCGCTAACGCTGGCGCCGCCGGCGGCGGTGGGGCCGTTCTATTATTTCTCGCTGGTGTGGGCGATGGTGCTCGGCTTCCTGTTCTGGGGCGACGTGCCGTCGCTGACGTTGCTGGCCGGCTCGGCGGTCGTAGTCGGCTCCGGCCTGGTGCTGCTCTGGCACGAGAGCACCCGCAAGCTACCGCCCGCCGCCGCCTAACGTCGCGCGCAAAAACAAAGGAAGGATGAACCAATGAGTCTGACATTCCGCCGCGTCGTCACCGGCCATGATGAGCAGGGCCGTGCCAAGGTCATCATCGATGAAACGGTCAGCAACCAGATTTCGCTGCGGCCAGGCGCGGAATCGAGCGTGGTATGGTCGACCGACATCCTGCCCGCCAGCAATGACGGCAACGAGGATCCGTCGCGCAAGAAGATCAGCACCACCATTCCAGGCGGCTCGGTGTTCCGCGTAATCAGTTTCGGGCCGGGCGTGACCCCGCGCGACCACCGCACCGATTCGCTCGACTATGCGGTGGTGATGGCGGGCGAGATCGACATGGCGCTCGACATCGGCAGCGTGCACCTGAAGGCCGGTGACGTACTGGTGCAGCGCGGCACCATCCACAACTGGATCAACAAGGGCACGGTGCCGTGCGTGATCGCGTTCGTGCTCATTTCATCGAAGCCGGTGACCGCCGGCGGCAAGACGCTCGAAGCGCACGGGTGAATTCCCATTTGTCGTCCCGGCCAAGCGAGCATAGAGAGCGCAAGCCGGGACCCATAACCCCGGAGTTTAAGATGCGGACAGACCGGGGTTATGGGTCCCCGCTTTCGCGGGGACGACAGCTACTCATCCAGCTCGGGATAGCGTCGGAAAACGCCTATCTCGTTGAACGGGATGCGCCGCGGTGAGGCGAGATATTTTTTGATGCGGTCCCGATCCGCCACTTTGTCGCGCACCGCGACCACGCGCGGCACCGCGCGCTCGATGGGCCTCATCGCCTTGGGAAACGCATAGCGCAGGCCCTCGACCAGCTGGAACAGCGAAAGATCCATGTAAGTGACCTTGCGCCCGAGCGCGTAGGCGCCGCCGCTCTTCTTCAGCACGGTTTCAAAATAACCGAGATATTTCGGCGCTCGCTCGGCGAGAAAATTCTCGGTGAAGCGCTTGGCCTCGGGCTTGGCATCCTCGTAGTAGAGCTCGCCGCCCAGCGGATGGTGGGTATCGTGGATCTCCTTGACGAAATCGGACACTGTCAATTGTAACTGATGTAGCCAGAGTCGGTCGGCTTCGCTACGCGGGGCAAGCTTCAGGCTTGGGCCGAGATAAAACAAAATCTCGGCCACCTGCGCGACCACCAGTTTGCCGGCCTTGAGGAACGGCGGCGCGAACGGCGGATGCTTGTCGCGCCCGCTCATCATCTCCATCATCTTGTTCATGCCGCCCGCCTTGCGCGCGACGTCGTCGTAAGCAGCGCCGGCATCCTCCAGCGCCAGCCGCACAAACTCGCCGCGGCCCTGGATTTCCGGCCAGTAGTAAAATCGGTAACGCATGGGACACCTTTATCGCCGCCAGCCGCCTAGCCAATAGCAAACAAAATGGCGGCGGCCGGAACAAGTCCGGCCGCCGCAAAAAGTCTTACGCCAATCAGTTGATCGCGAAGCAGTAAAAGAGCCCGTCACCGCCGGTGCCTTGCAGCGCCTTCTGGGTGCAGCCTTGACCGGGGGCCGAACCGTCGCGCGGCTCGCGCGAGGCGTGCGAGGAGTTCCACGACTTCGACTCGGCGTCGTCTTTCAGGCCCAGGCGGTCATTATGACCGAGCATGACCGCGCCTTGCGTGCTGCTCGTATAGTTCTTGCAGGTCATATCCTTGTCCGGCGGGAACGCGGTGCCGTCCGGCTTGGAGCCGGTGAGGATGTCGTGGCGGTTGGGCGTATCGCCGCGGCCGTTGATGACCTCGCCCTTCTCCGACAGGTTGTTCTGCTTGTTGAGCTTGTTGTTGGCGCTGTGCAGATCGTCGACGCTCGTGGCAACGACGACACCCTTGACGTTCATCCAGGGGCCCTTGCCGATGCGGTCCTTTGCGTTGACGGCACCCGGCCCTTGCGTCGACAGATAGGCGTGCCAGGTCTTGCCGCCCGCCCCGACCGATGCCGCCAGTTCTTGGCAATGCGCATCGGCGCCGGCCAGCCCGCCCAGGTCGGCGCCCTTGCCGGGACCGGAGCTGGTCACGAAGAAGCTCATATTGGCCTGCTGCGCCGCCACCGGCAGTGCGCCGAGCAGCGCCAAAAGGGAAAAGCCTGCCGCCAGCGGCAAACCCACGCGAACAGTCATTGGAAACCTCCCGACTTCGGCGGAAGCACTATCGCCCGCCATCGGGATGGGACAACACCGGGCGCTGACGGCTATTCCAAGGCGGCCTCCGAGCGGCGAGCGACGCTTGGCCGCAGCCCGCGCTCAGCCCACGGGCTTGCCATATTGCGCGTCGGTCACCGGCTCCAGCCATTTGACGTGCTCGCCGCCCTGATGCTCCTGCATGGCGATGTGTTCCATGGCGACCTGCGGCGTAGCGCCGTGCCAGTGCTTCTCGCCCGGCGGAATCCAGACCGTGTCGCCGGCGCGCACCTCGCGGATCGGGCCGTCCCAGGTCTGCACCCGGCCGATGCCGGAGGTGATGTGCAGGGTCTGGCCGAGCGGATGGGTGTGCCAGGCCGTGCGTGCGCCCGGCTCGAAGCGCACCCAGGCGGAGCGCAAGAGCGCCGGGTCGGGGGCCTGGATGATGGGGTCCTGCCACACCGTGCCGGTGAAGCTCGGCGACGGCATGCGGCGCGAGGGCCGCGATCCGCAAGCGATAATTTCCATGTTCTATCCTCCCTGACTGAGCGACGCCAAACACTAGCGATCTCGCATCGCCCATGAAACAAAAAAGCCCGGCGTCGCCGCCGGGCCTGGTGTCGCGAAGTTCTTCTGTGGTTGGGCGTCAGGCCGGCTGCAAATTGCCGGCGGCCTGCTTGCCGCGCTCGGTGACGATTTCGAAGCTCAGCTTCTGGCCCTCGACCAGCGAGCGCATGCCGGCGCGCTCCACCGCGGTGATGTGGACGAACACGTCCTTGGAGCCGTCATCGGGCTGGATGAAGCCGTAGCCTTTCTGGGTATTGAAGAACTTCACAGTTCCAGTCGTCATCAGATTTCCTTTCACGCTTTTCGTTGTACGCCCGCGCGCTCATCGTACAGGCGGCAACAATCCAAGTTTTGGGAGATCACTTGAGCAGCTGGCCCAAAGCCGGGAGCGTGGCAGCAAGTTGAAGCCGAAAACCAGGTTGCGGGCGGCCAAATAGACTGATTTCGGCGCAAGGTCAACGGCCAAGCACGCAACCATCAGGCCAAACAGCGGCCCTCATATAACCCTTTATGAATTGGTAATAGCGGCCCGCTATGGTCCGACAAAGCTGGCAGCGGACGTTAACAAATCCTGAACGCCGCGCGGCTCTGCCCAATGCGAAGGCAGCGAGGCGCCGATGAGCAGGGACAAGGACAAGCGCAAATCACGGCGACGGCCGCTGCGGCGCTCGGCGTGGGTGGCGCTCGGACCGAACGACTTGCACGGCTGCAAATTATTCGACGTTTCCGAAGCCGGCGCGCGCATCGAAGTGGAAGACACCACGCCTATTCCGGATCACTTCATGTTGTTTCTGTCGAACAACGGCGCCGCCCGCCGCGCCTGTCAGGTGGTGTGGCGCAACTCGAACCAGCTCGGTGTGAAATTCGAAAAGCACCTGACCGCCGACGCGGCGCCTGAGCCGGTGCTGGCAACGAAAGTCAACGTCAATCCCGCGCCGAGCGAGAGCGAACCGGCCGAGAGCGCCTGAGGCCCAGGTCCGGGCGGTGTTTGCAGCGCAGCCAAATCACGGGAATGTCATGCCCATCCGGGAACCTACCCGTAGCGCTTTCGATCATCCCGCAATGGAATGGAAAGACCGTTCGATGAGAGGCCTGCTTGCCTTGGCCGTGCTTGCGGCACTCAGCGCAAGCGCGGTGGCCAAGGTCGTACCGCTCGACCCGCGGCCGCCCGGGCCCGCGTCCGATGAGAGCGCGTTTTCTCTCGGACTTACCGGCTCGACACTTGAATCCGATTATTTCCGCGCGCCGCAACCGCCGGCCGGCGCCAGACGCATATTTCCCTGCCGCGTGCGCTTACCCGCCTTCGGCCGCGAGCCGCGATTCGCGCAAGCCTGCGACTGATCGTTCGGGCGCTTCCACCTCATTCAGGCCACCATCGTCTTTTTCACTTCGGCGACGAGTTGCTTGAGCGTGAACGGTTTGGCCAGGAACGCGTATTGCGCTCTACCCTGTTCATTGCTCGGCAGGTTTTTGGCGAAGGCTTCTTCGGCATAGCCGGAAACGAAGATGATTTTCACCTCTGGATCGCGCTGGCGCAGCTCCTTGAGCAGCGTCGGACCGTCCATTTCCGGCATCACCACGTCGGAGACCACCAAGTCGACGTCGCCCTGCCGTTCGAAGATATCGATCGCTTCCAAGCCGTTGCCGGCTTCCAGCACGGTGTAGCCGCGCGAGGCGAGCCCGCGCGCGTTGAGTGCACGCAACCCCTCCTCGTCCTCGACCAGCAGGATGGTGCCTTGCCCGGTGAGATCGTCGGTCGCCGCGCGCGCCATCTCGTCGGCGGCCGACATGGCGCCGGCGATCTCCGGCGCTTCAGTAATGGGAATCTGCTCCAGCATCTCCTCCGCGCCGGGAACGTGGCGCGGCAGGAAAATTCGGAAGACGGTGTTGCCCGGTGCCGACTCGGCATAGATAAAGCCGCCGGTCTGCTTGACGATGCCGTAGGCGGTTGAAAGGCCCAAGCCGGTGCCCTTGCCGACTTCCTTGGTCGAGAAGAATGGCTCGAAGATTTTATCGATGATGCTGGGCGGAATTCCGGTGCCGGAGTCGGTCACTTCGACCAGCACGTAATCGGCCGCCGGCATGCCCTTGTAGCCGAACTTGGCCATGTCGTCGGCCGTCACATTGGCGGTGTGCACGGTCAGCTTGCCGCCGCTCGGCATGGCGTCGCGCGCATTGACCGCCAGATTGACAATCACTTGCTCGAATTGCGACAGGTCCACCTTCACCGGCCACAGGTCGCGGCCGTCCACCACCTGCAACGTCACCTTCTCGCCGATCAGCCGCTTGAGCAGCATGCCGAGGTCGTTCAACGTCTCGCGCAGATCGAGCACTTGCGGGCGCAATGTTTGTTTGCGCGAAAACGCCAACAGCTGCCGCACCAATGCGGCGGCACGGTTGGCGTTCTGCTTGATCTGCATGATATCCTTGAAGGAAGGATCGGTCGGCTTGTGGGCGTTGAGCAGGAAATCGGTCGCCATCATGATGGCGGAAAGCACGTTGTTGAAGTCGTGCGCGATGCCGCCGGCGAGCTGGCCGACCGACTCCATCTTCTGCTGCTGGTAGACACGGTTTTCCAGCGTGCGCTGCGCCGTGGTTTCCAGCGTATAGACGATGGCCGCCTCGCCATCGCGGTCCTCTTCTTCGACGGCCGAGACGAAGAAGCTCGCCCAGCGCTCGCCCGGGCCGATGAGCGCGGCTTCGACCGGCGTGATGTCGCCCTGACCGGCAGCCGCCTTGGCGATGGCCGCTTCCAGCGCCGCACGGTCGCGCTCGGCCACCACCGCGAAGATCGAGCGCTCGTCGCCCTTGAGCAGGTCCTCGATTGCGCTGGCAAAGCGCGCGTTGCTGCGCGCGATGCGGCCGGTCTTGTCGACAGTCGCTATGGCCATTGGCGTGTTCTGGAAGAAGCGCATGAAGCGCACTTCCGCCGCGCGTTGTGGATCAGTGCCGTCGTCGCGCGCCCGGTTGAGTACCAGCGTGCGCGAAGTGCCGGGTCTGCCGTCGGCGCCGAATGCCACCTTGTGGAACAGCCGTACCGGCACCGGCTTGCCGCCGCGCGTCTTGAGATCGAGGTCGAGCACCTCGGTTTTGACGTCCCCCGGCGCGGCGTTGAGCGTGGTCAGAAGCGCAGCGCCCTCGCCGGCGACGATGTCGGTGAGCTTGAGCGAGCCGGCGCCGACCTGGGCGAGGTCGTGGTCGAGCCAGTTCGCCAGCGTGGCGTTGAGATAGATGATGTCGCCGGCCGCATCGACCGAGAAGAAGCCGGCCGGCGCGTGGTCGAGATAGTCGATGGCGTGCTGCAGCTCCTGGAACACGTTCTCCTGGCGCTCGCGCTCGCGCGTGATGTCGGCGATCGACCACACCGTCAGCCGCGCCTCGCGCTTGCTGGCGCCGAGCGGGCGCACGCGCAGCCGCAACCAGCGGCCGGTATCGCCACCGGAAACACGCACCTCCTCCTGCAGCCGGCGGCCCTCACGCGCGGCCTTGAGCAGACGGTAGATCGATTCGGAGACATCGGGATCGCCGATGAACACCCGCTCGATCGGCCGCACGTCGCTTGCGTCCGCCGCGCCGATTAGGTCGAGATAAGCGGTGTTGGCGTAGAACACGCGGCCCGCTGTGTCGGTGACCACGATGCCGTAGAAGGCATTGTCGACCACCGCCTTGAGCACCGGGTTGCCGGCGTCCTTGCTGGAAAGCCGCAGGATGCCGGCGGCGACCGCAAACAGCGCGAACACGCCGATGGTGCCGAGCACCGCCAGCAGCAGCAGGATGTAGGTCGCCGAATGCTCGCGCCCGACATAGACGAGGCCGGCGGCCGCCCCCACCAGGAGCAGCGCGACCAGCAGCACCTTGCCGATCGAACCGCGGCGCGGCGCGCTCTGGCTGCGGTCGAAAGCGGCCCGCCCCTGCCCCTCGCTGCCGTCCTGCGGCGGCGGCTGCTTTGTGCGATCCTGACCTGCCATGACGGTGCTGAGCCTTTTGGTCGCCGCGGCGCGGGCTATGCGCCCTTGTCCTGAGTGCCTTAAGCCGGCCTATGCGCGCAAGAGCCAGCCTAACGCAATTATGTCCTTTGGATAATTACCGCCGGACCGCCCGCCGCAGCTTCATCACATAGCCGATCACTTCGGCCACCGCCTTGTAATGCTCGGGCGGGATCGCCTGGTCGAGCTCGACGGCGGCATGCAGGGTGCGTGCCAGCGGCGGGTTTTCGACGATCGGAACCGCGTGCTCGTCGGCGATTTCCCGGATCTTCAGCGCCACCAAGTCGACGCCCTTGGCGACGCAGACCGGCGCGTCCATGCCGCGCTCGTATTGCAGCGCGACCGCGTAATGGGTCGGGTTGGTGATGACCACCGCGGCCTTGGGAACGTTCGCCATCATGCGCCGTCGCATCCGGGTCTGGCGCACTTGCCGCATCTTGCCCTTGATGGTCGGATCGCCCTCGCTCTGCTTGAATTCGTCCTTCAAATCCCTGAGCGACATCTTCTGCCGCTCATACCATAGACGGTATTGGAACAGATAATCGGCGGCCGCCACCACCGCGAGAATGGCGACCACCGCGCCCAATTGCTTGAGCGCCAGCGACAGCGCGAGCGGCAGCACCCCCTCCAGATCGGTATGCACCAGCGCCACCAGCCGGTGGCGCTCGGGCCACATCAGCGCGATCAGCACGGCGCCGACCAGCAGCAGCTTGACCATGCCCTTGGCGAAATTGACCACCGCCTGCTTGGAGAACAAGCGCTTGAGGCCGCTCATCAGCGAGATCTTGGACAGCTTCGGCGTCATCGTTTCGAACGACCACACCATGCGGTGCTGCACTATGTTCGCGGTCAGCGCCGCCAGCATTAAGAGCAGGAACGGGACGGCGACCGTCGCCAAGAGTTCGCCACCGATCATCTTGAACAATTGCGGCAACGCCGGTCCGTCCACCCTGATCTGGTAGGAATTGGCGATCAGTCCGCGCAGGGTGGCGGTCACGCCCGCGCCCATGCCGCCGGAGAAGGTGGCCATCACCAGCGTGCCGGCCGCGATCACGAACCAGGTGTTGACCTCTTGGCTCTTGACCACGTCGCCGCGTTTGAGCGCGTCATCCAGGCGCTTTTGCGTCGGGTCTTCTGTTTTTTCGTTTTGGTCTTGTTCTTCGGCCATGCCGCGTTTTCAAAAATCAGGCGTACGGCGCGAGGTTGCCGAGTACGCCCTCGAGATAACCGACGAAGGTTCCCATCATCGCGCCGACCACCACCAGCAGCAGCAACATGCCGAGCATGATCGACAGCGGCAGGCCGATGAAGAACACCTGCATCTGCGGCATCAGGCGCGACAACACGCCGAGCCCGAGATGGAACAGCAGGCCGAACACCAGGAACGGCGCGGCGAGCTGGATGCCGATGCGGAAGGCGGTGGTGACGATCTGGGTGACGTGCTGCGCCACGTCGCCGACCAGCGGCATCTCGCCCGGCTGGAACAGCGTGTAGCTGTCGTTGAGCGCCTCGATCACCAGATGATGCAGATCGGTGGCGAACACCAGCGTGACGCCCAACAGCGTGAGGAAGTTGCCGACCAGCATGCCCTGCTGCCCTTGCGTCGGGTCGATGGCGGTGACAAAGCCGAGACCCATCTGCTGCGCCACCACCGAGCCGGCGACCTGCAACGCCGAGATCGCCAGCCGCGCGGTCAGCCCCAGCACCACGCCGATGATGATCTCCTGAAACAGCATCACCATCACCGGCCCGAGCGCGGTGAGATCGACGGTGTAGGCCTTCTGGTGCGCCGGCAGCAGCACGGCGGTGAGCACCAGCGCGATGGTGAGGCGCACCCGTGTCGGCATGTTCTGCTCGCCGATGCCCGGCAGTAGCATGAGCATGGTGCCGATGCGGGCAAAGGTCAAAAGGAAGGCCGCCGCCAGCCCCGGCAGAAAGGAGATATCGACATGCATTTAGATTATTTTTCGTTGGCGCATGATCTTGTCCGAAAACCGGTTTCCGTCCCTGGTCAAGTCTGGGACATGCTTTTTGGGATCGTGCGCTTATGTGCCGCTGGCGATGCGGGCGGCGAGGCGGATCATCTCCGCGTGCAGCTTTTCGGCCATGAACGGCAGCGCGATCATAAGCGACACGAAGATCGCCAGGATCTTCGGCACGAAGGCCAGCGTCATTTCTTGGATCTGCGTGAGCGCCTGCAGCAGCGAGATCGCGATGCCGACCGCCAGGCCGACCAGCATCACCGGGCTCGCGACCAGGATCAGCGTGAAGATCGCCTCGCGCGCGATATCGAGAACTTCCGGTCCGGTCATAGTGCGTCGCTCTCTCTCCGCTGCCATCGCCCGCGCAGGCGGGGGTGGGGCATGACTTTCAGAAATCAGATCGGCATCTTCATGATTTCTTCGTAGGCCGCGATGATCTTGTCGCGCACCGCCACCACCGCGTCGATGGCGACCTCGGTCTCCGACACCGCGGTGACCACGTCCACCATGTTGGATTTGCCGTTGACCATGGCGCGGGTCTGCGCGTCGGACTTGTGGCCGAGCTCGTTGACCGAGTTGATCGCCTCCTTGAGCATAGCGGTGAAGCTGGCCTCGCTCTTAGGGTCGGCAGATGCGGCCGCCGCTTGCGTGGGATTGGCGGTAAGGCGCGCGATGGCGGCATAGGCGCCGGCGGCGCCGATCGGTGTGACCATGGTTATTCCTTGCGTTTGCGAATGATCTTTTCCGAAAACCGATTCCCATCCCCGATCGGGGCCGAGGACATGCTTTTCGGGATCATGCGCTTTGCCTTATGTTTGCGCTCAAGCTTTCAGGATATCGATGGTGCGCTGGAGCATGCGCCGCGTGGCGGTGACCACGTTGATGTTGGCTTCGTAGGAACGCTGCGCCTCGCGCATGTCGGTTAGTTCGACGAGCGGATTGACGTTGGGGTATTTGACGTTGCCGTTCTTGTCGGCCGCCGGATGGCCCGGCTCGTATTTCAGCCGGAAGTCGGATTGGTCGGTCTGCACCTTGCCGAGCTCGACCAGTTGCACGTCGAGCGAGCGATCGAGTTCGGTGCGGAAGGTCGGCACCTTGCGCCGGTAGGGATCGGCGCCGGGCGAGGACGGCGTCGAATCCGCGTTGGCGATGTTCTCGGAGATGATGCGCATGCGCCCGGCCTGCGCGCGCAAGCCGGATGCCGCGATTGTCAAAGTCTTCATGAAGTCCACCACTGCCCTCCTTGGCCCGCGGCGCGCCGCACGCGGGCGTTATAATCATTTCTTGCCGAGCGCAGTTTTGATCAGGTTGAGGCTGCGCGTGTAGACTGCGGTCGCGGCCTGGTAATCCATCTGGTTGGCCGCCACCTTCATCATCTCGTCCTCGAGGTTGACCGCGTTGCCGGCCGGGCGCACCTCGTAATTGCCCTTGCTCTCGGTCCTGAACCGCGGCGGGCTCAAGCCGAACCCGTTCATGTGGCCGGGCTCGGTGGTCGCCAGCGCGACGGAGGAAACCGTGGCGGGGGCATCCCCGCCGGGTGCTTCGAATTTCAGCGGGGCCAGGTCGCGCGCCCGGTAACGGGGGGTGTCGGCATTGGCGACGTTCTCAGCCAGCACACGCTGGCGCTCCTGCGCCCATTGCAGCCGGGTGCGCAGCATCGATAGGATCGGGATATCGGTGATGGCCATGACGTCCCCTTGAGAAAGCCGCCCCCGCGGCCGCAAGCGGCCACTAGGCAGACTTTGCCGGGCGTATGGTTAATGGCGGGTAAAAGCAGCGATGAAACGGGGGCGGTGCAGCCGTTATTGTTTCGGGGTTACTAGCAAAAACGGCGGTCGGACATGAAATGGCCCTTTATTTGTTAAGAGACTGTTAGTATTCCGGGCGGCAAATTGTACCTACGGAATTAACCATTTGGGCGATTCCCGTTCGATGAGCCGCAGCATGAAGCACGGAGTAAAATAATGGACGCCCTGTTTGGCTCGACCATGCCGCTGGCGGTGCGCTTCTTCATCGCGTTTTTGGTCGTGCTGGCCCTGATCGGGGTTACCGCCTGGCTGGTACGCCGCTTCGGCGCTAGCCGCCTGGGCGCCGCCACGCGCGGACGCCAGCCGCGGCTGGCAGTCATCGATGCAGCATCCGTCGACGGCCGCCGGCGGCTGGTGCTGATCCGCCGCGACAATACCGAACATCTTTTGATGATCGGGGGTCCCACCGACGTAGTGATCGAGCCCAATATCGTGCGCGCAACTGGTGCACGCGACGTGCCGCGCGAGGTGGCGCGTGAGCCAGGGCGCCCGTCGATTTCGACCGAGAGCACGGCGCGGCCTGCGCCGGCGCCGGAACTGTCCTGGCAGCCGGCGGCGAGTGAACCGCCCGCGCCTGCGGCGCCGCCACGTTCCTATCGCGCGCAGGCAACCGAAGAGCCTTGGCTGCCGCCTGAGCCGGGCGCACGCGCGCGTCCCGCCGACAGCCTCACCGGGCTCGCCGCCGAGCTTTCGGCCAAACTCCATGCGGCCGATCTGGGCCCCCCACCGCCCCCGCGCACCGAGCCTCCTGCACCGCCGCGCACTGCCGCACCGCCGGTGACGCCGGAGCCGCCGTCGGCACCGCCACAAAACGATCACAACCTGGCCGAAATGGCCCAGCAGCTCGAAGCTGCGTTACGCCGCGCGCCCGCGCCGGAGGGCCGCCCGCCGGTGACCGATCCGCTGGCGGTCGCGCCGCCAGCCAAACCCGCGTCCCCGGGCCCTGCGCCCCGCGACCTCAAGTCAAAGCCCGAGCCCAGGCCCGAGCCCGAGCCGAAGCGCGAATTCAGGTTCGAGCTTCCAACCGAGCGCCGGGCAGACAGCCGGCCCGAGCCCAAACTCGAAACCAAGCTCGAGACCAAGCCTGAGCCCAAGCTCGAAGCCAAGTTCGAGGTCAAGCCCGAGGCCAGGTTCAAGTTCGATGGCAAGCCCGAGCAGCCCAAGCCGGACGCGGCCGCTACGCCGGGCAAGACCATCTACGACAATCTGGAAGAGGAGATGGCGAGCTTGCTCGGCCGTCCACCCGACAGATCGTGACAGCCTTTGCCGGCCGCCGTGTCCGTCTGGTGACGGTGGTGGCCGGAGTAGCGGGGCTGCTGGCGCTGACGGTGATGCCGGCCGGCGCGCAGAACGTCAGCATCAATTTCGCGCAAGGCAGCGGGCTCACCGAGCGCGTGGTCCAGATGATCGCGCTGCTCACGGTGCTGTCGCTGGCGCCCTCCATCCTCGTCATGATGACGTCGTTCACCCGCATCGTGGTGGTGCTCTCGCTTTTGCGGACCGCGCTCGGCACCGCCACCGCGCCGCCCAATGCGGTGATCGTTTCGCTGGCGCTGTTCCTCACCGCTTTCGTGATGGGCCCGGCGCTGCAAAAGGCCTACGACACCGGCATCCGCCCGCTGGTCGCCAATCAGATCACCGCCGAGCAGGCTTTCGACCGCGGCTCGCAGCCCTTGCGTGCCTTCATGCAGAAAAACGTGCGCGAGAAGGACTTGAAGCTGTTCGTCGACATGTCGAAGCAAGCCGCGCCCGCCAATCCGGAGGATCTCTCGCTGCGCGTGCTGGTGCCGGCCTTCATGATCTCCGAGCTCAAGCGCGCCTTCGAGATCGGCTTCCTGCTGTTCCTGCCCTTCCTGATCATCGACCTGGTGGTGGCCTCGGTACTGATGTCGATGGGCATGATGATGCTGCCGCCGGTGGTGGTTTCGCTACCGTTCAAGCTGATCTTCTTCGTGCTGGTCGACGGCTGGAGCCTGGTAGCCGGCTCGCTGATCCAGAGCTACGGGAGTTAGATCGCTTTCCGCGATGGGCTAGCGGTGCGGCGTCCACGCCCGCGGCAACCGCGGGATCGACCCGGTGTTCGCCGGTTCGGGCTTGACCGGCACGCCGGCCGGCGCCTTCGGCGGCAGCGGCGATGCGGCGGCGGGATCGGGCTTGTCCCCGGCGGCGGCTTTCTCGGGCGCGGCTTTCTTGGCGACAGGTTTCGCATCCTGCGGATTCTGCTGCGGCGCCGCGGCCGCCGCCGGCTTCGCAGCCGAATCCGGATAACGCTTGCGCATGTCGCTGAGGAATTCATCGAGCGTATCGACGCCGGCCACCGTGCGCGCGACGTTCTTGAATTCGGTGCCCGAGGTACCGACCGGCGCAGTCACTACCTCGAAGGCGTGCCGGTCCGGGGTGTCTGCCATCTTGGCCGCGTACTTGTCGCGGAAGCGCGCCAGCCCGATCGGCTCGTCGTCGAGAGCATAGCCGATCGCCGCGCGCAGGATGTCGACGCGCTCGGCCTCGCTCAATGGCGCAAACTCGCGCCAGCGCTCGCCGTAGAGCAATTCGATCTGCTCGGCCGCCTGACGCCAGCGCTTGGCCGCCCACAGGATGTCAGCGCGTAGGCGGGTGGCCTGGTGGTCCTTGATATTGGCGATCAATTCCAGCGCCAAATCATGCCGGCCGGTTTCCGACAGCGCGCGTGCCTCCAGCAGCAGCCGCTGGTTGCGCAATTCATTCGACAAGCCTTCGGTGCGGGTCGCCTTTAAGGCGGCGAGCGCGCGCTTGGGCTTGCGGTCCATGAGATAGATGACGGCAAGATGGGTTGCCACCTGTGCGCGCGCGGCGCCTTGCAGGCGGTGATCGACCTGGTGCTGGAGCAGTTCGGCCGCCTGCGAGAGCAAATCGACCGCGACCAGCCGGTCGGCCAGCTTGCGGATCATCTCGTCGCCGCTGCGCCCGATCGGCGTCAGCTCGCGATAATCGTAGAACAGCGCGAGCGCCTCGATCGGCGGCAGCGCGTCGCCCTTGCCGTTCAGGAATAGCTTCTCGAAGGTGGCCGCCGCCTCGTCCTGGATCTGGCGCGTGAGATCGGAATTGGGATGCGCCAGCATGGCCGTGCGCATCACGTGGAAGGCGTCGCGGTAGCGGCGATCCTCGGTGTAAAGATGCGCCAGCAGTTTCAAGCCTTCCGCCTCGGTCTCGTCCCCGCGCCAGACGGTGGTGAGCGTTTCGAGCTGGTCGATCACGTCCTTGTGCGGCATATCGCCCATGGCGAAGCGCAGGATGACCTCGCGCAGGCGGCCTTGCGCGGCAGCGCGCTGGTCGCGCGAGGCGGCGGCGGTGCGGTAGTTGGTGAGCGCGTCCTCGTTGCGGCCGAGCCCCTGGTCCAGGCGCCCGACCAGCACGGCGATCGAGGCCGCCATCTCCGGCGGCACGCCGAGAGTCTCGAGCTCGTTGATCACGCGGTCTGCGCCGTTGAAATCGCGCACCTCGATCGCGGCGTGCAGCTGCTCGCGCAGCGCCATGCGCTGCAATTCGAGCGGCAGCCCGCCCAAGGCGGCCTCGATGTCCTTGAAGCGTGCATGCGCCTCCGCCCACTTGCCCTCGCGGGCCAAGGCGACCGCGCGCCAGACCGGCGCATCGAGTTGGTTGCCGACCTGCGGATTAGACAGATCCTTGAGCGCATCGACCGGCCGGTCGAGCATTACATTGGCGACCGCCTTGAGCACCGTGCCGGTGATGTCGTCGGCGCCATGCTCGTCGGACAGCGCGAACTTGAGCACGCCGATCGCTTCCGCCGACATGCCGCGAGCGAGATAGAAGCGCGCCAGATTGAGCCGCTCCTTGCGGCGCTTGGACGGCGGCGCCATGGCGGCGCGGAAAATCAAATCCGATTGCCTGGCGTTGTATTTGGCCTGCCGGTCGTAGCCCCAGAGCTGGGTGTCGAAGGTCAAGGCGCGGAAACTGGTGGCGAGCCGCTGCTGGCCGAGCGCGGTCGGCGACAGCGAGAGGCCACCCGGCCGGCTGATGGTAACCTTGTCGACCGCAAGCGCGGCGGTGAGGTCGTCGGCCAGCGGCTGCAGCACGACGCCCTGGGCGGCGGGTAGCGCGCGCAGCTCGACGAATTCCTGCGGCTTGAGGAAGCCGCGCGCGGGTCCCAACGCGGTGACCACCAGCAGCCGGTCGCCGATGGCGGGATCGGTGATGCGATGGATGGCGCGCGGATTTTCGAATGGAATGGCGATGCTCGCGCGGTTCTTGCCGACGATGCTGCGGGCGATGGTAAGCGGGTGGGTCGGCGTCGTAACGCTGTCGCCGATCGTGACGATCCAGGCCGGGCCGTCGGTCATGACGCTGGCCAGGCGCGGCCGCGCCAGGTGCAAGCGCACGATGGCCGCGCCGTCCTCGGCGCGAGCGAAGCGGGCCTCGCGGATGCCGCTGTCCGGCTCGTGCGTCAGCGCGGCGAGATCGATCCGCGCGCCGCTGTCGAACACCAGCCACAACGTGTCGGCGCGACGGAACACGGCGGCCGGCGTCGGGACGGCGAACGGGAATTCCACGCGCAGGCTGTTGCCGGCGCTGTGCAGCTCAGCGGTGACCGGCGCTTTCGGATCGGGCGCCGGACCGATGGGTTTGGCGACGATGGCTTTCGGCACATCCTTCGCCTTTGCCATAGCAGGCTTGGGCGCGGCGGGCTTGGGCGCGGCAGGCTTGGCAGCGACGGGCTTCACCGCATCGGCTTTAGGCGCAACGGCTTTGGGCGCCGACGGAATGACGTTCTTTGGCTCCGCTGCGGCGGCAAGTTTCGGCGCGGCCGTCTTAGTCGCCGGCGCTGCGGCAGCGGGCGCCGGACCGACGGGTTTAGCGGCGATGGTTTTTGGCACATCCTTCGCCCTTGCCATAGCAGGCTTGGGCTCGGGCGGCTTGGGCGCGGCGGGCTTCGCCGCATCGGCTTCAGGCGTAACGGTTTTGGGTGCCGACGGAATGACGCTCTTCGGCTCCACTGCGGCGGCAAGTTTCGGCGCGGCCGTCTTAGGCGCCGGCGCTGCGGCAGCTGGCGCGGCATCGCTCGCACGTTTCGCCGGCGCGGGCGTGCTGTCTTTCATCTCTTTCGCCGGCGGCGCGACCGGCATTTTATCGGCAGCCTTGGCGGCAGCCGGCGCTGAGGGCGGTTTGGCGGCCGCTTTCTTGGGCGGCGGCATATGGGTCGGCGGCGGGGCGGTGGCGCGCTTGGCCTGATCGGCCGACTGCGGCGGCGGCGCATTATCCTTGGCCGGCACGGTGGCGGGCGACGCGATTGCCGGTGTTTTGGCTGCGGCGGCGCCCGCGGCCGCCGCCTGCTTGGGCTTGGCGCCATCGAGGCCGATATCGACCGCGATGCTGCGGGCCTCGCGGAACGTGCGCACTTTCGGCGTACCGTTGAGCACGAAATTGACGGCCACCGACTCGTAGTCAACATTGGCGTCGACCGATTTCAGCGTCGGCGGCAAAGTCGCCACCACGTCGGCCAGATCCCATTTGATCGGCTGGTCGAAATTGAGCGTGAGCTGGTCGTCGTGGCGGTCGGGGACGACGTTGGTACCATCCGGGAGCTCGAATACGTAGCGGATAAAGGTGGGCTGGCTCGCCACCTTGACCCGGATCGTCGGCGGCTTGCGCTCCTTGGCGGCAAGGCGCTGGCGATGGAGCTGGCGCTCGGCCTCACGCGCGCGGTTGGAAAGATCCTCGATCACCTCCTGCGGCAGGCCGGGCGTCACGCCCGGCCATGGCTCGGGCAACAGATCGACATAGAACCGCTCCGCCGCGGGGATGGTATGCACCTTCACCTTCTTGACCAGCGCGATGCGGATCGCGGTGCCGTCGGGATCGATGCGCGCCGCGCTGACATAGCCGGGGGCGGTCTCATTGAGACGATCGACGGCGACGGCGACCGGTTTCTTGAACGTCACCACGATGATCGGAAAGTTGAGGCGGACCGTCGCAGCCACCGCCTCGTCGAAGCGGAACACCAGGCGCGCATAGCCGTTATCGTTGAAGACCTTGACCTCGCCCTTGACCGGATCGTCGGCGCGCGCCGGCAAGCTCACCGCGAGCAGCGTCAGCGCCTGCAGCACGACAAAGGCCGCCGCCACCCGCGGGCGCAGCATCTTCAGGCTGAGGGACGAAACCGTCATGAGGCCGTTCCAGCCGGCAAGACCGCCGGTCGCGGCAGCCTACGGATTGGCGTTTAATGCGGCGTTAACCGTGTCAAATTCGCTTGCGCTACCTCCCACTCGGCTTGCCTTCGATCTTCGGCAGCTGGTTCGGATTTTGCGCCATGGGCTTCCCGTTGGCGCGATTGGCGAGCTCGACGGTGAGCCGCTCGGCCGCCTCCGGGGTCATCTGCGCGAGGATTGCCGACATCGTACGTGGATTCATATGTCTCGAAACCTCGATCAAAATCTTCATGGCGAGACGGTCGAAGATGCGGGCGGCGTCCTTCGGCTTCATGTTCTCGTACATGGTAATGAGACTCTTCAAGCGTTTTGCTTCCGCCGTGTCGCGGTTGCCCATCTCGGTTTTGACGCGCGTTTCCACGCCTTTGAGCGCGGTGACCTTGGCCTCGATCCGCTTCTCGGCCGCCTTGAGCAGGCTCTCGCGCATATCGAGTTCCCGACTACGGGCATCGAGCTGCTGGCGGCGGTTATGCAGGCTTTCGAGGATGGCGCGCTCGCCGGATGAATTGATGTGGCCGGGCTTGATCTGAATTTCCTCGCCGGCGGCTTTGACCTTCGGCAGTCCCGGCGGCTTGTTGCTTATCTTGAGCTTGGGTTCGCTTTCCTTGATTGCCTTGACGTCTTTGCTTGCCTTGTCATCCTTGCCAACCGCGCCGGTGACGTCGCGGTCGCCGCCATCGTTGTAGTTGAACATCTCCTGCGCCCAGGACTGCTTGGGGGCGGACGCGCCGGGACGGTGCGCGTCGTCGGCCACAACGATTTTCGGATAGGCCGGCACGCTCTCGGGCGCGGCGATTTGCAGGCCGGGCTTGTTGCGGTTTTCCATGCGCTCGGCCAACGTATAGCCGCCGTCGAACACCAGACCGGACACCTTGAGCGCGAACAGGGCAATCGCAGCCAGCAGCACAATCGGGATCAGCCGGAAATCGCGCCCAATGCGGATCATGCCGCGATGCCGCGCATACGCGCGCGCGTCCGTTCGGTGAAGGCTTGGGCGGCGGCGGCCACCGTATTGGCATCGGGAACAGCGGGTTGCTGACCAGCCGGCCGCGCGGCGTTGGCGATGCGGGAGACGCGGCTCAGCAGTTCCTCGCCGGCGGCAAGCTGCTTGTCGAGTTCGCCGGTGACGCGCTCGATCCGCTCCAGCCGCTCGCTGAGATTCTGCTCGCCGTCGCGCATAGTGGATTTAAGCCCTGCAATGGCGCGCTCGGCGATCTCGGTCGCGGTGATCAGTTCGGAAATGGTCGCGCGCAAGGTCTGCTCGTCGGCCTTGAGCAGGCGAAGCCGTTGGTTGAGGCGGATGCAATACAGGATCGTCAGCAGCAGCAGGATTGAGACCATGATCTCGACCAGGTATCCGACGTTGAAGCTCATGGCACTTCCATCCGATTGGTGGGCTCATCCGCCTTCTCGAACATGGCGAACGTTGTCCGTGGTTTGCGCAGGGCTTTGACAACTCGCACCGCAACGCGGTCGCCGACCCGTCCCATGCGGCCTTCGGTCAGCGTGACGTTGCCGCAGCGCACGCTGACCAGCGCATCAGGCTTGAGCTCGAGGGTAAGCGTGTCGCCGACATTGAGGCCCATCATCTGCCGCAGCGGCAGCCGCTCCTCGTAAAGCACGGCGTCGACGGCGATATTTGCCTGGCCGATTTCGGTCGCGAGATGGCCTTCCCAGATCGGGTCGCGGCCGAACTTCTCGCCCATGAACATCTGCAGCAGCGTGGCGCGGATCGGCTCGATAGTGGCATAAGGCAGCAGCAATTCGATATTGCCGCCGCGGTCTTCCATGTCGATGCGCAGCCGCACCAGGATCGCGGCGTTGGCCGGCCGCGAGATCGCGGCAAAGCGCGGATTGGTTTCCAGCCGGTCGATGTTGAACTTGAC
>Ga0307417_10000248_pt1 | contig 22902 bp, 20 predicted proteins | sample SalMarWE160210MG_2_FD_202514 | JGI IMG/M metagenome (GOLD analysis project Ga0307417, IMG submission 202514) | Salt marsh sediment microbial communities from the Plum Island Ecosystem LTER, Massachusetts, United States - WE1602-10 | ecosystem: Environmental > Aquatic > Marine > Intertidal zone... | reverse complement strand
CCCGCCTCCAGCAGCATCTTCTTGCGATGAAAGAAGAAGAGAAGGATGGTCGGGACGCGGAGATTTGAACTCCGGACCCCCTGAACCCCATTCAGGTGCGCTACCAGGCTGCGCTACGTCCCGACTCAGGAAGGATCGAGCTCCGACATGATCGCGCCGATCTCGTCGCGAACGTCTCGGAGCGTCGACAGCAGACGTTGTACGCGTTTCGGGTCGGCATTGTCAACCTCGGCAGCCTTCTTGGCGGGCGAGCGGCGGCGCGCGGAGCTCGTCTTCACCGCCGGCTTGGCGGGCTTTTCCGCCTCCTCCGCGACCAGCTCGAGCTTGGCCTCGGCGCGCGGGCCGATGCGCTTCCTGGCGCCCGAGATGGTCAGCCCCTCATCGAACAGGAGCTGGCGGATCTCGAGGATCAGCTCGACCTGCTCCCGGCTGTACAGCCGCTGCCCGGTGCCGCTCTTCTGCGCCTCGAGCGCGGGGAACTCGGTGCCCCAGAAGCGCAGCATGTACGGCTGCACGCTGGCCAGCTTGCACACCTCGTTGAGCCTGAAGGCAATCTGCCCCTCGGGAAGAACCACCGGCTGGCTCATCTCTCCTCCTCCGCTGCCGGGACCAGCGTCAGGCGCAGCTGCAGGGTCACGCGGCGGTTGCCGACCCACTCCCCGGGCACCGGCACCACGATGTCGAGCTCGCGCACCTCCCCCGACTTGGCGAGCGCCTCGGCTCCTTCCAGCCGCAGCTGCAGCTGGCTGCCGTCGGCGGCGTCCAGGAACGGTTGGTCGGTCTTGCGGCGCCGGTGCGGCAGCGCGACCACCGCCGAGGCCTCGGCGGTGATCCGCGGCGCCTCGTCGAGGGAGAACGGCTCGTCGGCGCCGAGCACGAACGGCGTCTTGCCGGCGGCCGAGGGCGGCGCGATGGATGCATCCCCCACCGCGTACACCGGCCGCTCGGGCACCTCCTCGTCAGCGGCGGCCGGCGGCGCCTCCTCGGGCTCGGCCTCCTCGGGCGGCGGCGGTTCCCGCCACGGCTCGCTGACGGCCGCGGGCGGCTCAACGGCCGCCGCGGCCGGTTGGCGCCAGCCCAGGAGATCGTCGAGCACCAGCCTGTCGGACGCGGCCATGCGCTCGGGCACGACGATGTCGGGGGGCTCCGACTCGGGGGTCTCCGGCCTCGGGGGCCAGTCGATGGGACCGCCCTCGACGGGCGCCGGCTCGGCCTCGGCATCGGCTCCGAAAACCGGCGCAGCGGGCTCCTCGTACGGGATCTCCTCGCTTTTCGGCAGCTCCGGCTCGGGCTCGTCCGGGGCGGGCTCCGCGAACGGCGTCTCGACGGGCGCGGGCTCGTCGAGCACGATCTCCTCGGCCGCCTGCGCCACCGCCATCGGCTCGGCGGGCGCGGCCGGCTCGGGTTCGGGGGAAGGCCCGGCATCGGCCGGGGCCGGCGGCGCGGCGTCCATCATGAGCGGGTGCTCGGGCTCGGCGGACGCGGTCGGCTCCGGCTCGGAGAAAGGACCGGCATCGGCCTGGGCCGGCGGCTCGGCGTCCCCCATGAGCGGGTGCTCGGGCTCGGCGAACGCGGACGGCTCCGGCTCGGAGGAAAGCCCGGCATCGGCCTGGGCCGGCGGCGCAAAGGGAGCGCCCTCGCCCTCACTCTTGGCCTGCCCGATCGCCTGCGTCGTCACCAGTTTCGCCTCGTCGGCCTCGTCGCTGCCGCCCATGACGGCCGTGATCTCGTCGCCGACCACGGGCGGCAGGGTCGCCCTGCTGGCGGCGGGAGCGGCGGAGCTGCTCGTTTCCAGCGTCGGATGGGTGATCGCCTCGCGCTCCTCGGCGGCGGCGACCGAGTCCTCCACCGGCTCGGCGGTGGGCGGCGCGATGGACTGGCTCGGTGGGCCGCTCATCCCCGCCGGGCTGACCGCGGCCGGCGGTCTCAGGATCCCGGAGCGGGGAGGCGTCGGCGACATCAGCCCGCCGCCGGGCGGTGACACCTGCCCCCGGGCGCCCTCCTTCGGCGCGGAGACCGCCTCGTAGCGGTCGCGCAGGCTGCGCATGACCAGCTTGACGATGCCCTCGAGCGTCTCCTGGACGCCGATGCCCTGGGTCGCCACCGACTCGAAGATCGGCGAGTCGAACTCGTTGAGCGCCTCATCGAGATCCTCGATCGTCAGCAGGTCCCGGAGGTCCCGCTTGTTGAACTGCAGGACGTGCGGGAAGCTCTCGAGCTCGAGACCCTGCAGGAGGAGGTTCTCCTTGAGGTTGGCCCACGACTCGAGGTCCGACTGCAGCATCGCCCGCTGCGAGTCGGCCACGTACACGACGCCGTCGGCGCTCTTCAGCACCAGCTGCCGTGTCGAGTTGTAGTGCACCTGGCCGGGAACGGTGTACAGCTGCAGGGTCACGTCCATGCCGCGGATCTTGCCGATCTCGAGCGGCAGCAGGTCGAAGAAGATGGTCCGGTCGCCCTCGGTGGCGAGGGAGATCATCTTCCCCTTGTGCCCACCCTCGAAGTGATCGTGGATCCACTGCAGGTTGCTGGTCTTGCCGCACAGACCGGGACCGTAGTAGACGATCTTGGCGTTCAGCTTGCGCAACGCATAGTTGAAAAAAACCATGTCGAATCCTCAGTCTTTTCGCCCTCTGATCATAACCTTGATCGGCACGCCTGCCAAACCGAACTGCTCCCGCAGGACATTCTCCAGGTGCCTCAGGTACGAGAAGTGGGCCGGCTGGGTCAGGTTGGTGAACAGAACGAAGCGTGGTGGGCCGCTGCCGACCTGGGTGGCGTAGAAGAGCTTGGCCTCACGCCGGCCGCCGCTCGACGGCGGGGTCGCGGTCCACGCCGCGCGCAATACCGCGTTGACCTCGCTCGTTGACGCCTGCAGCCGGTACGCCTCGCCGAGGCGCGCGATCGTCGGCAGCAGGCGGCTGACGCCGCCGCCGGTGGTCGCGGACAGGTACAGGACCGGCGCATGGCGGATGAACTTCAGGTGGCGGGCCGCCTCGTCCTCGATCCGCTGCCGCCAGACGGCTCGATCCTCGGCCAGGTCCCACTTGTTGACCACCAGGATCGCGGCCCTCCCGGCCTCCCAGGCATAGCCCGCCACGTGGGCGTCCTGCTTGGTCACACCGTCGACCGCGTCCACCAGCACCAGGCACACGTCGGCGCGGTCGATGGCGCGCCGCGCCATCACCACCGACAGCACCTCGGGACCACGGTCGGTACGGCCGCGGCGCCGGATGCCGGCGGTGTCCACGAAGCGGTAGCGGGCCCCGCCCTGCTCGAGAACCACGTCAATCGCATCGCGGGTCGTCCCCGGCAGCTCGCTGACCAGGACCCTGGGCTCGCCGATGAGCCGGTTCAGAAGCGACGACTTGCCGACGTTCGGCCGGCCGATGATGGCGACGCGCACCTCCGACCCTGCAACCGCGGGCTCCTCGCCCTCCTCCTCGTCGGCACCGAGCAGCGGCTCCACCGCCTCCCACAGCTCCGAGATCCCGGACCCGTGCTCCGCCGAGATCGCCACCGGCTCGCCGAGCCCCAGCATGTGGAACTCGTGCGCGGCGAGATCGACGTCCTTGCGATCGGCCTTGTTGACGGCGACCACGACCGGCACGTCGAGCGACTGCAGGTAGCGGGCCAGATCCTGGTCTTCAGGAATCGGGCCGGCCCCGCCGTCGACCAGGAAGATGACCGCGTCGGCGCCGCGCAGCGCCACCTCGGCCTGCGCCCTGATGAGGGGGATGAAGCGGTCCTCGTCCTCCATCAGCAGGCCGCCGGTGTCGACGACCGTCGCCCGGCCCCGGCCCGGCACCTGCGCGTCACCGACGATACGGTCGCGGGTGACGCCGGGGAGGTCGTGCACCAGCGCCTTGCGGCTTCGCGTCAGGCGGTTGAACAGCGTCGACTTGCCGACGTTCGGGCGGCCAACGATGACGATGACGGGCTGGCGCCTCACTCGCCCCCCGCGGCCGGCGTGGGTTCAGCCGCCGTCCCCACTACAGGCGTGGGCGTGCCGACGCTCCAGTGGCTGCCGCCCTGGGTCTCGAGGACCCGCCTGCCGGTCACGATCCAGGCGTTGTCGATCTTGCGCAGCTGGATGATCGAGTGCTGCACGGTCCCCGGGTTGCGCCCTTTCTCCCGCCCGGTGTAGGCGTCGAGCCTGCGGACGTCCCACACCTCGAGCAGCTTGACGGACGCGTTGATGACGCGGAAGACGTCCATCTTCTCCACCTCGGCGCGGAGCAGGGTGGCCTCGACGCGGTCTCCCGATGCGGCCAGCTTGCGCAGGACGCCCTGCACGGAGAGCATCTCGGACTTGCTGGCGACACCCTTGAGACGGCTGGCATCCATGTTGGTGTAGGCGTCGGCCAGGTGCTGCAGGTAGACGTTGACGGCCTTGGTGATCTCCTGGCGCTCGGCAGGCTTCGGCGCGGTGTCCTCGCAGGCCCACAGGCCGAGGAGAAGACCGAAGCAGGAGAGGGCGAGCAGGAAGCTTCCGAGACTCCGGGTTCGGCTCATGGGGACCTCCTTGGGCGGGCCGTTGCCGGCGGCCGAAACCCGGCCGGGCCGCCGGTTCAGAGACCGGCCCACCGCGCCGAGGATAGCACTCCGCGGCGGCTCCGGCCGCTCGCGCCGGCTCGATGCTAAGATGAGAAGGACCGACCTGGAAGGAGGTGCGGGATGCCGTCATCAGCCCGACAGGTGCTTGCGCCGGATGCCACGGCAGCCGGACACGGTGGGCGCGGGGCAGGATCCTCGGGCGCCGGCGGCGACCGGAGGATCCCGCGGGCGGTTCCATGAGCCGGGCCCGCAAGGTGGTGGTCGTCGGCGGCGTCGCCGCCGGCATGAGCGCGGCCAGTCAGGCTCGGCGCCGGGACCCCGCGGCCGAGGTCGCCGTCTTCGAGCGCGGACCGTACATCTCCTACGGCGCGTGCGGCATGCCGTACAACATCGAGGACCCCGGGCGGCGCATGGACGATCTCGTCGTCTTGAGCCCCGAGCGGGCGCGCGAGGAGCGCGGTATCGACCTCAAGCTGCGCACCGAGGTCACCGCCATCGATCCCGACCGCCGCACGGTGACCGCCCGCGACCTCGCGGACGGAACCGAGAGCACGCAGCCGTTCGACGCCCTCATCCTGGCCACCGGCGCGCGCGCGGTGCGGCTGCCGTTGCCGGGGATGGACCTGCCGGGCGTTTTCGTACTGCGTGAGCTGGTTGACGGAGAGGCGATCAAGCGCCTGCTGGAAGCCGGCCCGAGCCGCGCCGTCATCATCGGCGCGGGCTACATCGGCATGGAGATGGCGCACGTGCTGACCGCACGCGGCCTCGAGGTGACCGTCCTCGAGAAGCTGCCGCAGATCCTCCCCGGCTGGAGCGCCGACACCGTGGCGGCGGTCGGCGAGGAGCTCGATCGGAACGGCGTCGCCGTTCACACCGGCGTCTCGGTCAAGGGCGCGGAGGCCGGCGCCGACGGTCGCGTCGCCGCCGTGCTGACCGAGGACGGCAGGTTCGAGGCCGACCTCGTCCTGACCTCGGTCGGCATCCGCCCCAACGTGTCGCTGGCGGCCGAGGCCGGGATCCGGATCGGCGACTCCGGCGCGATCTGGGTCAGCCTCGGCCAGCAGACCTCTCACGAGGCGGTGTGGGCGGCCGGCGACTGCGCGGAGGCGTACCACCGCGTCCTGCGCAAGAACGCCTGGATTCCCCTCGGCACAACCGCCAACAAGCAAGGCCGTGTCGCCGGCGCCAACGCGGTCGGCGCCAAGCAGACGTTTCGCGGCATCGTCGGTACGGCCGGCTTCGCAGTGTTCAGCCTCGAGGTCGCGCGCTCCGGGATCTCGGAGGAGACGGCGCGGGCCGAGGGCTTCGAGCCGGTCTCGGTCACCATCCGCCAGCGTTCGCGCGGCCATGGCTACCCGGGAGGCGTCCCGGTCCAGGTGACGCTGGTTGCCGACGGGCCCACCGGTCTCGTTCTCGGCGGCGAGGTGGTCGGCGCCGAGGGCGCCGCGTTGCGCAGCAACGTGCTGGCGGCGGCTCTCGTCAGCCACATGTCGGTCACCGATCTGCAGAGCCTGGACCTCGCCTATGCGCCGCCGTTCGCGCCGGTGTGGGACCCCCTGCTGGTTGCGGCCAACCAGCTCATCAAGAGCGTGAAACGATAGACAGAAGGGAAGAGACTCGCGCCATGGCTCCGACACTGACCGTCACCTGCCCCCACTGCCGGACGGCCCTCGAGATCGACACCGAGGCCGCCGTGATCGTTTCGCACACGCCGCCGAAGGATGAGAAGAAGGCGATCGACTTCAACGAGCGTCTGAAGGAGCTGGAGGAGGCCAAGCGGCGGGCCTCCAACCGCGTCGACGAGGCCATGCGCGCGGAGAAGGCGAAGGGACGGGTTCTCGAGGACCGGTTCAGAAAGCTCCTCGGCGAAGCCAAGGACTCCGAGGACGAGGGCCCCCCGCTGAAGGACATCGATCTGTAGTGGCCCGGATCATTCAGTTGCAGCCTACAACTTGAACCACGAAGACACGAAGACACGAAGAACACGAAGAGGAGACACCAAGAGGGCCTCGTAGTCTGCTGTGATCTGGGTAGTTGCAGGCCAGGGGAGCCGATAGAACGCCAAGACGCAAAGACAAGAAGAAAGAGAGGATCCTTCGGTACGCGCCGAGGCAGATCCGCGGCCTGCGGCCGCGCCCCGAAGTCCTGCGTAGCTCCGGCGGCCGTCTGGGGCTATCGCCCCAGCCGTCTCGCAGCTCCGACGGTCGCAAGGCCACGAGGAGGGATCAGTGACTTCGTGGCGACCGCCGGAGGCTGCTCGAGCCGCCTCTCTCAATCTCAATCGCGGGGCAACTCTCTGCTGGGCAAAGGACCGAGGGAACACGACCTTCTCCGTGGTTCCGGCGCCCGGACGTCTGCTCTGCAGACGTCCGTCGTCACCTGCCCGAAGCGGGCAACGAACTCCGCCGCCGAGCCGCCTTCGCAGCCCGCTCCGGGCAGGCAACGAGGCGCCTCCCTCGCAACTGTGGCCACACGGGCCAACGCGCTTCCCGTGGGTTACTCGTCGCCTCTGGCGACGGTGTCCCTTTGGAAAGCGAGATGACCGTATGGCCAGCCGCCCCCCCTCTACGACCCCCCTGGCCACGGCCATGTGCTCGCTTTCCTACAGGGTTACCAAGCTTGAGGTTTCCCGCCAACGCGCCGGCACGGAGACCGCCCTCCAGGAAACCCCAAAGCATGGCACGCCCCGCCGAGCGCACCATTCCTCGAGCGCGCTCCCCCTGCGTTCTCCGGGTGGGTGGGGGACTCCGTCACTCCGTCACTCCGTCACCCGTCGGTGAGTGGAATGCCGCTCAGGACAGCAGGTCAGCCACCTGTGCTCCGGCGTGCTCCGCGTCCTCCATGGAGATCTCATAGTGGGTGACCATGCGGATCCGCGCCGGGCCAAGGGCGTTGGAAAAAACGCCTCGTTCACGCAGGCCGGCGACCAGCTGCGGGGCGGTCAGCGCGGCGCGCTCCGCGAGCGAGAAGAAGACGATGTTCGTTTCCACCGTCGCCGGGTCGAGCTCCACGCCGGGCGCTGCCGCGATGATCCGGGCCAGCGTCCCGGCCGTCGCGTGGTCCTCCGCGAGACGCGGCAGCATCTCGTCGAGGGCGACGAGGCCCGCTGCAGCCAGCACTCCGACCTGTCTCATGCCGCCGCCGAACATCTTGCGGATGCGGCGCGCCTCACGAACGGTATCGGCGTTGCCCACGAGCAGCGACCCGACGGGGGAGGCCAGCCCCTTTGACAGGCAGAACATGATCGTGTCGCAGCCGCGCGCGAGCTCCGCCGCCGAGATGCCGAGAAAGGCTGCGGCGTTGTGGATGCGTGCGCCATCGAGGTGGACAGGGAGGTGGTGGGCTCGTGCGACCGCGATCAGGTCGCGCATGCGGTCGAGCGGCGTCACTCGGCCGCCGGCGAGGTTGTGGCTGTTTTCCAGGACCAGCAGCCGGGTTGGTGTTCGGTATCCCGTTCGCGGCTGAATCGCCTCTTCCACCTGCCGGGGCGACAGGATTCCCATCGCGGTGGGAATCGGGCGGGGAAGGGCCCCGGACAGGGCCGCCATCGCGCCCATCTCGAAGTTGAAGACGTGTGCTCCGGCCTCGGCGACGACCTCAGAGCCGGGCACGGTGTGAAGGTGGATCGCGATCTGGTTGCCCATTGTGCCGGTCGGCACGAACACCGCCGCCTCACGCTCCAAGAGCTCTGCGGCGCGCTCCTCGAGCCGGTTGACAGTGGGGTCCTCGCCGTAGACGTCGTCCCCGACCTCGGCCGAGGCCATGGCGCGGCGCATCGAGGGTGTGGGGTGAGTGACGGTGTCGGAGCGGAGATCGATGATCTTGGACATTGGGCGATTGTACCCCCGCGGGGAGGGGGGCAAGCACCCGCCCCCGCGGGAGGTGATGAAGTGATTAAGTTACTAGGTGACTAGGTTCCACCACCCAACCAGGGCGCAAGACGCAAGAAGCTGGACGCGAGACGATCCCCACCCACCCGAAGAACGCGGCCGAAGCGCGCTCCACAGCGTGGAACGCTCGCTGACCGCCTTCTCTCTGACAGGAAGCAGGTTAGGAATCACTCCTGAATCTCGCTTGACAAAGATAGCAAGTGAAGCTAGGATTCTGTCTCATGATCCGGGATGGCTCGCCTAACCGCTTTCTTTTCCCAAAATGGACCAACCTGCTGCGACCAGGAATAGTTATCGCCGCAGTCGGCGGTCTCGTCTACGTCACCGTAATTGTCACTTTCGGCTTCTCTCCGAAGACGATCAACGTCGGCTACAAACCGCAGCAGCCGGTGCCCTTCAGCCATCGTCTTCATGCCGGCGAGCTGGGGATGGACTGCCGCTACTGCCACAATACGGTCGAGCGGACGGCGCGGGCCGCAATCCCTCCCACCCAGACCTGCATGAACTGCCACGCCTCGGTGCGGACGAAGAGCGAGAAGCTGACGCCGGTCTTCCAGAGCTACGCGACCGGGATGCCCGTGGAGTGGGTGCGCGTCCACGACCTGCCCGACTACGTCTACTTCAACCACAGCATCCATGTCGACCGGGGCGTTCCCTGCGTCGCCTGCCACGGGCGGATCGACACGATGGACGAGGTTCGCCAGGTGCAGCCGCTCAGCATGGGCTGGTGCCTCGACTGTCACCGGGCGCCTGAGAAGTACCTCAGGCCACCGGCGCTGGTCACCAAGATGGACTGGCAGCCCGACGGTGACCAGATGGCTCTCGGCAGGCAGCTCCGCAAGACCTACCACATCAACCCTTCAACGGATTGCATCACATGTCATCGATGAGCCAAACGACGTCTGGACCGCGGTACTGGCGGAGCCTCGACGACCTCGCCCAGACTCCGGAGTTCCAGGAGATGGTGGGCCGCGAGTTCCCCGGAGAGATCTGGGAGTCAATTCCGCCCGCTACGCGCCGCCAGTTCCTGAAGGTGATGGGCGCCTCCATCGCCCTCGCCGGCCTGACGGCGTGCCGCTGGCCGGCGGAGGAGATCGTTCCGTTCGCCCACCGCCCGAAGGGCTCGGATCCCGGCGTGCCGAAGCAGTACGCGACCGTGATGGAGCTCGGGGGAGCTGCGCAAGGGCTCCTCGTCACCAGCTACGACGGCCGTCCGATCAAGGTCGAGGGCAATCCAAACCACCCCGACAGCCTCGGCGCGGCCTCGGCGTTCGCCCAGGCGGCCATCCTCGGCATCTACGATCCGGACCGCAGCCGCAGCCTCGTACACCGCCAGCAGGGGCAGGAGTTCGCCAAGACCTGGGCCGACTTCAAGGCCTTCGCGGCCGAGCACTTCGCGACCTACCAGAAGCGCCGGGGCCGGGGGCTGGCGGTGCTCGCCGAGCCTTCGTCTTCGCCGACGCTGGCGCGGCTGCGGGCGCGCCTGCTCGAGGCCTTCCCGGAGGCCGTGTGGGCCGAGCACACACCGTGCGCCAACACCTCCGAGCCCGAGGGCGTCGCACGCCTCTTCGGCCGTCGGCTGCGGCCGGTCCTGCACCTGGACCGGGCGCGGGTGGTGGCCTGCTTCGCCGCCGATCCGATCTACGATCACCCCTCGGCTCTCCGGCACGCGCGCGGCTACGCCCAGGCACGGCGCCCGGAAGCTGGTGAGCAGATGATGCGGCTGTACGCCGCGGAGCCGACCTACTCGCTGACCGGCGGCATCGCGGACGAGCGCGTCGCGGTCGCGCCGAGCGCCCTGCCGGCGCTCATCCTGGCCCTGGTACGCGAGCTGACGTCGGTCCACGGGCTGAGTCTGGACGGCGTCGATGCGGCAACCCTGTCGCGCGCCGTGCCACCCGCCGGCAGCGAGCGCTTCGTTCGCCTGTTGGCTCGCGACCTTGCCGCCAACCGAGGCCGGGCGCTGCTGGTGGCGGGCGCGGGAGCGGCGGCCGAGGTCCACGTCCTCGTACAGGCTCTCAACGCCGCCCTGGGTTGCGTCGGCACAACGGTCGACTACATCGCCGACCCCGATGCGGAGTCGCCGGCTCCGGAGTCGATCGCGGGCCTGACGCGGAGCCTGCGCGCCGGCCAGGTCTCGACCCTGATCATCCTCGGCGGCAACCCCGTCTACGATGCTCCGGCCGACCTGGGGCTGGCGAAGCTGCTGGACGGCGTTCCAACCAGCATCCACCTCAGTGGCTACAAGGACGAGACCTCCCGCCGCTGCACCTGGCACGTGCCCGCGGCTCACTTCTTGGAGGCGTGGGGCGACGCCCGCTCGTGGGACGGAACCTTGAGTGTCGCGCAGCCCCTGATCGAGCCCCTGTACGACGGCCGAAGTGCGATCGAGCTGGTGGCGACCATCCTCGGCGACGATCTCGCCAACGGATACGATCTGGTCCGTGCAACCATGCGCGGAATGGCCCCCGCCGGTGCCGGCTTCGAGCAGCTCTGGCACGACTCGCTCAACAACGGCGTGGTGGCCGAGACGGCGTCCGAACCGGTGCGGACCAGCCCCCGGCCGGCCGCCGTTGGGGCGGCGATCGCCGCCGCGGCGGCGCCGCCGGCCCAGGCCGGCCAAACCGGCCTCGAGCTGCAGCTGGTGCCGGACCGCAAGGTCTACGACGGCCGCTTCGCCAACAGCGGCTGGCTGCAGGAGCTGCCGGACCCGATCACCAAGGTGACGTGGGACAACGCCCTGCTGCTGTCGGTCGCCGACGCGGGACGGCTGGGAGTCAAGACCGACGACCTGGTCCGGGTCGAGGCCGCGGGAGCGCACGTCGAGCTGCCGGCGTACGTGCTGCCGGGCCAGGCCGACGGCGTGGCGACGGTCAGCCTCGGCTACGGCCGCGAGGCGGCCGGCGTCGTCGGTGACAGCGTCGGCGCCAACACCTACCGCCTCCGGACGACCGCGGCGCCGCACGTGGTGATGGGCGCCCGTCTGACCCCGACCGGAAGGCAGCACAAGCTGGCCTGCACCCAGGACCACCACGCGATCGATGCGGTCGGCTTCGAGGCCAGGGTGCACCGCCTGCCCGAGCTGGTCCGTGAGACGACCCTCGACAGCTACCTCGCCGATCCGGAGGTCATCCAACACGAGGCCCACCACGCGCCGCTGTTCTCACTCTGGAAGGAACGCACGTACGAGGGTGACCAGTGGGGGATGGCGATCGACCTCAACTCGTGCATCGGCTGCAACGCCTGCGTGATCGCTTGCCAGGCGGAGAACAACATCCCCGTCGTCGGGCGCGAGCAGGTGATCAACGGCCGTGAGATGCAGTGGATCCGCGTCGACCGCTACTTCCGGGGCGAGCCCGAGACCGCCAGCATGTCGTTCCAGCCGGTGCCCTGCATGCAGTGCGAGGACGCCCCCTGCGAGGAGGTCTGTCCGGTAGCGGCAACGCAGCACACCGCCGACGGCCTCAACGCCATGGTCTACAACCGTTGCGTCGGTACCCGCTACTGCTCCAACAACTGCCCCTACAAGGTGCGCCGCTTCAACTTCTTCAACTACCACGAGCACGTGAGCGGGGTCCAGAAGATGATGTACAACCCCGACGTCACGGTCAGGAGCCGCGGCGTGATGGAGAAGTGCACCTACTGCATACAGCGGATCGAAGAGGCGCGCATCACAGCCAAGAAGGAGGGCCGGCCGATTCGCAACGGGGAGATCGTGACTGCCTGCCAGCAGACGTGCCCGAGCCAGGCCATCGTCTTCGGGAACCTCAACGATTCCGAGAGCGAGGTCGCCAAGCTGCGCGAGAACAACCGCGCGTACGCCATGCTCGCCGAGCTCAACGTGCGGCCGCGGACCCACTACCTGGCCAGGCTGCGCAACCCGGGTGGCCCGGCGGCCGCTGAGAACAAGGAGACCGCCTGACGATGAGTGAACCCGCTGTCGACGTGAGTGGGCTCGACAATACGTGGGACGATCCCACGCAGCGGGCGCCGCTGATCCTGGGGGGCCACGACCTCGCCAGCGTGACCGATGCGATCGCCGGCATCGTCGAGCGGCCGCAGCCGCCGAAGGCCTGGTGGATCGCGTTCTCGATCGCCTCGTTGGGGACCATCACCCTGTTCGCGATGGTCGCCTACCTGTTGTGGGTCGGCATCGGCGTCTGGGGCGTCATGATCCCGGTTGGTTGGGGGTTCGCGATCGTCAACTTCGTGTTCTGGGTCGGGATCGGTCACGCCGGGACACTCATCTCCGCCATCCTGTTCCTGCTGCGCCAGAAGTGGCGCACCAGCATCAACCGGTTCGCGGAGGCGATGACGATCTTCGCCGTCGTCTGCGCGGGCCTGTTCCCGGCCATCCACGTCGGCCGTGCCTGGTTCGCCTACTGGCTGTTTCCGATTCCGAACCAGATGAGGATGTGGCCGAACTTCCGCAGCCCTCTGCTGTGGGACGTGTTCGCGGTCAGCACCTACGCCACCGTGTCGCTGCTGTTCTGGTACATGGGGATGATCCCGGACCTCGCCACCCTGCGCGACCGCGCGCGCACCAAGCTCCGCCAGATCGTCTACGGGGTGCTGGCCCTCGGCTGGAGGGCGTCCAACCGCCACTGGCACCGGTTCGAGATGGCGTACCTGCTGCTGGCCGCCCTGGCGACGCCGCTGGTGCTGTCGGTGCACTCGGTCGTCAGCTTCGACTTCGCGGTCGCAATCCTGCCCGGCTGGCACTCGACGCTGTTCCCGCCGTACTTCGTCGCCGGCGCCATCTTCTCCGGCTTCGCCATGGTCCTGACCGTCATCATCCCGGCGCGCCAGTACTTCGGCCTCAAGGAGGTCATCACGATCCGGCACCTGGAGAACATGGCCAAGATCCTGCTCGCGACCGGGCTGATGGTCGCCATCTCCTACGCCACCGAGTTCTTCATGGCCTGGTACAGTGGCAACCCCTTCGAGAGCTTCGCCCTCCTCAACCGCGCCCTCGGTCCCTACGCCTGGGCCTTCGCGATCATGATCACCTGCAACGTGATCGTGCCGCAGGTGTTTTGGTTCCGATCCATGCGCAGGAACCTGTGGGTGCTGTGGATCGGCTCGATCCTGGTCAACGTCGGCATGTGGTTCGAGCGCTTCGTGATCGTGGTGTCCTCGCTGAGCCGCGACTTCCTGCCCTCCAGCTGGGGCTACTACAAGCCGACGGCGGTCGACCTGTTGACGCTGGCGGGGAGCTTCGGCCTCTTCTTTACTCTCTTTCTGCTCTTCCTGCGCTTCCTGCCGATGGTCGGCATAGCGGAGGTCAAGTCGGTCATGCCTCAGGCCCACCTCGACCTCGGCGAGCACGCCGGCCAGGGCGACTACCACGGCGAGATCTCGTACCAGCACGTTTACCCCTACGTCGAGAAGGAGGAGGACGACTCGTGAGCACCGAGATCCCGAGCACCGGCGAGAACGACGTGGCGGCGACGCCGTTCGGGCTGCTGGCGGAGTTCGAGACCGTCGAGGCGCTGGTCCGGGCGGCCGAGCGGGTGCGGGACGAGGGCTACACCAGGTGGGACAGCTACGCGCCGTTTGCGGTCCACGGCCTCGACGAGGCGATGGGCCTGGATCGCACCGGCCTGCCGAGGATCGTCTTTCTTGCAGGTCTCACCGGCTGCATCTTCGGGCTTGTCCTGCAGTGGTGGACGAACGGCGTCAACTACCCGTTCGTGATCAGCGGCAAGCCGCTGTTCGGGCTGCCGGTGGCGATCCCGATCGCCTTCGAGATGACGATCCTGTTCGCCGCCTTCGGCGCGCTGCTCGGGATGCTCGGCCTCAACGGCCTGCCGCGTCTGCACCACCCGCTGTTCAAGAGCGAGCGGTTCCGCCGTGCGACGACCGACCGTTTCTTCATCGCGATCGAGGCCTCTGACCCGATCTTCGACGCCCAGGACACGCGCCGGCTTCTCGAGGACGTGGGAAGTGTGGCCGTCGAGGAGGTGGAGGCGTGAGCCTGATCAAGGAGGTGCCGCGCTGGCTGAAGTACGCGGTGGCCGTGCTGGTGGTCCTGTCGTGGGTGCCGCTGGTGTTCATTGCCCGTGCGCGGACGACGACCTCACGCAGCCCGCGGCTGCACGTGGTGTTCAACATGGACAACCAGCCGAAGATCCGCACCCAGGCGGCGAACCCGATCTTCGCCGACCGGCGGGGGATGAGGCCGCCGGTGCCGGGGACGGTGGCCCACAGCGAAGGCCGGCAGGACGAGGCGTACCTGACCGGCAAGATCGGTGACGGCTGGGTCACGGTCATGCCGGTGCCGGTCACGATGTCGCTCATGAAGCGCGGCCAGGACCGGTTCGACATCTACTGCGAGCCGTGCCACGGGCTCTCCGGCTACGGCGACGGCATCGTCGCCAAGCGCGCCGAAGCGCTCCAGGAGGGCACCTGGACGCCGCCGTCCTCGTACCACACCGACCTCGTCCGCAGCCGTCCGGTGGGCCACCTGTTCAACACGATCACCAACGGGATCCGCAAGATGCCGGCGTACGGACCGCAGATCCCAGTCGCCGACAGGTGGGCGATCGTGGCCTATATTCGCGCTTTGCAGCGCAGCCAGCACGCCACCATCGATGACGTTCCAGCCGACCTGCGGTCGCAGCTGCGATGACTGGGGAGTAGCATGAGGCTTCGCGACATCTCGATCGACCGGCACGAGCTCGGTGATCTCGCCCCGCTCCTTCTGAGGTGGGCCGTGGGCGCCGCGGTTCTCGGTGTCGTTGGGGCGGCCGCGCTGGTCGTCTTCGGCCACCAGAGCATCGGCAGGTTCCTGCAGTCGTACCTGGTCAGCTTCACCTACTTCTTGTCGCTGTCGCTGGGCGCCCTGTTCTTCGTCCTCCTCCACCACGTCACGCGCGCCGGCTGGAGCGTGGTCGTGCGACGTCTCGCCGAGGGGATGGCCGTGCTGTTTCCCGTTCTCGCCGTGCTGGCGGTGCCGATCCTGCTCGGCATGCACGATCTGTACAGCTGGAGCCGTCCGGGCGCGACCGCCCATGATTCGGTCCTCGCCGGCAAGGCCGGCTACCTCAACCCGACCTTCTTCGTGATCCGCCTGGCGGTGTACTTCGCCGCCTGGTGGCTCCTCGGCCGCTACTTCTTCAAGCGGTCGGTGGAGCAGGACCGGACCGGCGACCCGAACATGACCGTCACGCTGACCCGCCGCTCGGCCCCCGGGATGGTCCTGTACGCGTTTGCGGTCAACTTCTGCGCCTTCGACCTCCTGATGTCGCTCGACCCGCACTGGTTCAGCACCATCTTCGGCGTCTACCTGTTCTCGTCGAGCGTCGTCGGCTTTCTGGCCGTGCTGCCTCACGTCACCCACTGGCTGCAGCACCACAAGCAGCTGCTGCACTCGGTGACGATCGAGCACTTCCACGACATGGGCAAGCTGCTGTTCGCGTTCATCGTCTTCTGGGCCTACATCGCCTTCTCCCAGTACATGCTGATGTGGTACGGAAACATGCCGGAGGAGACTGAGTGGTACCTCAAGCGGCAGACCGGCGGCTGGACCTGGGTCAGCCTGCTGCTCGTCTTCGGCCACTTCCTGATCCCGTTCCTGGTCCTGATCTTCCGCGGCGCCAAGCGCAACGTCCACGTACTGCTGATCGCCTCGGCCTGGGTCGCCCTCATGCACTGGGTCGACATCTACTGGCTGATCGTGCCGGAGCTGAGCCCGTCCAAGGTCTCACTGGGCCTGATGGACCTATTCTGCATGCTGGCGGTGGGGGGCGTCTACGCTGCGGCCTGGGTGCTGAAAATGCGGCGCCACTCGCTGGTTCCGGTCAACGACCCTCGTCTCGCCGAGTCGCTGGCATTCGAGAATGCGTGAGGAGGGGAGCAGCATGGACTCCGCAGGCCCCGATCTCCAGTACACCGAGCGCGATGCTCCGGACGTGGCCAAGATCGCCATCATCGGCATTGTCGGCGCGCTGATCCTGTTCGTCATCATCGTCGGCCTGCAGGCGCTGTTCTACGACATGGAGACCAAGGAGGCGGCCCGCAAGCAGGTGGAAAGCCCGCCGATGACGGTGAGCCAGCTGCGGGCGCAGCACGAGGAGCAGCTGACCACATACCGCTGGATCGACCAGAAGGCGGGCGTCGTCGCGATCCCGATCGACCGCGCCATGAAGCTGGTGGTCGCCGAGTCCTCCAAGTCTGAGTAAGTGGAAATCCGAGTGCGAGCTCGTGTGTTATGTCGACCGGGAAATGAGACTGTGATTAAATCAAAATCTCTGTTTGTCGTCGCTTCCGTGATGCTCATTGCCGCCTCGGCCGCGGCCCAGCAGCCCGCCACCTCGGCGAGCACGGTCCCGGACGAGCTCAAGGGCGTCGGCGTCACCGAGCACCTCAAGGCACAGGTGCCGCTGTCGCTCGAGTTCACCGACGAGAGTGGGAAGACGGTCAAGCTCGCCGACTACTTCCAGGCCGACCGGCCGGTGATCCTGACCCTCAACTACTACAGCTGCCCGATGCTCTGCACCCTGCAGCTGAACGGTCTCACCGAGGGGATGAAGGGGCTGTCGTGGGGCCCGGGCCAGGAGTACGAGGTGGTGACCGTCAGCATCAACCCGCTCGAGACCTACCAGCTCGCAGAGGCCAAGAAGAAGACCTACATGAAGGAGCTGCAGCGGCCGTCGGCGGGAGCAGGGTGGCACTTCCTGGTCGGACGCCAGGATGAGATTTCGAAGCTCGCCGACGCCGTCGGCTTCGGCTACCGGTTCGACAAGAAGACCGGGCAGTTCAACCACGTGGCGGCCCTCACGCTGCTGACGCCGGATGGACACATCGCCCGCTACCTGTACGGGATCGACTACCCGAGCAAGACGCTCAAGCTGGCGTTGCTGGAAGCATCCCAGGGGAAGATCGGCTCGACCATCGACAAGATCATCCTCTACTGCTGCCGGTACGACCCGACCAGCCGCCGCTACACGCCGGTTGCCAGGAACATCATGCGCCTGGGGGGAAGCTTCACGGCGGTTGGCCTGGCCCTTGTTCTCGGGACGCTCTGGGTGCGGGACCGCCGCCGGCACAAGAACCAGCCGGACTCCGACCCGCAGGGAACCGACACCTGATGACGACGCTGCTGCACTGCGCGCTCCTGGCCCTGACCGCGGCGCCCGGGAAGCCGAGCTTCCTGATGCCGAGGGAGGCATCGACGGTGGCCGGAGAGGTGGACCACCTCTTCTACCTGGTGCTCGGCATCTCGGCCTTCTTCTTCCTCCTCGTGGTCGGAATCATGCTGTACTTCGTGATCCGGTACCGCTACCGGGAGGGGGTCGCGGCCGAGAAGACGGCGACCCACAACACCGCGCTGGAGGTGACGTGGACCGTCATCCCCCTGACCCTGGCGCTGGTGATCTTCGCATACGGCTTCAAGGGGTTCATCGATATCGTGACGCCGCCGGCCAACGCTTACGAGGTCCTGGTGACGGCGCAGAAGTGGTCCTGGCAGTTCACCTACCCGAACGGCTACGTCGACAAGGACCTGCACGTGCCGGTCAACCGGCCGGTACGTCTGGTCATGCAGTCGCAGGACGTGATCCACAGCCTGTACGTGCCCGCCTTCAGGATCAAGCGGGACGTCGTTCCCGGCCGCTACAACAAGGCCTGGTTCCAGGCCACGACGCCGGGCGAGTACCAGCTCTTCTGCGCCGAGTACTGCGGGACCGGGCACTCGACGATGCTGGCCAAGGTGATCGTCCACCGCCCCGGCGGCTTCGACACGTGGCTCGCCGATGCCTCGAACCTGCTCAAGACGATGAGTCCGGTGGACGCGGGCCGCCACCTGTACACGGTCAGGGGGTGCGCACAGTGCCACTCGATCGACGGCAGCGGCAAGACCGGACCGACCTTCAAGGGGTTCTTCGGACACAAGGTGGTGCTCTCCACCGGCCAGGCGATCACCGCCGACGAGGACTACGTTCGTGAGTCGATCCTCGATCCGCAGGCCAAGGTCGTGGCCGGCTTCGAACCGGTCATGCCGACCTTCCAGGGACGTCTGACCAACGAGGACATCACGAGCATCATCCAGTACCTGAAGAGCCTCTCGGCCGGCCCCAAGGGCGGCGGTGGGAAGTGAGGAGGAGTCGATGACGAGTGTCAACCCGCCCCCGCCCGGAGAGGGCGCGGCCGCGGCCCTCGCAGTGGGCGGCGACAGCTACCTGAGCCACGCGAAGGGGCTCCGGTCCTGGATCTTCACGCTCGACCACAAGCGGATCGGGGTGATGTACCTGGTGGCGGTCCTGACGTCGTTCTTTCTCGGCGGCGTCTTCGCCCTCCTGGTCCGCACCGAGCTGTGGACGCCGGGGCGAACGATCGTCAGCGCGGACACCTACAACAAGCTGTTCACGCTGCACGGCGCGGTGATGATCTTTCTGGTCCTGATCCCGTCGATCCCGGCCACGATCGGCAACTTCGTGCTGCCGTTGATGTTGGGCGCCAAGGACGTGGCCCTGCCACGCCTCAACCTGGCGAGCTTCCACCTCTACGTCGTCGGCGCGGTCTTCCTGCTCGCGGCCATCCTGACCGGCGGCGTCGACACCGGCTGGACCTTCTACACCCCGTACAGCGTGACCACGGGGACGAGCGTGATCCTGACCACCCTGGGAGCGTTCATCCTCGGCTTTAGCTCGATCTTTACCGGCCTCAACTTCATCGTCACCCTCCACAAGATGCGTCCCAAGGGGATGAGCTGGTTCCGGATGCCGCTGCTGCTGTGGTCGCTGTACGCGACCGCCATCATCCAGGTGCTGGCGACGCCGGTGCTCGGCATCACGCTGCTGCTGCTGGTGGCGGAGAGGACTCTCGGTATCGGGATCTTCAACCCGGCGCTCGGCGGCGACCCGCTGCTGTTCCAGCACTTCTTCTGGTTCTACTCCCACCCCGCGGTGTACATCATGATCCTGCCGGCGATGGGGATCGAGAGCGAGCTGATCTCGGTCTTCAGCCGCAAGCACATCTTCGGCTACAACTTCATCGCCTACTCCTCGATCGCGATCGCGGTCTTCGGCTTCCTGGTGTGGGGGCACCACATGTTCGTCAGCGGCCAGTCGGGGCTCGCCAACATGATCTTCTCGCTGCTGACGTTCAGCGTCGCGATCCCGTCGGCCGTCAAGGTCTTCAACTGGCTGGCCACGATGTACAAGGGCTCGATCCGCTTCGATACCCCGATGCTGTACGCCCTGGCGTTCATCTTCCTGTTCGCGATCGGCGGCCTGACCGGCCTGTTCCTCGGCGCCCTGGCCACCGACGTGCACCTTCACGACACCTACTTCGTGGTCGCCCACTTCCACTACACGATGTTCGGCGGCACCGTGATCGCCTTCCTCGGCGGCCTCCACTACTGGTGGCCGAAGTTCTTCGGCCGCAGGTACAGCGAGCGATGGGGGAAGATCGCGGCGCTGCTGGTCTTCGTCGGCTTCAACCTGACGTTCTTCACACAGTTCGTCATGGGCAGCCACGGCATGCCCCGCCGGTACTACAACTACCTGCCCCAATTCACCCCGTACCACCAGGCGTCGACGATCGGCTCGTACATCCTGGCCCTGGGCTTCTTCGTCATGGCCGGCTACCTGGCGCACTCGCTCATCAAGGGCGAGCGTGCGCCCGCCAACCCGTGGGGTGCGGCGACGCTGGAGTGGCGGACGTCGTCGCCGCCCCCGTACTACAACTTCGAGCACGAGATGACGGCGGGGGATCCGTATGACCTGGACACGGTCCGCTTCGTCTCCCGGGCCGAGGGGTGGGTGCCGGCGACCGAAGGGGCCGGATCATGAGCACCACGAGCCCTGGGTCCGAGAGCGGCCATCATGACCCCCATCTCGCCCACCACTTCGAGAACGCCGAGCAGCAGGCCGACTCCGCCAAGCTCGGGATGTGGATATTCCTGGCCACGGAGCTGCTGTTCTTCTCCGGTCTCTTCTGCGCCTACGCCATGTACCGCGCCAACCATCCCGAGATCTTCATTTGGGCCGACCAGTTTCTCGACAAGAAGCTGGGCGGGCTCAACACGGTGATCCTGATCTGCTCGAGCCTGACCATGGCGTGGGCGGTGCGTGCCGCGCAGCTGGGACGCCGGCGCGCGCTGGCCATCCTGCTCACCGCAACCCTGGTGTTCGCGGCCTGCTTCCTCGGCGTCAAGGGCATCGAGTACAACACCAAGTGGAAGCACGGGCTGCTGTGGGGCAAGTACTACCACCCGCACGTCGAGGGCGCTGCCGAGTCCGGTGCGGCGCCGGTCACGGCGCCCCCTGCCGCGGCCCCGGACAAGGCGGCTGCCGCCTCCGACGGCACGGAGATCCCGCCCGCCGCCGAGGGCCCGGCCGGGCTGGCCCCGGCGAACGCTCCCGCCCACGAGATCCCGGCCAGCGCGCCGAAGAACGTGCAGATCTTCTTCAGCATCTACTTCGTCATGACCGGGCTGCACGGGATCCACGTGATCGCCGGCATGATCGTCATCGCCTGGCTGCTGCGGCGGACGCTGCGCGGCGAGTTCGGCGACGGCTACGCGACGCCGGTCGACAACGTCGGTCTCTACTGGCACCTGGTGGACATCATCTGGATTTACCTGTTCCCGCTCCTGTACCTGATCCGTTGAGCTCGAAGGAGGCCAGCATGGCTGAAGCCCATCAGACAACCGGCGTCCACGTCGTTCCCCTCAAGGTCCTGGTGGCCGTGTGGGCGGGGCTGGTCTTCCTGACCTGGCTGACCTTCGCCGCCTCCCGGATCAACCTCGGCTCGCTCAACCTGTGGGTCGCGATGGGCATCGCCACCGCCAAGGGCTCGCTGGTCCTTCTCTACTTCATGCATCTGCGCTGGGACAAGCGGTTTTACGCGCTGGTGTTTGTCGGTACGCTTCTGTTCGTGATGCTGTTCGTGGGCGGGGTGCTCATCGACACCACCCACTACCAGTCGCAGATGATTCCCGGCTACGCACCGGGGATGCACGGGCAATGAAGATCGACCTCTACCCGGATCCCGATGACGAGCGCGCGGCGCCGGTGCAGCCGGCGGCTGGGGTGCTCGGCATGAAGCTCTTCCTGGTCTCACTGGGGGTCCTGTTCACGGCCAGCATCATCGGCTACCTGGTGGTGCGCTCGCGGGCCGAGCAGTGGCCGCCTGCGGGCAGCCCGGGGCTGCCGGCGACCCTCTGGCTGAGCACGGCGCTGCTGATCGTGAGCAGCCTGACCATGTGGTTGGCGCTGAAGGCGATCCGGCGCGACGACCGCGCCGGCCTCAAGCACTGGCTGGTGCTGACGACCGCGCTCGGCGTCGCCTTCCTCCTCAGCCAGGGTGCGAGCTGGCTGCTGCTGACGCAGCATGGGCTGCTGCCGCGGGCGAGCCTGTTCGCGTTCGTCTTCTACACCCTGACCGCGCTGCACGGCCTGCACGTCGTCGGCGGTCTGATCCCGATGGCCATCACCACCGTGCGGGCCGCTAGGGGGCGCTACACGGCGACCAGCCATCCTGGCGTCGTTTACGTCTCCATGTACTGGCACTTCCTCGACGTCGTGTGGCTGATCCTGTTCATCCTCCTCGAGGTATGACCGGGCCTGGGTTCTCCGGGCTCCGGCAGATCCGCGGCCTACGGCCGCACCCTGGAGGGTTGCGTGGCTCCGGCGGCCGTGCGGTCACAGGGTGACCGCCCGCCTCGCGTCTCCGGCGGTCGCACGGCCACGAGAACAGATGGGCATCCTCGTGGCGACCGCCGGAGAACACTCGGGCCGCCTCATTCAATCTTGAGGCCGTACTCCCAACGCCAAGGGCCGAGGTTACCTTGACGTTTCTCGCCAGCGCCCATGGCTCGTGATTGAACTTCAGAGAAACTTCAAGGACGGTACGCCCGTTTGAACGCACCATGCTCTGAGCTGCACTACGCCCACGTTTTCAGTTCCTTGGTGGGGCAGGCATCTCGCCTGCCAGGGGGGGTCGACGAACTCCCCGGCAATCAGCCTCGTTGGTCACTCACCCGCTGCCCGCGGCGGGATGGCCGTTCGCCTCCTTCCGCTCCGTTCCCGCCCCACCGCGGAACCGTCCTTGGGAGACCCCAGCCCCCCTTCCGGTGATTAAGTGATTGAGTGATTAAGTCATTAAGTTCCACCACCCACCCGGAGAAGGCATCTGCAGCGCGCTCCAGAGCATGTCGCGCTCGACGGGGCGTGCCATGCTTCGAGGTTTCCTGGAGTGCCACCGCCTTGCCGTCGCGTTGGCGGGAAACCTCAAGCTTGGCAGCCCTGTAGGAAAGCGAGCACATGGCCGTGGCCAGGGGGGTCGTAGAGGGGGGCGGCTGGCCATACGGTCATCTCGCTTTCCAAAGGGACACCGTCGCCAGAGGCGACGAGTAACCCACGGGAAGCGCGTTTGCCCGTGTGGCCACAGTTGCGAGGGAGGCGGCTCGTTGCCTGCCCGGAGCGGGCTGCGAAGGCGGCTCGGCGGC
>Ga0307417_10000247_pt1 | contig 22946 bp, 16 predicted proteins | sample SalMarWE160210MG_2_FD_202514 | JGI IMG/M metagenome (GOLD analysis project Ga0307417, IMG submission 202514) | Salt marsh sediment microbial communities from the Plum Island Ecosystem LTER, Massachusetts, United States - WE1602-10 | ecosystem: Environmental > Aquatic > Marine > Intertidal zone... | reverse complement strand
CGAAAAGTGTCTTGCCCTCAGCCCAAGAAACGGTGCTGCCTGAGCCCCCCCCGGCCCCCGTGAGGCCGGTGCCAGAACCGGTGGTCGACGACGACCCGTTCAATTTCGATATGATCGAAGCGCGACGGCCAAGGCGCCGAACCTTGTTCGGCTTGTCCCTCGCCCAAGCGGGTTTGTTGGCCGTCATGCTCGTCGTCGAGCTGGTGATCATCGGGGTCTTCACGTATCTGGTGGTGTTCGCCCAGCCCTGATCCAGGTCTCTGCCGAGAAGGATGAAGCGTGTCCGTTCACTTGTCCGTCATCATCCCTGCCCACAATGAAGAGCTGCGACTGCCCGCCACGCTTGATCGCGTGCTTGGCTACCTGTCCACCCGGGACGATGTGTGGGACGTCTGGGTAGTGGACAGTGGAAGCACGGATCAGACGGCAGCCATCGCCAGGGCCTACTCAGAACGGCATCCGCAGCTCCACCTGATTAGCGAATCTCGGCCTGGCAAAGGGTTGGCGGTTCGCCGCGGCATGCTGGCGGCTCCCGGTGACTATCGTTTCATCTGTGATGCGGATCTATCGATGCCCATCGAGCAGGTGGATCGTTTTCTGCCGCCAAATCTGGACAACGTGGACGTTGCCATTGGCTCGCGCGAAGTCGAAGGCGCCGTGCGCTACAACGAACCCGTTCACCGACACATGATCGGGCGCGTCTTCAACAACCTGGTTCGCGTCTTGGCCGTGCCCGGAATCCAGGACACCCAGTGCGGGTTCAAATGCCTTTCCGCTGCCGCCACCGAGGACCTCTTCCGGCGCTTGCAGCTCGAAGGCTGGACCTTCGATGTTGAACTGTTGTATCTCGCCCAGAGGCGCGGCTACCGGATCGCCGAGGTACCGATCGATTGGACCCATTTCCCCGGGAGCCGGGTTCGCGTCCTGAGAGATTCGGTGACCATGTTCTTGGATCTTTTCCGCATTCGATACAATGGCTTGAAAGGGGTCTACGATCAGCCAAGGCTTCAGGGCGACCAAGCCTGACCTTTGCCTCGAACGCACGCTTCATGCCGGAGGCGTTCCGGAGATCGCCGGGCTGGATGAGGCCGGCCGGGGCGCACTGGCCGGACCGGTTGTGGCGGCTGCCGTGATCCTACCCCTGGTCCGGACGGACCTATTGCAGCGACTTTCCTGTGTACGCGACTCCAAGCTCATGACCGCTCGCCAGAGGGAGATCAACCTGGGCCACATCCTGGGTATCTGCAGCGCGGCCGCTACCGGGGCGGCTGGCCCAGCCGAAATCGACTCGCTGGGCCTGATCGCCGCCACCCGCTTGGCGATGATGCGCGCCCTGGGCCAGCTCAAGGTGGCGCCCGCCCACTTGTTGTTGGACTACATGATCCTTCCTGAAAGCGAACTTCCCCAAACGTCCATCGCGCATGGAGATGCCCTATGCCTATCGATCTCTGCAGCCTCCGTGTTGGCCAAGGTGACCCGTGATCGCATGATGGGCGTACTCGACCTCATTTATCCCGCCTACGGATTCGCGCGCCACAAGGGCTACGGGACACGCGCGCACCGGGCAGCGCTGGCGGCTCACGGGCCTTGCGAGATCCACCGCCGATCCTATGCTCCGGTTGCCGCCTGCCTGCGGGCCACATCCGACACGGGCCCCGGCCCAAGATCCTTCGACGTCGGCCATGTCCATTGACGCTTTCTTCCAACCCCGATCGGTGGCGGTGATAGGGGCCTCGACCGATTCCACCAAGCTCGGCCACGCCGTGGTCAAGAATCTGATCGATGGGGGGTTCCTGCGGGGTGACCGCAGGATCTTTCCAATCAACCCTAGGGCGGATAAGGTGCTCGACCTGCCCGCCTTCCCCGATGTGCTCAGCGTGGACGGGGCGATCGACCTGGCGGTTATCGTGATCCCCTATCCAGCCGTCCCTGCCGCGCTTGAGACCTGCGGGAAGAAGGGTATCCCAGCCGTCATCGTGATCAGTGCCGGATTCCGGGAGGCCGGCCGGGAGGGTCTCGACCGCGAGCTGGAGTTGATCGACATCGCCGATCGCTACGATCTCCGCCTGGTTGGCCCCAACTGCCTGGGCGTCATCGACACCGTGACCCCCTTGAACGCCTCCTTTTCTGCCGGAATGCCGCCGTCCGGGCCGATGGCCTTCATGTCCCAATCCGGCGCCCTGGGGACGGCCATTTTGGATTGGGCTCAGGCAGGCCGCCTGGGCATGAGCAAATTCGTCTCGCTTGGCAACAAGGCGGATGTGAGCGAAATCGACCTCCTCAAAGCCTGGGGGGGCGACGATCAATCGCGCGTGATCTTGATCTACACGGAAGGTCTGCCCGACGGCCAGGCGTTCATCAAAGTTGCCCGGGAAGTCACGCGCAAAAAACCCGTGGTGGCGGTCAAGTCCGGCGTCACTCAGGCGGGCTCGCGGGCGGTGAGCTCGCATACGGGCTCCCTGGCCGGATCCGAACAAGCCTACCAATCGGCCTTCCGCCAGGCCGGGGTTCTGCGCGCCGATTCGATGGAACACCTCTTCGACCTGGCCCGCGCCTTCGGTCATCTTCCCCACCTGCAGGGCAACCGGGTGGCGATCGTGACCAACGCCGGCGGCCCAGGAATTTTGGCCACCGACGCCATCGAGCGCGCCGGCCTTGAGCTTGCCCGCTTCCAACCCGAGGTCATCCACACCCTGGAGACCAACTTGCCGGATGCGGCCAGTGCGGCCAATCCGGTGGACGTGCTCGGCGATGCTCGTGCGGACCGTTACAAGTTCGCTTTGGAACAGGTCACCGCATCCCCCAACGTCGACGCCGTGCTGGTGATCCTCACACCTCAGGCGATGACCGAAATCGCCGCCACGGCCCAGGTGGTTGTCGATGTCAGCCGCACGGTAACGGTGCCCATCCTGACTTGTTTCATGGGGGAGGCTCGGATCGAAGAGGGTGTGCGCGTCCTGGCGAAGGGCAACCTGCCCAATTTCCCGTTTCCCGAACGGGCGGCCGCCGTCCTGGCCGCCATGCGGGAGTACGTCAGGCTGCGCGCAAGGCCCACCCCACACTACGAGTCCTTCGACGTCGACAAGGCAGCCGCCGCCACGGTGATCAACCGCGTGCGGGCCGACGGCAGGGTGACGATTGGCGATGCCGAGGCACGCGAGATCCTCATTGCCTATGGCCTGCAGGTACCCGATTCTGGTCTTGCCCACACCGCCGATGAGGCGGTCGAGATGGCGGGCCAGATGGGGTACCCGGTCGTGCTCAAGATCGCCTCGCCCGACATTCTCCACAAGACAGACGCTGGCGGGGTCAAAGTCGGGCTCGAATCCTCCGCCGACGTGCGAGACGCCTTCGACTTGATCATGTACCGCGCTCAGCGCTATTTTCCCGAGGCACAGCTTTGGGGCTGCCAGGTCCAAAAAATGGTCCCGGGGGGTCTTGAAATCTTGATCGGCATGAACAGAGACCCTCAATTCGGGCCCCTGGTCACCTTCGGCCTGGGCGGGATCTTTGTTGAGATCCTGCGCGATGTCGCCTTCCGACTGGCACCGTTTTCTCGGGAGGAGGCCGTTGAGATGTTGAGTGAGATCCGCGCTCATGCATTGCTCGACGGCGTTCGGGGCCAACCTCCTGTCGACAAGGACTCGATCGTCGAGGCGCTTCTTCGCGTGGCGCAGTTGGTGGCGGATTTCCCCGAGATAACGGAGTTGGATATCAATCCCTTCGTCGCCCACGAACAAGGACAGGGAGGGATTGCGATCGACATGCGTTTGGTGCTGCGTTCCGACCCAAACAGTGGATCGGTTGAGTCTTCTCCCCAGGAGGCGAATGATGAAAGCCCTTTACGTCACATCGGTTGAATCCTATTCGGGGAAGACGGCTTTCTGCCTGGCGTTGGGTAAGCAGCTGCAAGGCAAAGGCGTCAAGCTCGGCTATCTGAAGCCGCTGAGCACGCAGCCATGGCGGCTGCCGGATGGCACGTTGGCCGACGAAGACGCGGCCTTTGTCCGGACGACCCTTGGGTTGGACGCAGAGCCCGGCACGCTTTCCCCGGTGATCGTCACCGATGAGACTCTGCGCCGCTGTCTGAAGGATGGAAACCAGGGAGACCTGATCGCCTCCGTCGATGCCGCCGCTAAGCGGCAGATGGAGCACGCCGACGTGCTGTTGATCGAGGGGGGAGCCAGCTTGCGGGAAGGCTACTCCCTGGGGCTATCCAACCCCAGCGTCGCCCAACATTTTGCCTCTCCGGCGCTTGTGCTCGTGAAATATCGGGGTGAAATGAAGGTTGTGGATGATGCGCTCACGGCACAATACCGGCTGGGGGACCTGTTGTTGGGCGTGATTTTGAACCACGTTCCCGACTCGGCCAGGGCCTTTGTCGATGATTTCGCCGTGCCTTTCATCCAAGGCAAGGGGATCCCTGTCCTGGGCAGCCTGCCGGCCATACCGCGCCTGGCGGCCCTCAGCCTGCAGGAGCTTGTCGACCTGCTCGACGCCGACGTCCTCAACCAAACATCGGACCTTGAGGCTCTCGCGTCCACATTTACCGTCGGCGCCATGAACGCGGAAGCGGCCCTGGCCCGGTTCAGGCGTCAGCAGAACAAGGTCGTTATCACCGGGGGTGATAGGACGGATATCCAGCTGGCGGCCCTGGAGACATCCACCGTCGGTTTGATCCTTACCGGCAATCTCAGGCCCAGTCCCATGGTCCTTCAGCAGGCCGAAGCGCTCGAGGTTCCCATCTTGCTTGTGAAAGAAAACACAATCGAGACAGTCGAAAGCATCGAGCGCACGTTCGGGAAGACCCGCCTGGGTCAGACCGAGAAGTTAGAGACCTTCATCCAACTCGTGCAGGATCGGGTGAACCTTGCCCCGATTCACGAAGCCCTCGGCGTTTGAGGGAGTGCTCAGTTGGGCATCGCCGGGGGCGGAGACTGGACTGGGCCCGCCGACGGCAACCAGACGGTCACCGTGCTGCCTTCTCCGGCCGTGCTCTCCACATCAATTCGACCCTGGTGGCGGTCCACAATTTCGTTCGAAATGGCCAGGCCGAGGCCGGTGCCCGGGTTCTTCATCTGCCTGCTGGCCGACCCGCGGAAAAAGCGATCAAACAGATGATCCTTCTCATCGGGAAGGATCCCAACTCCGGTATCTGACACACTCAGCTTGATCCACGCATCATCCAGCGCGCGCCTGGTGCGGACGACGACGGAACCGCCTGAAGGCGTGTAGTGCATGGCGTTGGTTAGCAAGTTGCCGATCACCTGGGCAATCAGATTCTCGTCAGCCATCACTTCGGCCGTCTCGTCCTCAAGTTCGAGTTGAAGAGACAGGCCCCGCTCGGAGAAGAGCTTGCTGCGGTCGGCGACCAGAGCGCGTGACATCTCGTTGAGATCAACCCTGGCAAGGACTGGCGGTGACGTTCCGGCGTCCAGCCGTGAAATCGAGAGCAGGTCCTCGATTAGAGTCACCAAACGTTCCGTCTCTCGATTGAGGGTCTCGATGTACCCAGGCTGCCGCTCCTGCGGCGCCTGGCCAAGCAGCTCGATGTACAAGCGGATGTTGCTCAAGGGCGTTCTCAACTCGTGAGAAACGTCCGACACAAATCGGGTTTTGAGGCGGTCGGCCTCTTTGGCCCGGTCGAGGGCGTTGGCCAGCTCGGAAGTCCTGGACGCCACCGTGGTCTCCAGTTCGACGGAGTGTCTTCGCAGCCGCTCATAGAGGGCGGCGTTTTCGATGGCCACGGCCAACTGGTCCGCCAGCAGGGTCAGCAGCCGCAAGTCGTCTTGGGTCAGGCCATCCAGTTGAGGGGACTCCACATTGAGCACGCCTATGGCGACGTCGCCCTTGCGGATGGGCACCGCCAGCTCCGAGCGCGTCCCGGGAAAATAGCGCACGAAGTCAGGATCTCGGTCGACGTCCGGCACCAGCGCAGGCAGATTGGTCCTGGCGACTCGTCCGGTGATCCCGTGGTTGAAATCCAGTCGGAAGGCGCTGGCGTCGTGACCACGGCTCGCCATGAGGGCCAGCGATTCATCTTCGACCAACGATACGCCGACGTAGCCATAGCCCAGCGTCGAACTTACCTGCTCCACGACCTCCTCCAGCAGCGGCCCCATTTCCATCCGGCGGTTGATGACCTGCGCAACGTGCTGGATGACGGTCTGCTCGGCCAGCCGGCGCTCGAATTGTCGGTAGCGCTGGGCGTTGGTCCACGCCAAGCCCACCTGGCGGCAGATGGCCACCATGAGTTCAAGATGCTCATCCTCGAACACGCCAGGCTCGCGATGGAAGATCACCAGCACCCCCAGCAGCTCCCCTTCAACGATGATCGGCGCGCCAAGCGCGCTCCTGACCTCATCGTCCACGCCGGGAACCGGGGACCATCGGGGATCATCCAGCACATCGGTCACGAGGGCCGCTTGACGCTCACTGGCAATCCAGCCCACGAACCCCTTGCCGATCCGCATGTCCAATCTGGCGTCCAGTCCCTCCAGGTCAATGTCCCCATACCCGGCCAAATTTCTCACCCGCAACTTTTGCGAGTCCGGTTCGACCAGCACGATGCTCCCCAACAAGCCACCCAGATTTTCCTTGGTGAGTTCCAAAGCCCGCCGCAGGATCTGGTCGGGGTCGGTGGATGCCGCCAGCTCGCGCGTCACGTCGTACAGGAGCCGCAAGCGTCGCCGGTCGGCGGCCGTCCGCTCGAACAATCGGGCATTTTCCAGCACCACCGCCGCCTGGTCAGCCAGCAGGTCAAGGATGCGGAGTTCTTCATCGAGGAAATGATGGGGAACCTTGAAAGCGACGTTCATCACACCCAAGATTCTCGTTTTCGAGCGGAGTGGGATGCCGACAATGGCCCCGTCCCACACCGCGTCCAGGAACAACGGGTCAGAGCTGGCATCCTCGACCACCAGCCGCTTTCCTGTCCGCGCCACCATGTAGGTCAGGCCGTTTTGGCGCGGCTCGGAGAAAGGTGAGCCCTGTACATCTCCGGCCCACAAGGCGGCGGCGAACTGTAGACGTTCGCCGTCGTACAAGAAGATATGCGCGTCCCAGGCCGAGATGAGCTTAAGCGCGTGTTCGAGAATGGCCTCGAGGACGGAGTTCAAATCCAGATTTGACGTCATCCGCAGACTTGCTTCGCGTAGGGCTTCCAGCTCGTCGCTGCGCCTCCGCTCAATCTCGATCAAGCGTGCGTTTTCCAGTGCAACCGCCGCCTGAGTGGCCATCAGCCCCAGCAAATCCTGGTCGTCGCTGGTGAAAGGTTTGCCGGGCGGGCGCATGACCAGCACTACCCCCTTGACGTCGCGCTGCCACTTGAGCGGCACGACCAGGAACGCCTGCTCACTGTTAGCCGGCCCGCAGCCGTCCACGGATCGTCTTTCGTTGTAGATACGGCCGTCTTCTGCCGCCTGCCCCACCAGGCCGACACCGTAATCCACCCGGGATTCAGCGTACACATCGCCGTCTTGAGAGGTCGCCACGCACTCGGCCGATCGCTGCGCCGGGTCACACTGGAACACCGCCCCCCCTTCGGCATCGAGCAGTCTGACGGATCGGTCGATCAGTTTCTGGAGCAAGGCGGGGACGCCGTGTTCCGAGACGAGATCCATACCCAGTTCATAAAGGGTATCGAGTTCGTGGATCCGACGCGCGCTTTGCCGCTCCAAGGCCAGCCGTCGCAGCCCGTAAGCGACATCATCCGCCACCCCAGCCAGCAGGCCAAGAACTTCATCGTCGAAGCCATCGGGGCTCTTCTTGCCGACACAAAGCACACCCAGATGGGTGCCTGATTGGTGGATCGGTAGGGTCGCCAGACTCCGGAGCCCACATCGCGCAGCCTCCTCCCCCCAGGCTTCCCGCGCCGAAAGATCTTCCGTATCCTGGACCACATGCGGCGCCGAGTTCTTGATGGCCGCCTCAGCCATTTGCAGGCCAGGGCTCAGTGCCTGGCCTGTGCCGATCGTCTCCAGGAACTTCATTGGCTGGCCGGCTGAGGCGGCCAACGATTGACCCCCAGGCTGGCCATCGGACAAGACGACCCAGGCAAGCTGGACATAGCCCGATCGCGCCAGGCGGCGGCAGATCTCTTCCAGCATGTATCCTGCGCGATCGGAACGCACAATCACGCTGCGAGCTTCCGTGAGAACTCTCAGGCCCGCATCCAGTCGCACCACCCGGGCTTGTGATTCTCGCAGCGCATTTTGGAGCGCAAAAGTCTGGTTGAGCACACCCAGCGGAGGGCGGGTTGGCGGCCGTCCGCCGGGCCATGTATCAGCGCCAAGATGGGAGAGGTAGATTGCCATCACGGGCCACAGCGACACGCCGGCCAGGGTCCAGCCCGCCAACTCTCCGATCAACGCCCCGGGCCAAGCCCCGGTGCCCCAGGTCGCCCCGAACGCGAAGAGCGCGCCTTCCACCAGGCCCGAGACGATCAGGGAGACCCAGGTACTGGCCGCTGCCCAGCGCTGCTCCAAGCGGTTGGCCAAGAGCTGGTAGGCGACAATCATGAGGTACATGCCCACGCCAAGGGCCATCACTTGAGCCAGGGACGCCCGCAATCCAATGCCGGACGACACGTCAGCCAGATTGATCCCAGGGAACAGCCTCAAACCAGACGTCAGCACCATGACAAAGGGCGCCAGTGAGCCAACCAGGAACTGTACACCAAGCAGCCCCAGGATCAGCCAGGCAGCTGTCGACGCGCCTTCGACAAAATAGACGAAGAGTACGCTCAGATAGACGACGGGAATCATGACTTGGGGGATGATGGTGACGACGGCGGGGCCGATGCCCGGGATGGCCAACGACAGGGGCTGAAGCGAGGCGGTACGCCACGCACCAAAGGCAAGCAGTCCTCCGAGAAACAAGAGAAACCAGCCTTCGCCGTTGACCATGCGGCGGCGGTAGAGGTAGAGAAGGCCGCCTGCAAGCCCCCATAGCATGAGCACGACAACCACGAGATCGGCCAAGGTCAGATTCGCTCGCTTTTCGTTGTGTCGCAAAACCAAGGAGTGAGGCTTTTGGATTATACTCATTCCCATCCGGCGGAATACCGATCGACCCTGGCGCCGGGCGGCCGTCCCCGGATCAACGCAACGACCCTACCTGGAGTTGGTGATGACGTCAGACCCTTTCGACGCTCGCGACACGCTTCACGCGCTCGGCGGCAACTACACGATTTATCGGCTTGACCGGTTGGAGGATCTCGGCCTGACCAAGATCGACCGGCTCCCGTATTCGATCAGAGTGCTGCTGGAGTCTGTGCTCAGGCAGGTCAATGGGCGTGAGATCACCGAACAGGATGTGCGTGCCCTGGCTGGGTGGCAACCCAAGTCTGCGACGCGACCCGATGTCCCGTACTTACCTTCGCGAGTGATCATGCAGGACTTTACCGGGGTGCCGGCCGTTGTGGATCTGGCCGCCATGCGATCCGCTTTGGCCCGGTTGGGCGGTAGCCCGAATCAGATCAACCCTCAGATTCCGGTAGATCTAGTCATCGATCACTCGGTGCAGGTCGATTTCTTCGCCACGGCCCAAGCTCTAAACCGTAACGCCGAGATCGAATTTGAGCGAAATCGAGAGCGTTACACGTTTCTGCGATGGGGAAGGGACGCGTTCGACAACTTCCGCGTGGTGCCGCCGGCCACCGGCATCGTCCACCAGGTCAACCTCGAATACCTGGCTCATGTCGTGCGGACCCTCGAGCTGGACGGCGAGTTGTTGGCCATGCCAGATACTCTCGTGGGCACCGATTCGCACACCACCATGGTCAATGGCCTGGGCGTGCTCGGTTGGGGGGTAGGCGGCATTGAGGCCGAGGCGGCCATCTTGGGCCAGCCGATGGTGATTCTCGCCCCAGAAGTAATCGGGTTCCGGCTTGATGGCCGTCTTCTGGAGGGCACCACCGCCACCGATCTGGTCCTGGTGGTCACCCAAATGCTCCGCAAGCACGGCGTCGTGGGGAAGTTCGTGGAATTCTTCGGGCCCGGTCTGGCCGAGATGTCTCTTCCCGATCGGGCGACGATCGCCAACATGGCGCCCGAGTACGGCGCCACGGTGGGTTTCTTCCCCGTCGACGGCGAGACGTTGCGCTATCTCCGCCTGACCGGCCGTGATGACAGCTTGATCGATCTGGTGGAAACCTACTCCAAGGCCCAACACCTGTTTCGTGCGGACGACTCGCCGGAGCCCGTCTACAGCGATACCCTCGAGCTCAACCTCGGAGAGGTCGAGTCCAGCCTCGCCGGACCCAAGCGGCCCCAGGACAGGATCCCTTTGTCTGCGATGAAGAAGTCCTTCCGTTCTGCACTGACCGCCCCCGCCAAAGACGGTGGTTTCGGCAAGGATGAGCAGGCCATCGACTTCAGACTGTCGATCGGAACCAACGGAGCCACAGCCGAGATCGGTCACGGTGCGGTGGTCATCGCCGCCATCACCTCGTGCACAAACACCTCCAACCCCTCGGTGATGGTCGCCGCCGGGCTGCTCGCCCAACGCGCCGTCGAGAAGGGCATGCACGTCAATCCCTACGTCAAGACGAGCATGGCGCCGGGCTCGCGCGTGGTCAGCGACTATTTGGAAGCCGGCGGGTTAATCGAGCCGTTGTCGGCGCTGGGTTTCAACGTGGTCGGTTACGGCTGCACGACGTGCATCGGCAACAGCGGCCCTCTCCCAGCCGATGTGGTGCGGGCCATCGGCGAGGGCGACCTGGTGGCGGCGGCTGTGCTTTCCGGCAACCGCAACTTCGAGGGCCGCATCAACCCCCAAGTCAAGGCGTCTTACCTGGCCTCCCCACCGCTGGTCGTGGCCTACGCCCTGGCTGGCACCACCGACATCGACATGACCACCGAACCCTTGGGCAATGATGCCGACGGGGAACCCGTTTACTTGCGCGACCTGTGGCCATCCCAAGAGGACATCCAGGCCGTCATCGAGAGCTCGGTCAAGCCGGAGATGTTCCGGCATGAGTACGGAAATGTCTTCACCGGCAACCCGACCTGGTCCGCCATCCCCATCGAGGGCGGCGACCTGTACGCGTGGTCGGATGACTCAACCTACATTCAGGAACCCCCCTTCTTCGATGATCTGTCGCCTGTGCCGCCGGCGATCGCCGACATCCATGGCGCCCGCGTCGTGGCTTTGCTCGGCGACTCCGTGACCACCGACCACATCTCCCCCGCAGGGGCCATCCCGGTAGACAGCCCGGCCGGGCGGTATTTGATGGACCACGGCGTCAAACCACGCGATTTCAACTCCTTCGGCTCTCGTCGCGGCAATGATCAGGTGATGACCCGCGGCACGTTCGGCAACATCCGGCTCCGCAACAAGCTCGTGCCGGACATAGAGGGCGGCTACACGCGCCATTTCCCCGACGGGGAGACGATGAGCATCTACGACGCCGCCATGAAGTATCGCGACCAAGGGGTACCGCTGGTGGTGCTGGCCGGCAAGGAGTACGGCACGGGTTCGTCACGCGATTGGGCGGCCAAAGGAACCATTCTCCTAGGTATCCGTGCCGTGATCGCCGAATCCTACGAACGGATCCACCGCTCGAACCTGATCGGAATGGGCGTGCTACCGCTAACGTTTCTGCCAGGGCAGAATGTCCAAAGCCTCGGGCTCAGCGGGGAGGAGACTTTCGACATCAACGGCCTATCGAACGGGCTCGAACCGGGCCGGCACCTCTCGGTCAAGGCAACCCTCCCTGACGGTCGAACCCAGGAGTTCCAGGTCGTCGCCCTCATCGACACCCCCATCGAGGTCGAGTACTACCGCAACGGCGGCATCCTCCACACCGTGCTGCGACGCATGCTGGCCGGCGAGGCCTGATCCCAGTCGTCCCTCGGCATCGGCCGCCGACCCAACCCGCCATCGTTGGCCGTGGCGCGGTTGACCTGGCCCGGACGGTTGGCGCCACATCCCGGAGCAAGTCCCGGAGCAAGTCAGGCACCTCCGTCCGGGTTTCGCCGCGCCTTTCGCCCCTTAGCGAACACCCCCGGGACCACCAGAAGAAACATTTGGCGGCAACGAAAGACCTGGAGAACAGCGACCCCTGATTCGCCGGAGGCTAGATCGAGCCAATCACCCAGCCTGCCCATGGGCTTGTCCAGGCGCGCCGGTAGCACGGCGTCGCTCGCCTTGGAAGCCTCAGACGCTGACATCAGGGACTGCGGACGCCCCGACCCGGCGGGGAACCTGCCGCGGTCAGCCCACGGGCAGGCCTTTCCCTCCAGACGGGAGGGCAGGTCTCCTGAGCACACCCTCTCATCGTGAACCAGTTGGGAGTCACGCGAAAGGAATAGCGCTCGAGGAATGTCGCTGTGGTGGTCCACGCCCCCTCCGACATCTCCCAAGCGCTCCTGCCCAGGCCCGAACCGCAATCGGGTATTGACATCTTACACGGTTCCGTGTGTTCTGTCAAGACCCTTGTCAGTCAGTGGGATTGGGTTTGAATGGGAACTTGGCCTTTTCAGCGACCATCGTCAGGTGCTTGGAGCGACCCCGGGTGGGCTGATAGACGCCTGTTTCCCACTCGCTCACGGTCTGCTGCCGCACACCGAGAATTTGCGCCAACTCAGCCTGGTTCACATCCATGTGTTCCCGCAGGGCGCGCACCATGGCGGCGTTCCACAGGATATCGGTCCCTTCCCGCTCCACCTGGTAGCGGATCGTCGGCCGGGCAAAGGTCACCTCGCGCTTTACCAGGTTAACGGCCCGCACGTGGAAGCCGGCGTCCATCCACGCCGATGCCTGGAGCGCGCCGTGCGAGCGGTTGCTCCAGAAAGACCGGCTCTTCAGGGCTGAGGCGGGCAAGCGCCCGGCGATCATACGCTCGATGGCTTCGAACGACAGGGTCAGCTGATTCGTCCCCAGGGTTCGCAAGAATTCATACAGAGGGAAATACTTCGAATCTGGTTTGACGGGCGACATGCCACCTCGAGGGATCTGCGCTCCGCATCCACTTCTTACCCCCGAATGAGTCTACCTCAGGCGCTTTCACCCGCGCTGCGTTGCCGCCCACCAAGACGCGGCTTGTGGATGACGATTCGATTACCTCCCGCCAGCTTAGCGGCCCGCTCGGCGCTGTCGGCGGCTGCTACGAGGTTGTCGGTGACCGACACGCTCTCAGGATAGACCGAACCTCCGATACTGAAACTGACCGGCAGCCGCTCGCCGGTGGGCAAATCGATTTCGATCGACTCCAGGCTTTGTCCAAGCCTGCCCGCCAGCACTTCGAGCTGATCCGCCGAACAACCGGGAAGGACCACCGCAAACTCGTCTCCCCCGTAGCGGGCCACCCAATCCGTCTCACGCAGTTTTTGTTTGAGCAGCCTGACCAGCGAGCGCAGCACGTCGTCCCCGACCAGATGGCCATGGTCGTCGTTGATGACTTTCAGGTCATCTACGTCGACGAAGAGCAGCCCGACCGAATAGCCGAGCCTGTCGGCGCGGCCGAGCTCATTGGCCAGGTTCGACTCAAAGAATCGGCGGTTGAAGGCCCCCGTCAGGCCGTCGATCGATGCCTGGCGCCGAACCTCTTGGAAAGAGCGGCTGTTGTCGATCGCCTGCGCTGCCGCCTGGGAGATGGACTTCAGGAAGTCGAGGTCGGTCTGGCCCACCGTCAGCGCGCCCCCCTGACTGATCAGCGCGCCCGTCACACGATCGTCGAGGCGGAGCGGTGCCACCAGCACCGTCTTTCCGGTCTCATCGCGCAGTTGGCCGCCGCTGACGCTCCGCCCATCCAACCTTTGCGGGGTTCCCATCTCGATCACCCTGCCCAGCAACCCTTCCCCAAGGCGAACGATTTGGGGCAACTGACTCGTGGTGACATCTCCCATCGCCGAGAGCGCCCGCAGGGTGACCCCGTCGGCTTCGGTCAGCAGCAAGATGCACGAATCCGCCTTCAAGAACCTCTGGCTCTCGCGGACAATCAGGTCGCAGGTTTGCTTTAGGTCGAGCTTCGACCACAGGTCCCGCTGGACGTTCAGGAGCACCTGCTGTTCGTGCGTGTGCCGGCTTAGGAGTTCCGCCACCTGCAGATGCTCGGAGACATTGCGCACCAAACCATCTATGCCTACGATGTTGCCCGCCTCATCCTCGACAGGGACGCTGAACAGTTCGACCCAAATCATGCTCCCATCGTGCCGCTTCAACCTGACCACCAATGTGACGCTCGGTTGGGCATGGGCTCGGAGCTGTGCCAGGGCCGCTGCGAATTCCTGCTGGCAACCTTCGTCAACAAGACCGATGAAAAATTCCGGCCTGTGCAAGCAGTCCCCCGGGGAATAACCGAGGGTCAATTCGAAGCCTGGGCTCACAAAAGCCAGGCCGTCGCCAAAGTACAGCCTGAAGTAGATGTCCGATGAGTGCTGCGCAATGCGGTTGAAGTCCGGTTGAGCTTGTTGCACTTTGTTCCCTCGTGCGTTCCTGTGGTCCAACAACCCGGACGGCACTCTATTCCGGGCCCACACGATCCCCTAGAAGGTCGGCCCTCTCGCTCACGACTACTCTACAATCCCGTTACAGACTTTCCGCACATTGAAAGGAGATTGTAAGGCGGGCCGGCATCCTCAGCCCACTGCCGACGGCGGGCCAGGCAGGGCCAGTGCCCCGGGGATGTATAATGCCCGCACGTCAGCCGTCCGCATTTGCTGGGTGTGGCGCCTCCCCGGCGTCCCGCCCAGTGGAATTTCATGAGCCGCCCCAACAGGCAACGGAGCACAGCTATGCCCAAGACCTTCCATGATCTCAACCCGTCGCCGCGAATTCTCCTTGGCCCCGGCCCCAGCATGGTTCATCCCCGCGTTCTACGAACGATGGCGACTCCGTTGATCGGCTATATGGACCCCGACTTCTTAGCCATTATGGCCGACGTCAAGGAGCTGCTGCAGCAGACCTTCCGGACCGAGAACAAGCTGACCTTGGCGGTCCCCGGAACAGGAACCTCGGCCATGGAGGCCGCCATCTCCAATCTGCTTGAACCGGGGGACAAGGTACTGGCTTGCGTGCAGGGCTACTTTGGCGAACGGTTGGCGGAGATGGCGGGGAGGCATGGCGCTGTCGTGACTAGGCTGGCGCGGGATTGGGGCGAAGTCTTTGAGCCAGGAGCCATTGAATCGGCCGTGGCCGATCAGGGATACAAACTCGTCACCCTGGTCCACGCCGAGACATCGACCGGCGCCCTCCAGCCAGGGATCCCGGCCATTGCCCGAGCCTGCCACGAAGCAGGGTCCCTGCTCCTGCTCGACTGTGTGACTTCGCTCGGCGGGGTGACGGTGGAAGTGGACGCCTGGGATGTGGATGCGACCTACAGCGCAGGGCAGAAGTGTCTGTCCGGCGTTCCCGGCCTCTCCCCGATCACCCTCAACGCCCGCGCCTTCCAGGCCATCAGCCAGCGCTCGGCGCCCCCCTCGGTCTTCTACCTGGATCTTAACCTGCTCGATCGGTACTGGAGCAGCGCGCCGGCCTACCACCATACAGCCCCGACCAGCACCATGTACGCGCTGCGGGAAGCGTTGCGAATGGTCCAGGAGGAAGGGCTGGATGCCCGCATCGCCAGACACCAGATCAATGCCCGGCGCCTGTGGGATGGGTTGGAAGAGCTTGGGCTGACGCTGTGGGTGGAAGACGAAGCCCACCGTATCCCCGGCCTGACGACATGCCGGGTGCCTGCTGGCGTGGACGAGGCCGGGCTCCGGGCCATGCTGCGGGATGAGTTCAACATCGAGATAGCCGGTGGGTTCGGGCCGTTGGCCGGCAAGATCTGGCGCATCGGCTTGATGGGCGAATCAAGCCGCCACGAATACGTCACCCTGCTCCTGGCTGCCTTACGGGAACTGCTTGTGGGTTGATTTACTCGGGAAGCATTTTGGTGGAGAAAAGGTTTAGCGGAGCGACATCGGGCTGCGCCGGTTGTAGCGGGAGGCAATATAGCCAAGGGCACCCGCCGCCACCAGGAAGCTGACCCCAAGGATCCCCAGCAACAGCGAGCGCTGCGAATCGCCGGTGTTGTCCCCCCCCAGAGCAGCGCTCGGCTGAGCGCCGAACTCCACGTAACTCACGTCGCCGGGGGCAATCCGGACCGGGGTGTTCATCGACGTGGTCGGGTTGTAGCCGGCAGGGACAGCAGCGCTGACGTTGTAATCCCCCATCTCCAAACCAACGAAACAGTGCCCCTCGGGGTCATCGGTGGTGGACTCATCACCGACCACCGAGCCGCCGGTGTTGGCTACGCTGACCTGTCCGCCAGAAAGCGGCGGTTCGCCTTCGTCGAGGCTGGCATTGCCATTCTGATCGACAAACAGGAGCACGCAGATGTCGGCCGTGCCGCCCACCGGCGTCGGCGTGAGCGTGGGTGAGGCCGATGTCTCGGCGGCTGGAGGTTGGGTGGGGCTCAACTTGGCCAGGGTTAACTGCATTCCCGGCGTGAGAAAATCGGTCGACTTCAGACCATTCAAAGCGTACAGCTCTTCCAGGCTTATCCCGGCCACGGCCGCGATCCTCCAAGCCGTGTCCCCTTCTTGGACCACATAAATGACGTTGCCGTTGGCATTCGGCGTCGGGGTGAGGAAGGCTGTCGGCGCCTGGAGAGCGGGGGCGGGCGGCTCGGCCCCCGACGCCTGGATTGCCATGAAGACGGCCAAGGCCGCCGCCAAAGCCCACCCGCCGAGAAGCATGCTACGATTGTGTCTCATGGCATGCAGATTATAGCCGGTCGCTCCGGCCGGGTATAGGGGCCGCCAATGCCGGAACTTCCCGAACTCGAAGTTGTGCGTGAAGTGCTCCAGCAGAGAGTCCTTGGGAGGCCGATTTTGAAGGTGGTCGTGGCACCCAGAGGCGGCCCGCTGGTCATTCGCGACCTCACCCATGCCGGCTTCGAACAGGGTCTCACCGACCGCCGATTCGTTTCGGTCTCCCGGCGGGGTAAGTTCCTGGTGATGGCTCTTGACTTGCACGGTTTGTGCCTGGTCATCAATCCCAAACTCACCGGCCGGCTCCAACTGTGTACTCCGTCTGCCAAGAACATCGGACCCACGCACGTGGTGCTCGATTTTGGCAACCCGCTCGAACAGCTTCGCTATGTCGATTCCAAACGCATGGGCCAACTCTATCTGACCGACGACCTGGGGCTAGTGCCCACCTTCAATCAGATGGGGCCGGACGCCTTAGATATCGACCTGGCGACGTTCGCCGCCCGTCTAAAATCCTACCGGGGGGAAATTAAGGGGGTCCTCACCCGGGCGACTTTCGTGGCCGGGATCGGCAACGCCTATGCCGATGAAATCCTGTGGGCGGCTCAGATTCACCCCTACCGCAAGCGGCCTTCGCTCAACCCACAAGAGATTGAGCGCCTGTATCAGGCGATGCAGAGCACGCTGCGTGAGTCCACCGAGCGCGTGCGGGAGGCCATGGGCGATGACATCCATCTCAAGCCGCGCGACTTCTTCGCCGTGCACATGCGTGGCGGTGAAGCCTGCCCACGCTGCGGAAGCACTATCTCGTCCGTGACGGCTCAGCAGAAGATAACCAACTTCTGCCGCACCTGCCAGCCGGGCGGACTGATTCGAGGTATGTCCTCTCCCAGATCCGGCGGCGGAAGCCGCTAGGTAACTTCAGCCCGAAACATGCCCTTCGAAATCCGCTTTGACCAAACCCGGCGGGCGCCGAGGGCGATTGCTTAGGGATCGGACGACAACCATCGCGGGTAGTTCTCGGCCACGCCGCCCCCGGATTCTTCACGTTCCAGCCGGCAGCGACTCAGCCCGCTGGAACGGCGGACATCAAAGAAGCAACGATCGCCGGGCGGCATGATGGCTTCCATTCTCTGATGCCCAACGGACCATTCAGCTCACCATTCCGTGCCCAGATCGCACCCGCGCGGCATGCTATACTAGCTTGGCGCTCCATCGCCGCACCTTGCATCTCACCAAACATCGGTTAAGGCACCGCTTGTGATAGATTTCACAAGCCGGCGGTGCATTGGACGGGCAGTTGAGGTATCAGGTATGACCGAATGGGTCGGTCGCACGCTATCCAAGGTCCAGATTCAAAAGCCGATCGGCCGCGGCGGCATGGCCGAAGTCTATCTCGGCCGCCACACCACGCTCAATCGGCCGGTGGCGGTGAAGATCCTGCATGCTCATCTGACGGACGATGAAGACCTCGCCAAGCGATTCTTGGCCGAGGCTCAGGCCGTGGCCGGGCTGAGGCACACCAACATCGTCCAGGTGTTCGACTTCGACGTCATCGACGGCCGACCCTACATTGTGATGGAGCTGCTCGAAGGGCTCTCCCTGGCCGACTACCTGCGCAGCCTGCACGAGACCGGCCTGACGCTCCCGCTCAATATCGTCGCCCGGCTGATGGGTTCGGTGGCGTCGGCCCTGGATTACGCCCACAGTCAGGGCATCATCCATCGCGACATCAAGCCGGCCAACATTATGCTTCGCCAGGGCCGGACGCCCATCAACCCCCAGCTGCCCCTCCTGCCGGACGTCGAACCGGTGCTGACCGATTTCGGCATCGCCCGCCTGACGACGGCCCCCACCCAGACCGCCACCGGCGCCGTGCTGGGCACACCGGCTTACATGAGCCCCGAGCAGATCCGCGGCGAAGCCATCGATGCCCGATCGGATATCTATTCCCTGGGCGTGGTTTTGTACGAAATGCTGGCCGGGCAGCCTCCTTTCGACGTCGACACCACCCCGGCCGCCATCCTGGTCAAACACCTGCAAGAGCAGCCACCGCCGGTGCCTCAGGTCAACCCCGAAGTGCAGGCGATTGTCACCAAGGCGCTGGCCAAGAAGCCGGACCAACGCTACCAGCGGGCGGCCGATTTGGCCCGCGATCTGCAAGCCACCCTCGGCCCGACCGCCTCCACACAGATCGCCAGGTCCGGTCCCCTCCGACCCCGGCCGCCGGCGCGTCAGCGGCGCCGGCGTTGGATTTGGGTCGCCGCCGCCGCCGTGCTGTTCATCGGCGCGCTGGGGATGATCGCCGCCGGCTGGCTGGCGTTCAGTCTGCTGGGCCCCCGCCTGCTAGCATCACCCACTCAGACCCCGGCGCAGGTCGTGGCGGATATCGCCTCGCCAGCCCCGGCGACCGCAGCCGTCGCCGGCGCACCCCCAACCAACTTACCCCCGCCGGGCTCCAGCCCAAGCGGTTATGCCGTCTTCAAGGATGACAGCCTCACGGTCCAGATCAACGATGTCGAACCTCCCCCCGCCGGATTCGCCTACCAGGCCTGGTTGGTCGGCCCCGACGTGGACCCGCTGTCCCTGGGCTTAGTTTCCCCCGTCGACGGCCAGCTTGCCATCGCCTTCCAGGACCCCCAAGGGACCAGCCTGCTTGCCATCTACTCCGGCCTGTGGATCAGCCTTGAGCCCAATCCAGACCCCGATCCGGGCACCGCCGGCGAGAAGGTCTATTCGGCCAGCGTGCCGGAACAGGTGACGGCCTATGCCAAGCTCGTGACCGAGGTGGATGGGCCGGGCAATCTGACCGCCGAGCTCCTGGACGGTATGGCCCACCAGGCCGTCCACTTCACCAGTCACCGAGATCTGGCCGTGTCGTCGATCGACGAGGGCAATCTGGCCGGTGGCAAGCAGCATTCCGAACATGTGATCAACATCCTGGAGGGAAAGTCCGGGCCGGATTACGGAGACTGGAACGGCGACGGACGGGTGGAGAACCCGGGCGATGATGTTGGACTGATCCCTTATCTCCAGCTCCTCAGCGATCTGGTGGTGGACATCGAAGGCAACCCGACGTATGACGATACCTCCCGCCAGGCAGCCGCTCAGCTCAATCAGCAGATCCAGACCCTGCTGGACCAGGCCGGAACGGCGCGGGACCTGGCGACCCGCGTGGCCTCGGCGGACACGTTGGAAGAGGTCCAGCCGTTGGCGCCCGAAATGTCAGCCATTCTGCTTCAAGACCCGGTCAACGCCGTCGACGCTCAGGCGGGAACGGCCGATCTGGCCCTGACGGTTGTCGTCCTTCACCTCACCCCCTGAAAGACCCCTTCCCATTCAAAAACGCGAGCGGCGCACCATTGGGTGCGCCGCACACGTCTTGGTCAGCAGCCACAGCCGCCGTCACCGCAATCACAGTTGCAACCCATAGCGCATCACCTCCTTTCCTGTCATCTCAATTTCACGTGCCACCCCTCCCATTCATCGACGGTTGTCGATGGGTTGGGACAAAAAAAGAGTGACTCGCGCTGAACCCAGCGAACCGCTCAGACGATATCGTCGGGCCGGATCAACGCCTCCCGCTCAGGCGCGAAGGCCGCCACCAGCCTCCCGCAGCAGCTGACCACGGCATCCTGATTAAGCGAGTAGAAGGTTTGCCGGCCCGCCTCCCGCATATGGACCAGGCCGGCATCCCGCAGGATGGCCAGGTGATGAGAGACTGTGGGCTGGCCTACACCAACCCTGACCACCAGCTCACCCACGCTGCACCACTCACAACAGCAAGCCTGCATGATCTTCTGACGCGTCGTGTCCGCCAACGCCTTGGCAAAACTCACTGTGGCTGGGGATTTCTCATCGACATTCATCGATGAATAGTTTAGATGATCCCCGCAATGTCTGTCAAGGGCTTCTTCAATTCCCTGGATTGGACTCGGCTCACGGGGTGGTTTAGAATGCGTTCGATGCCTTGCCACAAGCTCGCCCGCCTGACCTGCGACCCCCAAATTCACCAGGGAACTCCCGGTCCATGTTGCGTCGCCTGACGCCGGCCAACATCCTGTTCTTGATCATCAGCCTGGCGGGGCTGGTGGTGCTGCTTTATCCCTTCTGGGCTCCCGCCGGTCGTGGCAGCGACCAAAGCCGGGCTGCCTTGCTCGTGCTGAGCGGCGCTCTGGCCCTGATCTTGGCCGCCCTGCTGGCCGAGGCACAAACCGGCCTCACCGCCCAGACCGTGGCCCTGATTGGGGCACTTGTCGGCCTGAACGCTATGATCCGCGTGGTGGATACCGTGCTCCCCCTCCCGGGCGGCTTTTCCCCCGTCTTTCTGTTGATCATCCTTGTCGGCCATGTTTTCGGCGCCCGGCTCGGCTTCCTGATGGGATCACTCACCCTTCTCGTTTCTGGTCCGCTCACTGCCGGCGGGTTGGGCCCCTGGACTCCCTACCAGATGCTCGCAGCCGGCTGGATGGGCATGGGCGCTGCCTGGCTCCCGCATGAACGAGGCCGGACCCTCGGGCTCGTGGTTTACGGCCTCGTGTGGGGGCTGGCCTATGGCGCCGTCACCAATCTGCAGTATTGGCCGTATGCACTGAGTTCGCCGGACCTGGGCTGGGCCCCCGGATTGGGCCCGCTGACCGTCCTGGCCCGCTACGCACGTTTCTACCTGGTCACGTCGCTCGCTTGGGACGGATTGCGCGCCGCCGGCAACGTGGCCTTGATTCTGCTGCTTTCTCAGCCTCTGATTCAGACCCTCCAACGCTTCCAGCGCCGCGCCCGGGTGATCTGGGAGCCGGCCTGAGGGCCGGTTATAATCGCCAGACGATGCTCAACTCAAGCGCTCGAACGCCCCTGTGGGCGAACCCTGAGTTAGTTTGCACGACGTGTGTTGGTAGCTTGGAGGCAGGCAATCCATGAGGTCTCCAAGACCCCGCCAGCCCTGGTTGATCGCCGGATCCGGCCTGACCCTGATGGTGGTCGCCCTGGCGCTGGCCTGGCAGCTCCCGTTTGTCCAGGATCACCTAGGGTGGCGCATTTCAGAACTCCGGGCAAGCATCAAATACGCCATCCGACCCCCGAACGAGGTCGCCTTCACCCCCAATCCAACGCTGGCCGCCATGGTGCAATCCACCCTTTCGGCGCTGACGCCGACCTCGACCGCCACAAGCACGCCTGGACCGACGGCCGTTCCCAGCCCCACGCCAACCGCCACCATTGAGCCCACGCCGCTCCCGGACAAGGTGGAGCTGAGGGGAATCATTCACGAATACCAGAAATGGAACAACTGCGGTCCCGCCAACCTGGCCATGGCCCTCTCTTTCTGGGGCTGGCAGGGCGATCAGCGGCCGGTCGCCGCGTACGTCAAACCCAACCCGCGCGACAAGAACGTGATGCCCTACGAACTGGTCGATTTCGTCAACACGCAGACCGATCTGAAGGCGCTGACCCGGGTGGGGGGCGACCTCAATCTTCTCAAGAGCCTGCTGGCGGCCGGTTTTCCCGTGATCGTCGAGAAAGGGTTTGAGGGTCCCGGGTTCCCGGGGTGGATGGGGCATTACGAGGTGGTGTCCGGCTATGACGACGCCCGCCAGCGGTTCACGGTGCAGGACTCCTACATCATGGCCAACCTCCCCATCAGCTACGACGACATGGCGACCTACTGGCGGCACTTCAACTACGTCTACCTGGTGATCTACCCGCCGGGCCGCGAATCAGTTCTTCTGCAGATTCTGGGCCCGGATGCCGACGAGACCGCCAATTTCCAGCGGGCAGCCCAGAAGGCCTCCGAGGAGATCTACAACAGCACCGGCCGCCAGCAGTTCTTCGCCTGGTTCAACCGGGGATCGAGCCTGGTGGACCTCAAGGACTACGCCGGCGCGGCGGCGGCCTACGACCAGGCTTTCACCATTCAGGGGCAAATTGCGCAGACAGATCCCAACGCCAACCCGTGGCGCATCCTGTGGTATCAGACCGGCCCCTACTTCGCCTACTTCTATACCGGCCGAACGGCTGACGTCATCAATCTGGCTACCCAGACTCTGTCGGCGATGAGTGAGCCGATCCTGGAGGAGAGCTACTACTGGCGCGGCCTGGCACGCGAGTCGGCCGGTGATCTGGCTGGCGCCATTGACGACTGGCGGACCGCCGTCCAGGACCATCCCGATTGGTCCCCGGCCATGCAGCAGCTACAGCGCGTCGGAGCCTCCCCAGGCTAGCCCTCCGTGAGCCCCGCCGCAGCCTCCC
>Ga0307417_10000245_pt1 | contig 22967 bp, 22 predicted proteins | sample SalMarWE160210MG_2_FD_202514 | JGI IMG/M metagenome (GOLD analysis project Ga0307417, IMG submission 202514) | Salt marsh sediment microbial communities from the Plum Island Ecosystem LTER, Massachusetts, United States - WE1602-10 | ecosystem: Environmental > Aquatic > Marine > Intertidal zone... | reverse complement strand
TGTCAAAATTCCCATTTCGTATATGATTGGTTCGTTAGCTGGTATAGTGATTTTAAAACCGGACGGACAAGAATTAGGCATTTTTGAGCGATGGCCGTCAGGTGATAAAGGAGAAACGATTGATGAAAGTCATGGCATTCAACGGCAGCCCCAGAAAAGAGTGGAATACGGCGACATTGCTTGAAAAAGCCATCGAAGGCGCTGCCGCGCAGGGCGCCGAAACCAGCCTCGTCCATTTGTATGATCTTCATTTTAAGGGATGTATCAGCTGCTTTGCCTGTAAAATAAGAGAAGGCAAAAGCTACGGGACCTGTGCGGTTCAGGACGACCTGACGCCCGTTTATGCCGAAATCAAAAAAGCCGATGGTATCATCCTGGGGTCCCCCATCTATTTCGGAGACGTTACCGGTGAATTGCGTTCGTTTTTGGAGCGCCTGCTCTTTCCATACCTCGTCTATGACGATCCTCCGAGGACCCTTTACCCGGGAAAAATCCGAACCGCCTGGATTTACACCATGAATGCACCCGAAGAAATCGCCCGGCAATTCGGGTATAATCGACTGTTTAGCAGTAATGAGCGTGTCATGCGAATGATTTTTGGCCATTCGGAATCGATGATGAGCTACGATACCTGCCAATTCGCCGATTATTCAAAGGTGGTTGCAACCAGATTTAATGCGGACGAGAAAGAGAAACGCCGCAGGCAAGTCTTCCCGAAAGACTGCCAAAAAGCCTATGACATGGGCGTTGCCCTTGCCCGGAAAGCCCGGGGCTGATTTGCCGCTGCCTGCGGCAAAAGGCACGCCTCCCCCTAAAGTCGTTGTTGGAGAGACAGGAGACTTAAATGAACATCATACACATAACGCTGGAATACTTCCGTGAACGACAACCGCCGGCGGTTCGGTTTCTTCATATTGTAATTTTATGTTTGGTTCTAAGCCAGATCACCGTCAGCAACTTCATGGGATTTTCTGTCAATGGTGAAATCAGCACCAAAACTATTGAGCATTATGCAACATGGATACATATATGCACCGGATTATCTCTATTGCCCATCGCTTTGGTATTTATTTATATTGAATTAAAACGTCATGGCATGAAGTATTTTTTCCCTTACCTTTACGGAAATTTTTCCCAAATCAAAAAAGACCTTCAGCAGTTAAAACAATTCGAATTGCCGGAAGCCAGCCCCTATGGCATAGCGACAATCGTGCAAGGCCTGGGTTTTGGCGCATTGGCGCTGGTTATTTTGTCAGGGGTTGCCTGGTTTCTTTCCTGGATTTATGCAGCACCATGGGCAAATACCATAAAAGGGCTTCACATATCATTAACAGGATTAATTGAAGCGTATGTTATCGGCCATGGCGCAATGGGAATATTGCATTTGTTTATGCAGGTTAAGAAACAAAAAAGCCGCTGACCATCACGTCTATACCAAACGCCGAGACCCGTGTCGGTCAGCAATCTCAAGTACGTTCTTTTTCTACCCGGCCTGTGCTTTGCCGGTTTACAATAAAACCCCAAAAACCGCACGTCATTTTTCAGATTCATATGTCAATAATTTGGCGGAATGAATTACTTTAAATTCCAGATGTTTATATCAAGCCGCAAAATTCATGCCCCACTTCCCGCATTTGAATACGAATAATACCTTCAACACCGGCAGCATCAATACACTTTTTCAACGGATGATCTGTTTTTTTTTAAAGGATAAGAAATTTTGAGTAACAAATTAAAAAACAGTCGGTTATGAGATTCGGCATAGATGCCTTTTCAGTAATGATAGGCATCGGCAATTAAAGTCTTGGAAAAGACGAATCACTTTGCGGAAAGCTGGCATAGCTCTTGCAGAAGTTGCCATCGGAAATCAGTAACTATAAACATGGCGGCAATTGTCGCAAAGCATGTTGAGAAAAGCAGGCGTATTTATACAAATGACAAATAAAATTCCGATCAAGTTTAAAGATGCAAACTTTGAGGTTTTGGCGAGAATCGCCAAGGCGGCATCTCGGAAATTTGATTGTTCGATAAAAATTGATTTTAACAACGGCAATCGCCAGGTTGAATTTATAGGCGATGATATTTATAAACCCTTAATCGTCGAGGAAGTTAAAGAAATTCTCTCAAAGGATAAAAAAAATGAATAAGGTAAAGTATAAACCGTTTTAAGCAAAAATGCAGAAAAGGCTTCCGATTATATCTCAGCTCATTCGATATCTCAATTCTTTCTGATTCACGATCGCTTCTCTTTATCTTTTCTTCTCTCTTCTTCCGGGTCTTCCATACGATTCATTTCATTCAGACGGCGCGTTTTTCTCATCTTTGCCTTGACTCACCCTTTGAGAATAAAAATATTTTTTTAAAGACCGCCGGCTTATCGGCTTCGAAAAATCACTTAGATACAGGAGAAGAAAATGGCTCAAGTAACCAACAATACGCTTTACGATCATCTGAAATTTGTAAAATCAGGGGAACGGCGTTTTGAAAATGCCTTTCAAGGCGTTTCCAGAATGATTCTGGAAAGCGACATTGAAAAGGTCATGGTAAAAGGGAAAACAACCTACAATTTCAAACTCTTCAATGCCGGCGAAAAACACATTATCGGGATGTACGATGAAATCAACAGCTTCGTCTCTTTTGTAAAGGATGCCGCTGAAGGCGGTTCTTCCAAAGAGATGGCCTATGTTCTTGTCGGAGAGCCCGGAAACGGAAAAACATTCTTTGTTGATTTCTTATGCGCCAAATACCGGGAGTACCTGTCCAAAAAAGAGAATCGGAAGTACACCTTCAGGTTTGTCAACCTGGACAAGCTGAGAAGTTATGGGAAAATCGACACCATTGAATCCCAGACCTATGAAGATCCCATAATTTTAGCCATGAATCTCTTTGAAGACACAGACGACAATAAAACATTTTTTTCCAAAGAGTTCGGGTTTACGGACAATGAGATCGCAGGCCTTTATGAAAATTATCGCCCCCTGGGAGCGTGCAGCGGGTATATCTGGAACGATATCCGAACGTTTTCAGACAACACCGTGGAGGATATGTTGAGGTTTATAGAAATCGTTCCGGTTCCGCTCACGGAAAGCCTGGGAACGGTGACCGGGAAATATCCGGCCAAGGACAAAATAACCTCTTCGGCCGTCGATCTTTTGGGTGAAGAGTCCATACAGCGCCTGCTTCATATTACGGATACCAACAATCCGTTTCGTTTTGACCTAAGGCGCGGTGCGCTGGCTCGGGTCGGCGGCGGCGGCATTCATTTCAGCGATGAAATATTTAAAAACAAAAAAGATCTTGTTCAGGTCTATCTGGGCGTCATTCAAAACCGGAATATCGAGATCGACGGATATAAATGGCCCATTGACACATTGATTATCGCGACCAGCAACAATTCCGAATTCAATCGTTTTATGGCTGAAAAAGAAGAAGCCCCCATTGTGGACCGGTGCCGCGTCTGTTACGTCTCTCACAACACGAATTATAAACTGCAGGAAGATCTGACGTCATACGCCATTGGCAGCGACGTCAAGACGACATTCAACAAGGACCCGCTTCACAAGGATCCCAACTTGAACTATGCGGCCTCGGTGGCGGTGGTCCTGACCCGCCTGCCCCGATCGGAAAAATTGACGGCCATTGAAACAATGAAACTGGCAGCCGGTGAAGTGGCCGGCGAAAAAAGCATCAAGACGCTGGCCGAAGTCATCGATACCTTGAACCAGGACCCGGATATTACCAAACGGTTCGGCCAAAAGGGGCTGGGACAGCGGAATCTGGGAAGAGCCGTCCAATTAATGATCGAGAGTTCTGAAACCAATGAAGGAAAATGCATGTTCGCATACGACATCTATAAAGCGCTGGAAAGGGTGATTCTCGATTATGTGTCGGACAGCAGTGACCGGGTGAAATTTTTGGATGATCTTAAAACCGCAAAAGAGATGTACCGCGAACGCGTGTTGACGGAGATGTTCAACGCCTATATGGATGAACCCTTTGCCATTCGAAAAGACGTGATGAACTATGTGAATATGATCATCGGCATCGATGCCGAAAATCTGGGACCCGACAAAATGTGGAAATACAAAGACCCCCAGACCGGTGAACTCCAAGCCATGAGGATCGACGAACGTTATATCAAAAGTATAGAAGAAAGACTCGGGCTAAAGACCGAGGAACAGCGTGAAACCTTCAGAACATCCATTCGAAAGATTTACGGGCAGAAGATCGCGGTGGATCCCAATTATGACTTTATGGACAACCTGGAACTGGTGAAAGCCGTCACCGATGTGCGGCTTAAATCGGATATCGCAGGGGCGGGAAGCCTGATCGGCGCGCTGGCCAATCGCACCAATGAGGAAAACCAGAAACTTTATGACCGCATGGTTGTGACCATGCTCGAGAAGCTCAATTATTGCAAGACATGTGCACAAAAGACCATCGAATATTTTTGTACGTATGAATGATAATATGCCGGCAGATGACCGAAAATTGAAGATCAAGGGCTTGACACCCGAGCAGAAACAAAAAATCCGTTGGGAACTCGAAGGCGACTGCTGTCACGAAATTTCCCCAATGCAGATCGATGCAGAATATATCGCGCCCGATTCTCTTGAAAATATCTATGCATCCAATGATCTTTGTAAACTGCAGAACACGAGCGGCCCGAAGGGGTCTTATGTCAACCGGCTGCGATCCATCGATGAATTGCTGGAACGGGACAAGCAGCGGGAAAAAGACGGCTTTCCCCGTAAGATCCGGGTGGGCCGGCTGGTAAAACCGCGGAAGGGCGACAAAGAAAAAATCATTGTGGTCCCCACCACCGTTGAGGAAAAATTTCTGCATGAGAAAAGACTTTCACCTGCGGAAGATGAACCGTCCGGCGGATCCGGCCGAGGAGAAGAGGGAGAGGTGATTCATGAACAACCGCTCCACGACCCTGAAACCCAGGGCGGCGCGGGGTCCGGTCAGGGAGACGGTGGACAGCATGAAATGGAATCGAATGCCTACGACCTGGGTAAAATCCTCACCGAGCATTTTGAACTTCCCAATCTGAAAGACAAAGGCAAAAAGCGGTCGCTTTCCCGATACACCTATGATCTGACCGATAAAAATCGAAGATTCGGACAGATTATCGATAAAAAAGCCACCTTGCGAAAAATTGTGGAAACCAACATCATATTAGGGAATCTGCGTGATATGAGGCATATCGATCCCACCGGTTTTCTGATTTCGCCCAGCGACAGAATCTATCGAATTTTATCACGGGAAAAAGATTACGACTCCCAGGCGGTGGTTTTTTTCCTGAGGGATTACTCCGGCTCCATGCTCGGGAAGCCGACCGAGTTGATTGTGTCTCAACATGTCCTGATTTACACCTGGCTTTTATACCAGTATGCCATGCAGGTCGAATCCCGTTTTATCCTCCACGACACCGAAGCCAAAGAAGTCGATGACTTTTACACCTATTACAATTCCAAAGTCGCCGGCGGAACCCGGGTGGCTTCTGCATTTCGTCTGGTCAACGACATCGTGGAAAAAGAGAATCTGGCGGCAGACTATAATATTTACATTTTTCACGGCACCGATGGCGACGATTGGGACAGGGAAGGCCAGGAATCGATCCCGGAGCTTAAAAAGATGCTGACCTATGCCAATCGTGTCGGCGTTACCATTGCCGAACACCCCGGCAGCGCCGGCAACGAGACCGAGGTGGAACAATATTTGAAAAAATCGAGGCTGCTGAATGAAAAGCCGGATTTGTTCCGTCTCGATGTCATGCAGGAGGATGCTGACGAAACCCGTATCATCGAAGGGATTAAGGCACTCATTTCATAATGGAACTCATCGATCAACATACCAAAAAAATAATGGAAGGCTGCAAGGACAGGGCACGGGCGGCCGGTCTTTGTTTTGAAGATGAAACCCTGGAGTATATCGTCACCAACCGGGATCTTCTGGAACTCACCCCAAAAGTAATGATCCCGACCCTTTACGATTACTGGGTCCATGACGTTGAAATTCTCAAAGAGAAAGGCAGATATGAGCTCTATCCCGGCAACCCCTATGAAACCGTTATCAATACCCGTCCGGCCATTTCATTTTATAACGATAACAACCCGGATTGGCTGAATGTCATGATTTTTTATCATGTTCTCGCCCATATCGATTTTTTTCAAAATAATCATTTCTTTAGACATACCTGGGACGATGATTTTGCAGGGCAGGCGCTTTCGGATAAGCGGTTCATTGCAAAGCTCAGGTCTGAAAAGGGGAGATGGGTTGATTATGTCATAGAATTCACACGCGGTATCGACAATCTGGTCGGATATCACGGAGATCTTTCCCGTTTGAACCGTCCCGTTCAAAAAGACGGGTCCAAACGACTCGACTACTACTTCGATGTTTTTCTGCAGTCCGTCAAAAACGTAAAAATTCATGAATACATGAAAGAAATCAAACGATTTAATGAATGTATCGCCATGTACGGCGAGTTCGGAGAAAAGATGTTCTTTTCAAACATTGTGAAAAAATATCCCGAATTTGAAGCGTTCTTTGATAGGCATATTAAAGAAAACAACAACGGCAATGGCGATCTTATTCAATTTTTAATCAAAAACTCGGATGTCCTGAGAAAGGATGACAATCGATGGATGACGTCCGTGATGCACGTTGTCCGAAAGACGTCCCTGTTTTTTCAGCCGCAGATCCGAACAAAGATTATGAACGAAGGATGGGCCAGCTACTGGCACGAAACCCTTTTTTTAAAAGATGACCGTATCAACGGTCATGAAGTCGATTTTGCCCGGATCAATGCCGGCGTTACCGCTTTGCCCCGCGTGGGTCTTAATCCCTATGCCCTGGGGATGCGACTGTTTCAGAACATCGAGAATATGGGCAATAAAGGGAAGTACGACTGGGAATTTCGGAAAATCGAAGATGTCGATATAAGAAAAAAATACAACCAAAACACCGGAAAAGGAAAGGAGCTGATTTTTAAGGTTCGAAATGATTTTGGTGACTTCATGTTTATCAATACCTTTGTCGATCAGGATTTTGTTTCCGGCAATAAGCTGTTTGTCGCAGGCCGTCGATTGAATTCGGCAAAGATGATCTGGGAATACTATGTCAAAAGCCGTAAAGCAAAAGATTATCGGCAAATGTTGATCGACAGCCTGTATCATCCGCCCCATATCGAAGTCGACGAGAATAAATGCGGCGATCATGCACTTTACCTGGTTCATCATTTCGAAGAAAAGCCGCTGGTAAAAGATCTTATTGCAAATACCATGATGGGAATCGAATATCTCTGGGGCGGTCCCGTTCATCTGGAAACAAGCGAGGTTGTATCGGTTCCCGAGACTCGGAATAACGTCATGACTTCCGCTTTTTCACCGCCGCAACAAAAGGAAATCAAAGAACAGAAAGTGAAATGGGAGCGCGTGGTATACACCATGGAAAATCGGAAGATTTCCAAAAAGGTACTATAGGATGAGAAACATTTCTACCGCAATGAAGAATATCAACCGGAGCATGGCTGCCGGAAGTCGACAATCAACCCTTTCTTTTGAGGAGTTCCTCGGAGTGCTCATGCAAAAACCGACCGTGGTGGTGCGAAATGCTTTCCAGGTGTTTCATGATATGATTAAAAAATATGTCGGCGAAGGCTATAATGAATATCCGAATGATCCCGAATCCATCGGTTTTGTGCACTATGATTGCAGCCAGCTTTTTATTGAAGGATCCGACACCCCGTTTTTTGCCGACAGGCTCTTTGCAAACCGTTTGATCACCCTTGTGGAGTCCTTAAAGCGCGGCACCCAACAGAATAAAATTTACGTATTTGAGGGGCCTCATGGCTGCGGGAAAAGCACTTTTTTAAACAATCTGCTGAAAAAATTCGAGGAATATACCAATACTGAAGACGGGCTGCGTTTTGAGACGGTATGGCGGTTAAATCGAAAAATATTGGGTGAAGAAAATGAGAACGGGCCGATTCATTTGTTTGAAAAATTTTTCCAAACCCAAAGCAATGTGCCGACAGACCCAAAGGATTTATCGAAAGCAAACCCGTTACCGGTTACGCAGGATAATGATATCGAAGTGCCATGTCCAAGCCATGACAATCCGATTTTGATCATTCCCAAGGAATATCGCCGGGCCTTTTTCGACGACCTGTTTAAAAACGATAAAATCAAATGGCGGCTCTTTACCGAAAAAGAGTATGAATGGGTGTTTAGAGATAATCCCTGCACCATATGCAGTTCTTTGTTCCAGGCATTGTTAAACCGGCTGAAAAATCCCATGAAGGTTTTTAACATGATTTATGCCAGACCTTATACTTTTAACCGGCGGATCGGCGAGGGCATCAGCGTCTTCAACCCCGGCGATAAACCCTTGAAACAGGACATCTACAAAAATGACATTCTCCAGAGCCGAATAAATCATCTTCTAAGAGACAGCAACCAGGTTAAATACTATTTTTCACGTTATGCAAAAACCAACAACGGCATTTATGCCCTGATGGATATAAAGTCATACAATAAAGACCGCCTGATCGAACTGCACAACATCATCAGCGAAGGTGTCCATAAAGTCGGAGATATTGAAGAAAACGTTAATTCTCTTTTTCTGGCGCTCATGAATCCCGAAGATAAATCAAAATTAAGAGATTTTCAGTCGTTTTCGGACCGCATCGAATCCATTAATATCCCTTATGTTTTAGATTTGAGTACGGAAGTCGAGATTTATCGGAATGTTTTCGGCCGGCATATCGACGACAGCTTTTTGCCGGGAGTGCTGCAAAATTTTGCGCGGATCATTATCGCGTCACGACTGAATCTCAAGTCCGAAGCACTGCTGGAATGGATCGGTGATCCGAAGAAATACGGTCGATATTGTGACGAGAACCTGCAGCTGCTCAAGATGGAAATTTATACCGGATATATCCCCCAATGGCTTTCAGAAGAAGACCGGAAAAAATTTACGGCAAAACGACGGCAGAAAATTATTGCGGAATCGGAAATCGAGGGGAACCATGGCTTTTCCGGTCGGGACTCCATTAAAATTTTTAATGAGTTCTACTCTACTTATGCCCGGGAGGATAAGCTGATCAACATGTCGATCCTGAATGGTTTTTTTGCCAAATGCCGAAAAGAACTGAACGGATCCGTACCCAAAGGGTTTTTGTCGTCTTTGCTACGGATGTACAACTACACGATTTTGCAGGAAGTTAAAGAGTCACTCTACCTTTATAATGATGAACAAATTTCAAGAGACATACAAAATTACCTGTTTTCCATCAATTTTGAAACCGGAACCAAGGAAACCTGCAGCTTTACAGGGGAAAGATTAAACATCACCGAAGACTTTTTCATGACCATCGAGGGGTATCTGCTGGGGCCGAAAGTGGACAGAGAGCAGCGCATGGATTTTCGAAAAGACGCTCAGAATGAATATGCTTCCAAGACATTAACCCAGGAAATCATGCTTGACGGAAAACATGTCACCCAGACGGCGCTATATAAGTCATTGCACAACCGTTATGTATACTATCTCAAGGAAAAAGTGCTGGATCCTTTTCTTGAAAACGAAAATTTCCGTCGCGCCATTAAGGATTATAACAAAGAAGCATTCAAGACGTATGATAGAAGGATTCGCGACGAGGTCGAGTACTTGATTAAAAATCTGTGCAAAAAGTATTCTTACACGGAACAAGGTGCAAAACAGATCTGCATGCACGTTATTGACATGGATCTGGCGAATAAGTTTTCGAATACATAACGACGATATTTCTCTATCGTTTTCGGATTATACTGAATATTCTTCTAATTCCGAAATACTGCACCGACACGATATACTCCCGATCAAAAGATCCTGTAATTGAGATAACGTCTCGCAGCAATCCGAACACTCCGGCAGACGTTTCTTCGTCGGGCATTCTCTGCAAGGACTTTTTTTAATATAACCGACATCGAGTTCGAGCCTGTTTTCCCTTATGATTTTTTTCTCCATATGATCCTCCTTCCGGTTATGGTCATAAATAAGCAAGAATCTGGTATGGGTATGCAAGATTCATACAAGATTTTAAATTTTTTAGGATAAATTTATAAATGCATATATATCGGATAGTTGTTTAGCAAGATTTGAATCGTTCGCAGTGGATATGTGACAATGTTCGGCAAAATATTGACGCATTTCGGCAGATTTTCGATGACATTGGCGGGGGAAAGAAATGGGGGGAAGAGATGATGGAACAGCTCAAGGAATAATCAACTACCACCCGCGAAGCGGGTAGCTTGCCTTTTCGGCCATAGTCCGAAAAGGCAAAAGCACGTCAGTGCTTTCGACGTTGAACTTGCATCCGGGTGCAAAGCACCCGGTTTGTTTTGCAAGAATCAATCACTACCTCTCTCACCGGTTTTAATTTTGATTAACTCCCCATCTTGAAAATACAGATACCGTATGAACTGAGTGGCGCCCAGATTATATGTCCATCGCTCCATGAGGATCGGATTCTGGACTTCTTGGGGCGCTATATAACGTTCTGTTTTATAATCATATATCTGCACCATGCTGCCGTTGTGATATTCTTTCCATTGATTGATTTTGTCCGGCTTGCCGCACTCGTCCAAAACCTGAGCCGTGGTATCCCCTATGGACACAAGGCTGCCCTGACACCGCATATGCCTGTCCGCGAAGGCGGCGTTATCAAACAGTAAAACGGAAAAAAATAAAATAAGTAATACGATTTTTGCTAACTTCATATTAATATTCCGGATCCTAAAATTTGACTAGAAGTGGTTTCAAAACCTCCCCTCGGGCTCAATCCGCCAAAGGCGGACAAGTCTCTGTGTTGGCGTGAGACGGTCAATCCTCGAAATATTCTCGATATTTTTGCGGTTAACCGTCTCAGTCCGCCTTTTTATCCCGCTGGGTTTTAGCGGGGGACCTTAAACCCGATTGAAGGTTTTGAAACCACTTCTGCGGATGAGTCTGTTCAATAAGTTTAACCACCTTTGATCCTTATTCAAGTGGATCACCATGTTTACGGTTCGTGCCGGCAACAATCGTTATCGGTCTGTTGGAAGCCCCGATTTATTTCGAATTCGATGAGTTGGCGAATCAGAAATGTTGCGCTGCTGTTTCCGGTGCCGTCGTAATGTGCGTTTGACATTATTTATTCATCATTGTAACTTATTTCCACCCGGACACTTTAAAGACTTTTGGGCGATAAGCCGGTGTGATATCCGTGTCATTCAATAAAAAATAAGGAAAAATAAAGGAGAGAAAAAGATGAAAGTCGTAGCCTTCAATGGAAGTGCAAGAAAAAACGGCAATACCGCCGTACTGGTCAATCGCGTGTTTGAGGAACTTCGAAAGGAAAGCATAGACACCGAATTGGTACAGCTTTCAGGCAAAAAAATACGAGGGTGTATTGCCTGTTATAAATGCTTTGAAAATAAAAATCAGCGATGCTCGGTGACCGATGACATATTAAACTCGTGTATCGAGAAAATGATCGAAGCCGACGGCATCATCCTGGCCTCTCCGACATACTTCGCCAACATTTCAACGGAACTCAAGGCATTAATTGACAGATCCGGAATGACAAGCATTGCCAACAACGGAATGTTCAGACGCAAAGTCGGTGCGGCCGTGGTTGCGGCTCGCCGCGGCGGGAGCATTCATGCGTTCAACGGCATAAATCATTTTTTCTTCATCAGCCAGATGATCGTCCCCGGTTCCAGCTATTGGAACATGGGATTCGGCCGGGACAAAGGCGAAGTGGAAAAGGACGAAGAGGGGCTTCGCACCATGGCGGTTCTCGGTGAAAATATGGCCTGGCTGTTGAAAAAAATTAAAGATTAATCTGTTTTTGAAAATTATGCCAAGAAGACAACAGGTGCCGTCATTTTCCATCCAGAACGTCCCGGACGATTGTAGCCATAAACCGTTTATCATAAGGTTTCTCAATGTATTGACGAATTCCGATTCCCGCTGCTCTTTCTTCATTCATCTTTTCATTGAACCCTGAGCACAGAATCGTCGGCATATCCGGACGAAGCTTCAGAAATTCCTCTACCAGCCGGTCCCCGGTCATCTGCGGCATGGTCATGTCGGTAATCAATAGATCGAATCGATGGGGGTCGGCTTGGAATAATGCCAAAGCTTCCAAAGGACTCATCCTTGTTTCAACCTGATATCCCAATCGCTCCAGTCTGTTTCGTCCCACATAAATATTTGACGCTTCATCATCGACAAACAGTATCCTTTCGTTACCAAGAGGAAGTTTTTCATCAGTTTCGCTTTCCGTAATCGGACCTTCTTTTGCCACGGGAAAATAAATGTGAACCGTGGTTCCTTTTTGGGGCTCGCTGTCGACTAAAATTTCACCCCCATGGCTTTTAACAATGCCATGCACCACAGAAAGCCCCATTCCCGTGCCTTTTCCGACTTCTTTTGTGGTAAAATAAGGGTCAAAGATTTGGCCCTTGTGTTCGGGGTCTATGCCGTGACCGGTATCGCTGACCGTTAATTTTAGATAGTTGCCCTGGGCGGGTTCATTGTGAGATACCGGAAAATCTTTTCTCCAAAAAACATTTTCAATTTTGATATCCAGAAATCCTCCGGTCGCTTGCATGGCATGAAACGCATTGGTGCCCAAATTGATCATGACTTGATGGATCTGGGTTGAATTGGCAATTATCGTATCATTTTCCGCCTGAAAGTCATGGCAAATATCAATATTGGATGGAATCGTCGCCCTCAATAATTTAAGAGAGTCTTCGACAACGGCGATCAGTTTTATGGGATGGCGCTTTGGGTCGGTTTTGCGGGCAAAGCTTAAAAGCTGTTTCACAATATCTTTGGCTCTGAGGCAGGCTTTTCGTATCTCCTCAAGATTTAGTCGGGCCGGTTCTTTTTCGGGAAGGGTATCGGACGCCAATTCGGCATTTCCAAGAATAATTCCAAGGATATTGTTGAAATCATGAGCGATTCCCCCTGCCAACGTGCCGATGGATTCTATTTTCTGGGATTGCCGGACCCGGGCCTGAAGTTTTTCTTTTTCTTTTTCAGCCTGTTTACGCCAGAGAATAATTTGTGACAATTCTTCTGTTTCTCTCAAGAAAAGGTTGCCTGTTTTTTCTGCGATTTTTTGATAGTGAGCGATCTCTTTTTTGGCTTCTTCCAGTTTTTTCCCCAATTCAGCCCTGCTTAGGTTTCTCATGTCTTTTTTATCCTTCAGTCAAAACAAGTAAGACAGCCGTCCAGTCCAGTCCTCTGCTTTTGCCAATAAGGGGGGCGATCTCCACACCGGAATAAAATCCAAAGAGCGGCGCATTATGCCGGTTAAAAATCTTTTGGACCTCGGATGCCTCCTCAGTTAATGCATCTGAAGCATTTGCCGTCCTCCCGGCACAATCGATATACAGCCCGAAAACAGCCCTTTCGCCATGGGAAGCGATCTCTTCCATCAATTCCGATGCGTTTTTGATTGTCGACGCCATCATTGTTTTGTTATTTCTCAGCATAAACATGATTTCCGTGCCTTCAGCCAGATCCGGTTCAAAAAGAACAATACCCTCTCCGTCAGGCAACACGCCGGTAATGAGCCGATTGACAAAATTTCCTTCTTTAAGATCTCCAAATTTATCACCGTGATTGACACCGAGGGTGAGTCTTTTGATAGGGAGCTGACGGCGCCAATCCCGTGTGCCGTATTTCTCGTCAATCAGTTGAACTATGGGTTTCCCGTCCAACTCATAAATCACCGGTCCCCGACTTTTGGTGATGGTATGATAGATGCCGTCTTTGGGTATACACCCATGCATGATTCGAAAATACGGCTGAAAGTCTCCTCCCATTAAAGCCCCTACGACACGTTGTTCGCCAACAAACGATCCGCAAAATTGCTTTGAATGGTTAAACGAATAATCTCCGAGGACCCCCCCGCCAATAATGGGTACATTTGACTGGCGGGTTTCTTCAATGCCTTTGATCAAGGGGGGTGATGCATTCATAACCGGTGGTGTTGCCGGTGTCGGGGCTTTTTTTATCGAATCATAAAATATGAGCAAAAGTCTTTCTTTGATGGTGTTTGCTAATCTTTTTGCTAACTTTTGTCCTGCCTGCCTTTCGTCTTTATCCAAACCGCCTGCTGAAGCTTCCTGGTGCAAAAGTGTTGCCGACTCTATTATCGCCGCACCGGCAGGATAGCCTTTATATGACAGCGAATCGTTGGTGATGATGCCAATCGCCGAACCGCCGATGATGGGCACCTGATTCCCTAAAACCGCTTGAAGCCCTTGAAAATATTCTTCGTGGTTCGTTTGTCCGCTGCAAAAGGCTATTACAAGAGAAGGCGTGTCGATTCCACCGTTTCTTAGTGCGTTTTCCGCCACGGTTTTACCGAGAGATACAGCGTCTTTTCTGTTTGCGTATCCGATGCCGGTTTTCACTTTACCCTCTTCGGGCGATCTTTTTGTGTATTATTATCAAAGGCTTTTTATTAATATTAATGTGAGATGACAGTCAATATTAATTTGGTTTGGTCTTTTCTGTTTTTTGGGTTTTGCGCGCTTCATTTTCGGAGGCGCCGGTTTCCGATTCTTCGCCGGACACTGAAGAATCATCGGTGGGCGTTTCCGCTCTTTCAAGGGTCTGTGAATCGGGAATGTCGGGCGCCGGGGGATGGTAGGACGGTTGTTGAGAGACCGGAGTCCTTTGAATCGGGGGCGCGGAGGGGCCTGCGTCGTGTGAAATTTTATCATAGATAATAATTTTAATTTTTTTACTCGAAACATAAACAATCACGTTGTTCAGATCTTTAAGGATTCGTTTCAAGCCCTTATGTAATGGCACCTTTTCCAAAGCAACCGACACCAGGTAATTTCGCCAGTCATGATCCAGGACAATTTCGTAACCCGTGGCCATGGAGATTTTATTTAACACATCCCCCAAGGGTTCATTTTCAGCCGTCAGGGAAATGAGCTCATCGCCGGTATTGGCACTGCTGCCGGCAAAAGACCCAATAGGTAACATCAAAAAAAGTACGGCAAGAAATAAATAAATGTCAGCGGCGATGGGCCGGTCCAAAAAAATACTGAAATATTGTTTTCGAATGTCTCCCGGTCTCACCATTTTGAACCTCTTTTTATAAGCCTCATTAATACGGATAACGTTAGAATATATGCTTTAATGTTCAAAATTATATGTTTTTTTTTAAAATATCTGTTAAGAATGATAACACGAAAAATCATTGATGAAAAATGATTTGTTGTTTTGAAAATTAAAGAGAACGGAAGCTGAGCGTAAACCAATTTCATCAAAATGATGATTTCCTTGACTTGCCGGCATAAAAATACGACATTTATATATTAATTGTTTGGAAATAGACGGGATATGCAAAGTCCATTGATCATGAGCGAAACGAAAAACATCGGTTCTCCAAAGCGTCCCTTCAGGATTTTTTTGCGATTTCTCGGTCCGGGCTTTTTGGTCACCGTTGGCTTTATCGATCCGGGTAACTGGGCGACCAATATCGAAGGAGGTTCTAAATTCGCTTATGAGTTGCTTTGGGTCATTACGTTGAGTACCATCATTCTCATCGTGATCCAGAACATGGCCGCAAAGCTCGGCATTGCCACGGGAAAATCCTTGGCAGTGAACATCAAGGAAGGATTTTCGCCTTTGGTGGCCGGCAGTATCGGTATCACCGTCGTTCTGGCGTGCGTTGCAACAGATGTTGCGGAGTTGTTGGGGGGGGCGATCGGCTTTGCTTTGCTGCTCGGCACACCTTTGTGGCTGGGAGCACTGATAACCATCGTCCTGGAAGTGTTTTTGCTCGTCAGTCAGCGGTATCATCGCCTGGAGTCTATCATCCTGACCTTTTTGGGCATTATCGCCCTATGCTATGCCATTGAAGTGATAATTGTAAAACCCGACTGGGCCCGGCTTTTGCCGTCACTTGTCGTGCCCCGTGTCAACAATAGCAGTATTTATATCGCGATGGGGATGCTGGGTGCGGTCGTGATGCCTCACAATATTTTTCTGCATTCAAACGTGATTCACAGTCGAAAGTGGGGGATCTCCGAGAAGGAGAAACTGTCCTTATTACGTTACGAGAAACTCGATACTTCAACCGCCATGATTCTCGGGTGGATCGTCAATTCCGCAATGATCATTGTGGCCGCTGCTGTTTTTGCCCGCCACCAGGTCGTTGTGACCAGCATCGAGCAGGCATCTGCGACGTTGGCACCCCTTGCAGGCCCTCTGGCAAGTCTGCTGTTTTCAGTGGCCCTTGTCTTTTCCGGAGTGGGTTCCTCCATCACCTCTTCCATGGCCGAAGTCAACGTGGTCACCGGGTTCCTCGGCAAACCCGAAGATCCCCGAACGTTGCTTTACAAGGTATCCGTTTTTGTCACCGCCATCCCTTCTTTTTTTATTATCGCTTCCGGAATGGACACTTTTCGGATACTGATATTCAGCCAGGTCGTGTTGAGTATACAACTCCCATTCACCTTGATACCCCTCATTGTACTGTGTCGCAGACGTCATGTAATGGGCGCATTCCGCAGCTCGAACCGCGAGTTTGCTGCGGCGCTGATTATTTCCGGCATTGTTATTGTGCTAAACCTTTATCTGCTCTATTCAACCATTTCTCAAGGAGTGTGAGATGCAGATCTATAAGAAGATATTGGTTACTATTGACTGCTCTCCTGTAGACAAGACGATTGTCGAACATGTCACGGCATTGGCTTTGCAAAACCGGGCCACAGTTTATCTTTTGCATGTCGTCCATTCACATACATTGGATCAGAATCGTGTGCTGAGGGAAAATTGCGAGGCGTGTTTGTCGTCCCATCAGAAAGCGCTTCGCAGCAAAGGAATCGAGACGCACATCATCATTCGAAGCGGCGAACCTGAACTTGAGATACTCGATGAGATAGATAAGGAAGACTATGACCTCATCGCCATGGCAACCCATGGTCATGGATTATTCGGCGATCTGCTTTTTGGCAGCGTATCCGACAAACTCAAACATCGCATCCAAGTGCCGCTGCTCCTGATCAAATCAGATACAGGTTAGTGCCGTCATTTTTTTTTGAAGAGAACGCCGAAGGGTCAGGAATGCTGTCATTGCTAAATCTTTGAAATGAATAGACACGTAGATGGAAAGTCAAAACGGTGACGAGCAGTTTCTGAATGCCTATTTCTTGACAATAATTTTTTCATTTGATATTTATGATACGATATCTTGAAACGAAGCCGGTTGGAACTTGCTGTCTCATCATTGAGCGTTTAATGAATTGTTGATCATCCCCGGCGGCTATCACACATCGACAAAGACCTCAAATTTTTAATCCCAATTTTTTGCTTTTTAAAAGGAATTCTTAGCATTTGAATGATCCGAAAACCGCACACATCGATCTTGTGCATGGGGAAACTCTGGCAGTATAGAAGCGCCGGCGATTCGCTCACCCTGATAATATAAAAGGAAGTTATTGTTTTGACGGACAAAATCGAGAATGCATTTATGCTGTGGCCGCTTTTGGTATATTTGCTTGCCGCCGTTGCCTTGGTCATCGTTATGATCGGTTTGTCGGCTGTGCTGGGACAGCGCCACAAGGAAAGAACAACCAATGATCCTTACGAATCCGGTATTATCCCGACCGGGTCGGCGCGTATTCGATATGACGTAAAGTTTTATTTAATGGCCGTGTTCTTCGTCATTTTCGATCTGGAAGCTGTTTTTATCTTTGCCTGGGCCGTTGCCGCCCGGCGACTGGGATGGGTCGCCTACGCGGAAATTCTCATTTTTGTCGGCTTTCTTTTTCTGGCACTCGTCTATTTATGGCGGGTCGGAGCACTTGACTGGGGAACGGCCAAACACCGGAGAGAGGCGCCATCCGACCCGTTAAAGTCATGAAGGTTGATGTCATAAGGCCTTGTGGTCGGCTTCAATTCGTGCTCGCGCCTATGCAGGCAATCGACACCGGATCTTTTCATTTTTTCGATTAGGCGTACGGGCAACGCTTTGCTGAGCACGCGCACGATTTATTACAAACAGTAAAAAACGGGCAAGGAAATCGATTTATGCGAAGTGTCAAGGATATTTTGGAGGAGAAAGGAACACAGATCTACGATGTTTCACCGGATGCCACGGTTTACGAGGCGCTCCAAATAATGGCGGACAAGAATGTGGGCGCCCTGATGGTCATTGAAGGTGATACGGTTGCAGGTCTGATTTCCGAAAGGGATTACGCGCGAAAAATCATCTTGAAAGGCAAATTTTCCAAGGATGTTCCGGTTCGGGAAATCATGACCGTCGATATCATCCGCATCGGACCCGATAACGATGTCGAATACTGTATGGAGCTGATGACCGACAAACGGGTGCGGCACCTGCCGGTGTTTGAAAACGATCGACTCATCGGCATCATTTCCATCGGGGATATTGTCAAGGCCATCATCGAACATAAAGAAGAGATCATCGAACAGTTGGAAAATTATATCAAAGGCAAACGTTAAACCGCGGTCGTCACATGACGATACACCGGTTTCTTTTTTGACGGGAGGAGAGATCCAAAGATGCGCTGGCGAATGAGCCGGGTAAAATCGAATTCCGCCCAAGCCGATACCATCGAGGAGGCGGTGGGGCGCAGCCTGATTTTATCCAAACTGGAGGATTTGGTTGCCTGGGGTAGAAAGAACTCCATTTGGCCGTTTAATTTCGGTCTTTCGTGCTGCTATGTTGAGATGGCCACCAGCATTACCAGCCGGTATGACATCGCACGGTTCGGTGCAGAGGTGATTCGGGGCACGCCACGGGAAGCGGATCTCATGATCATTGCGGGCACGCCTTTTATAAAGATGGCGCCGGTTATCCAGCGTCTTTACGAGCAGATGATGATGCCGCGGTGGGTCATTTCCATGGGATCGTGCGCCAACTCCGGCGGCATGTACGATATCTACAGCGTTGTCCAGGGCGTGGATAAATTTCTGCCGGTAGATGTTTATGTGCCGGGCTGCCCGCCAAGTCCCATGGCCTTCATGCATGGCTTGACAATGCTCAGGGAGGCGGTGGGCAAAGAAAAGCGTCCATTGAGCTGGGTCGCCGGGCCCCAGGGCGTTCGGCGTGCATCGCTGCCGTCCACGCGGGATACCCGTAGGGCCGAACGGCAAAAGGCAACGGTACTGCGACCACCGGACACCGTCTGACCGGTCGATGAATAGCAAACAGGTAATGCAAACATGAATCAGCCAGCACTCATTGTCGACGAACTTCGGACTCGTTTTGACAACACCGTTCTCATGCAGCAGCCGACCCGGGACGATATCCCGACCATTTGGTGCACCGGCGATGGGGTCCCCGACATTCTGAGATATCTAAAAAATTCAATCGACCGGCCGTATCGGATGCTTTATGATCTAACCGCCATTGACGAGCGATGGCGAGATCATCGGCAGGATCAGCCAAAGGGCGATTTCACCGTGGTCTATCATTTGCTGTCAACAGATCGCAACCAGGACATTCGCATCAAGGTGCCTCTGGAAGGCGAGTATCCCTGTTTGACTTCGATCACTAACATCTGGTCTTCGGCCGACTGGTATGAAAGAGAAGTGTGGGATATGTTCGGCATTACCTTTGACGGACATCCGCATCTTCGGCGCATCCTGCTGCCGGCCACATGGGAAGGCCATCCCCTGCGCAAGGAGCATCCTGCCCGCGCGACGGAAATGGGGCCGTTTCAACTGCCGGTGGACAAGCAACTGCGTGAAGAAGAAGCCCTGCGGTTCCATCCCGAGCAGTACGGTCTGGCCGCGCGAAGAGAAGACACGGATCTGATGTTCCTCAATTTGGGCCCCCAGCACCCCGGCACCCATGGTGTGTTTCGGATTGCCCTGCAACTGGACGGGGAAGAAATTGTAGATGCGGTTCCCGAGATCGGATTCCACCATCGCGGTGCCGAAAAAATGGGCGAGCGCCAAACCTGGCATACGTATATCCCCTACACCGACCGTATCGACTATCTGGGCGGTGTGATGAACAATTTGCCCTATGTTTTGACGGTGGAAAAGCTGGCCGGCATACACGTTCCCGATCGTGTCAAGGTGATCCGTATCATGCTGGCGGAATTTTTTCGCATCGCCAGCCATCTCGTCTGGTACGGCACCTTTGTCCAGGATATCGGGGCCATGTCGCCGGTCTTTTTTATGTTTAACGATCGCGAACGCATCTTCGACATCATCACTGCCATCACCGGCGGCCGTATGCATCCCAGTTGGTTCCGTATCGGTGGTGTGGCCCAGGATTTGCCCGACGGGTGGGAAAAATTGGTGCGGGAGTTTCTTCGTCGAATGCCTAAAAGATTGAAATCATATGATAAAATGATGATGGACAACCGCATCCTAAAGATACGGACTCAGGGTATCGGCGCCTTTACTCTGGACCAGGCCCTGGATTGGGGGGTGACCGGTCCGGGATTGCGCGCCTGCGGCCTGGAATGGGACTTTCGTAAAAAACGGCCGTATTCCGGCTACGAGCAGTTCGAATTCGACATTCCCGTTGCCCAGCGCGGCGATTGCTATGATCGAACCGTGGTGCGCATCGAAGAGATCCGGCAGAGTCTTCGGATCATCGAGCAATGCGTGAACCAAATGCCGGGCGGCCCCTATAAGGCGGATCACCCGCTGGCCGTTCCGCCGGTCAAGGCGAACACACTGAAAGACATCGAAACGTTGATCCACCATTTTTTAGGGGTTACCTGGGGTCCTGTGATTCCTCCCGGCGAAGCCTGCGTGGGGGTTGAGGCCACCAAGGGCAACAACAGTTATTATCTGATCAGCGACGGCGGGATCCATGCCTATCGGACGCGGATACGGACCCCTTCCTTCGCACATTTGCAGATCATTCCGGCTATCAGTCGCGGTTTGATGGTGCCCGACCTGCTGGCGATCCTGGGAAATCTCGACTATGTCATGGCGGATGTGGACCGCTGAATATAAAAGGGTCGTATGCTGAGTGAACAGGAGAAAAAAGAGATCGAGGCGGTGGCGGGCCACTATCCAATCAAAAAGGCTGCCGGCATCGAGGCCTTGAAAATCGTTCAGAAACATCGCAGATGGATATCCGATGAAGTGCTGGGCCATGTGGCGGACGCACTGGAGATGTCGCCGACGGACCTGGATGGCGTGGCCACTTTTTATAATTTCATTTTCCGCCGGCCGGTGGGTCGGCATGTCATTCTGGTTTGCAATAGTGTCAGTTGCTGGATCATGGGATACGATACCATTTTGAGTTACCTGGAAGATCGGCTGGGCATCGGTTTGGGCGAGACCACCGGTGACGGCCGCTTCACGCTGTTGCCCAACGTCTGTTTAGGGGCGTGCGACCGGGCGCCCGTGATGATGATCGATGACCAGCTTTACGGCGACCTCGATGCTGAAAAAATCGACAAAATCCTGGCTTCCTACGATTGAGGAACATGCGTTTTTCCTTTAACGATCTGGTGGATCAGGACATCAAAAAAATAATAACGATAACCAAAAAGAGCTGCTTATGGAACAGCCGCTGACACAAAATATCCGGCCCGACGGGACCCCATTGAACCTGGCTGAGTATGAAAAAGCCGGCGGCTATCAGGGACTGCGAAAAGCCCTCACTCAACTGTCGCCGGAAGCGGTCATCCATCTGATCATGGAAGCGAATCTTCGCGGCCGGGGCGGCGCGGGTTTTCCCACTGGCAGCAAATGGAGCTTCGTGCCCGTGGGCGACGATGTCCCGCAGCCCAAATACCTGGTAATCAACGCCGATGAGATGGAACCGGCCACATTCAAGGATCGGTTGCTCATGGAGGGGGACCCCCATCAACTCGTCGAAGGGATTATCATCGCGACCTATGCTGTCCAGGCCGGGATTGCCTATATCTTTTTGCGACGGGCTTATGTGACGGCACACCGGAAATTGAAGACGGCCATCGATGAAGCTTATGCCAATGGGTATCTGGGCCGAAACATCCTGGGTTCGGGCTTCAATATGGAGCTTTATCTTCATACGAGCGCCGGGCGATACATCTGCGGGGAAGAAACCGCCCTTTTAAACGCACTGGAAGGCAAACGGGCCATCCCCAGATCCAAACCGCCCTTTCCGCCGGTGGTCGGGCTCTGGGGTAAACCCACGGCCTTCAATAATGTGGAAACCATCTGCAATGTTCCCCACATTATCGACCGGGGGCCGGTCTGGTTTAGAAATTTAAGCCGCGTTTCCGACGGGGGCACCAAAATTTACGGCGTCAGCGGAAAAGTGCGCCGGCCGGGTGTCTGGGAATTGCCCATGGGCGTTACCGTCCGGGAAATTCTGGAAGAACATGCCGGCGGTATGCAGGATGGGCTGACGCTTCGGGCGTTCTTGCCCGGCGGTGCATCCACGGATATGCTGACGCCGGAACATCTCGATGTCCCGATGGATTTCAATTCCATGCAGGAGGCCGGCAGCCGGCTGGGTACCGGCACGATCCTGGTCATCGATGACCGGACGTGTATCGTGGGGCTGCTGGGCAATCTGATGCACTTTTTTGCCCAGGAATCCTGCGGCTGGTGCACCCCCTGCAGAGAAGGGCTTGCCTGGGCCGCCAAGATCCTCAGTGCTATGGAGCAGGGCAGGGGAAAACCCGAGGACATCGATCATCTCAGGCTGCACACCCGCCTGATCACACTGGGCCGCACGTTCTGCGCACTGGCGCCCGGCGCCATGGAGCCTTTGCAGAGTGCACTTAAGTATTTTGAAGACGATTTCAAACGCCATATTCATGAGAAACGCTGCCCTTGGAGTTAAAGTATGGTAACGATCTATATCGAAGGAAAAGCATACAAAATTAAACAAGGGCAGAATCTGCTTCAGGCCTGTCTGAGTCTGGGCTTTGATTTGCCGTATTTTTGCTGGCATCCGGCCCTCGGGTCGG
>Ga0307417_10000244_pt1 | contig 23071 bp, 20 predicted proteins | sample SalMarWE160210MG_2_FD_202514 | JGI IMG/M metagenome (GOLD analysis project Ga0307417, IMG submission 202514) | Salt marsh sediment microbial communities from the Plum Island Ecosystem LTER, Massachusetts, United States - WE1602-10 | ecosystem: Environmental > Aquatic > Marine > Intertidal zone... | reverse complement strand
TCATTCCGGAGAACCCCGCGGCCGTTCATGTACATTTCTCCGAGATCGTACTCCGCATCGGGATAACCCTGCTCCGCGCTCAAAAAGTACCACCTGACGGCTTCGGCGTCGTCCCGGAGAACTCCGAGCCCTTGCGCATACATTTGCCCGATATGGTACTGCCCCTCGGGATTTCCCCGTTCCGCAGCCTTTGCGAACCATCGATACGCTTCCGTGTAATTTTGCGGAACTCCCTCTCCCCGAAGATAGTTCTCCCCCAGCTGCACCTGTGCCTTGATCTCACCCAGCTTTGCTCTGGTCTGAAGCGGATCGACCTCTCCCGCTCTTGGCAGGGAAGGCAGGAGAAGGATCCCCGTAAAAAGAAATGCCGTAATCGCCCACATTTTTCGGTCCGAAGTACTCCCTCTCCCGTAGAAAGGCATGTGCTTCATCGTTCCTCCCTGCTTTTCCCCCGTGGCAAATCCGGGTGGTCCCGAGAATGTAGGGTTGCCCGTGCGAATGCGTAGTTCTTCCCTTTAGGTATCTTATCGCTCCCGACCGGGACTGCCAAGGTATCGCCTGTTATCTTCCCCGGCCGTTCACCCTCCTGTCCGGTAATCGCTGACGAAACCGGACAGGGATTGCCAGGCGGAGAAGGCTACGTGGGGGAGCCGTCCGGGATCGAAAGCCCGTCGCGGAAAGTGCGCGATATGTGGGACAATTGTTTCCGGATTCCCCGCGCGAATCGGACCAGGGAAAGAGCAGGGGAATCGTCATTGACAGGTGCCCGGAAGGTCTGCTACCTTGTTTCGCCTACCGATCGTCTCCCTTTCGGGGTGGTAGTTAAGCTTGGTTATAACGCCGGCCTGTCACGCCGGAGGCCGCGGGTTCAAATCCCGTCCACCCCGCCAGTTTTTGCGAAGCCCCCCGGGTTGCACGATCCCGGGGGGCTTTTTTCCTCCCGGTTTCCCGTATCGTCTCCCCTTGGGTCATCATCGATTTCTGCCCGTTGGGGAAAACGAACGGACGGGGAAAGACATCGCAAGGATATGCACGGAGAACAAGCGGATCATGGAAGGAAGGGCCCATGCACACTCCTTTGCCCGGCGTCTCCGCGTTCGATGCGGAACTGATTGAACGGTTCGAGCAGGCAGGGAAAACGAGGGGGGAAGGGTACCGACCGAGGACGAGGCACCGGTTGCCTGACGGCCGGGCGAAATATACGAACCGTCTTTTTCTCGAAACGAGTCCCTACCTGCTCCAGCACGCCCATAACCCCGTCAACTGGTACCCCTGGGGGGACGAGGCGTTCGAACAGGCCGCGAGCCTGAAACGCCCCGTCCTTGTCAGCATCGGGTATTCCACCTGCCACTGGTGCCACGTCATGGAAGAGGAGTCGTTCGAAAACGAGGAGATCGCCCGGTTGCTGAACGAACAGTTCATCGCCGTCAAGGTGGACCGGGAGGAACGTCCGGACGTGGATGCCATCTACATGCGGGCGGTGCAGGCCCTGACGGGACACGGCGGCTGGCCGCTCAACGTCTGGCTCGCTCCGGACCGTACGCCGTTCTACGGGGGGACCTATTTCCCCCCGGGGGATGACGCATCGGGACGGGGAATCGGTTTCCCGAGTCTCCTCAAGGGAGTGCGGAAAGCATACGACGCGCAGTCCGAGCGGGTAACGGAGATCGGCCGCCAGCTGACGAACCACATCCGGGAGTCCCTGTCCCCGGAAGGGGGGAAGGCGCTTCCGGCCGCCGATATCCTCGTCTCCGCCGCGCAATTTTACAAGAGCCGTTTCGACCCGGCGAACGGGGGACTGGCAGGGGCCCCGAAGTTCCCCAGCAGCCTGCCCGTTCGGTTTCTGCTCCGTCACCACCGGCGGACCGGGGACCGGGATTACCTCGAAATGGCGAAGCTTTCCCTGGCGAAGATGGCGGCGGGAGGGATGTACGACCAGGTGGGGGGAGGGTTCCACCGGTACTCGACGGACGAGAGGTGGCTTGTCCCCCACTTCGAGAAGATGCTCTACGACAACGCCCTCCTCGTCATCGCCTACCTGGAAGCATACCAGGCAACAGGGGAGGAGGATTTCGCGCGGGTCGTGGAGGAAACGCTGCGCTTCATCGAGCGGGACATGACCGCTCCTGGCGGGGCGTTCTATTCCGCCACGGACGCCGACAGCCTCACCCCGAACGGCAAGCGGGAGGAAGGATACTTCTTCACATGGACACCGCGGGAACTGGAAGCGGCGCTCGGTCCGGAACGTTCCCGGATCGTCGGCCGGTATTACGGGGTGACCGAAAAGGGGAATTTCGAGGGGCGAACGATCCTGCATGCGCCGGGTTCTCCTGCGGCCGTCGCGGAAAACCGGATTCCCCCGGAAACGGAGCTGCGCGCCATTCTTCCGGAGGCGAAGGAGATCCTGTACCGGGAAAGAAACCGCCGCCCTCCTCCGCTTCGGGACGAGAAGATCCTGTCCGCCTGGAACGGGTTGACCATATCGGCCTGCGCGCGCGCCGGTCTCGTCCTTGGCGATTCCCGCTATGTCGGGCAGGCCGGAAGAGCCGCGGAGTTTCTCCTGGCGAACCTGTACCGCGACGGGCGGCTCCACCGGACCTTCATGGACGGGAAGGCGAAGAACAACGCGTACCTGGAAGACCATGCGTTCTTTATCGCCGGGCTCCTGGACCTGTACGAGGCCGCCGGGGATCCGCGATGGCTATCGAAGGCGATCGAACTGGACGGCATCCTGGAGAACCATTTCGAGGACAGGGTCAACGGCGGATATTTTCTGACCCGCGACGATCACGAGACGCTGCTGGTGCGCGAGAAGCCGGCGTACGACGGCGCCGAGCCGTCGGGAAATTCCGTGGCGGTGCTCAACCTTCTCCGGCTCCACGAATTTACGACGAACGCCGGTTATCGCAGTCGGGCGGAGACGACGCTCCGGTACATGGCGGAAACGTTGCAGTCCAATCCCGTCGCCCTTTCCGAGATGCTGCTCGCCGTCGATTTCTATCTCGACACGCCCAAACAGGTCCTCGTTGTCGCCCCGCGGGGGAAACGGGCAGACGCGGCCCCCCTGCTGGAGGCGTTCCGCCGCCAGTTTCTGCCGAACCGGATCTTTTCGTTCGTAACGGAAGGGGAGGAACTCCGAAGAAATGCGCGGATCGTCCCCCTTCTGGAGGGAAAGGAGGCGGCGGATGGACAGGTGACCGCCTATGTCTGCGAAAACCGGGTTTGCCGACTACCCACGGGCGACCCCGCCGAATTCGCAGACCAGCTTCGCACGGTGAAAACCGGTCCGGGGTAGCGACCCCGGCGGATGTTGCGGTCCCTTCGGGATTGCTATGCTTAAAAGCGAAGGAAAAGCGACCGAGGTCCAATCGGGGGGAAGGCGGGAGGAATTCATGGGGCTTGCATCGAGAAAGTGCGAACCGTGCAGGGAAGCCGTATCTCCGCTGTCCCGGGAAGAAGCGGAGGAGTTGCTCCGGGAAACCGCGGGGTGGGAGTTGGAGGAGGGCGCGACGAAGATCCGGCGGACGATCCGGTTCCGGAACTTCTCCCTGGCGATGGAGTTCGCGCGGAAGGTGGGCGAGCTGGCGGAAGGGGAGGGGCACCACCCCGACATCTCGGTGGGATGGGGGTACTGCACCGTCGTGTTCCAGACGCACAAGATCCACGGTCTGCACGGCAACGACTTTATCATGGCCGCGAAAGTGAATACCCTGCTCCCGTGAGGGAGGGTCGGAAAGGTCCGTGTGTCCCTGCCTGTTCCTGACGGCGGGCAAAGGAACGCGATGAAGGCAGGCAGGCACATCGGTCTCCAGGCGATCATCTTTTTCCTGGTCTCCTCCACGTTTATGACGATCTACATCACCCAGCCCGTCCTGCCCGTGATCCGGTCCGAGTTCGGGGTGAGCGAATCGTACGCCTCCCTTACGATTTCCGCGGTCATCTTCGGGATCGCACTGGCCACCCTTCCTTTCGGGATGCTGGTGGACACGTTTCCCATGCGTCCCATCCTGTTTACGGGCGGGTTCATGGTCGTCGGGAGCAGCCTGTTCTGCGCCGTCACGAGGAGCCTGCCGCTGCTGGTATGCGCCCGGTTCCTGCAGGGGGTCTTCATCCCCTCTCTTACCACGTGTCTCGTGGTGTATCTGGTGCGAAGTCTCCCGCCCGAACGCCTCAACGTCGTGATGGGATCCTACGTCTCCGCGACCGTGCTGGGGGGGCTGGGGGGACGCCTCCTGGGAGGCTGGATCCACCCGCCGCTCCACTGGCGTTACGCGTTCGTGACCGCTTCCGTGCTGCTTGCCTCTGCCATCCTGGCCGCTGCCCGGATTCTCCCCAAAACGGAAAGCGGGGCGGGACCGGAGAAAGAGAAGATCGGGTTCCTGGCACTGCTGTCGCGTCGCGAACTCCTCCGGACCTACTTCGTTGCGTTCAGCGCGTTCTTCGTCTTCTCTTCCATATTCAACTACATTCCCTTCTATCTCGCGGGGCCTGCCTTTCGCGCCTCCACGCAGGTCATCACCCTCGTGTATCTTGCGTACGTCGTCGGCGTGGTGATCGGTCCGCTGGCGGGAAAACTGAGCGACCGGATCGGGAACGGAGCCACGATCGCCGCCGGCTCCGCGGTGTTCGCCGTAGCGATCCTCGCCACTTTGCTCCATTCGATGATTGCGATCGTGGGGAGTCTGGCGGGGGTGTGCGCCGGCTTCTTCGCGGTGCACGCCGCGGCCGCGGGGTCGCTGAATCGGAGGCTTGTGGCCGGGCGGGGGCGCGCCAATTCCCTCTATGTCCTGTTCTACTACCTCGGGGGGTCGATCGGGATCACGGTAAGTGGCCACGCCTACGGGTACGGCGGATGGCGGATGGTGACGGGCCTCGGAATCCTCATGCTCGGCACCACGTTCGCCACCGGAATCGCCGAGATGCGGGCGGAAGAGCGGGTACACTCCCAAGAACGGGGACGTTCCTAAGAACTCTTTCTTCCCTGAGACGTGCGCCATCAGGGATATCCGGGGGGCAAGGCGTCTGGCGGTCAGCCGGGGATCTGCTGAAAGAAATCGTTCCCCTTGTCGTCCACCAGGATGAAGGCAGGGAAGTCCACGACCTCGATCTTCCAGATCGCCTCCATCCCCAGCTCCGGGTACTCGAGGACCTCCACCTTCCGGATGTTCTCTTCGGCGAGCAGAGCGGCCGGCCCCCCGATGGAACCCAGATAGAACCCGCCGTATTTCCTGCACGCGTCGGTCACCTGCCGGCTGCGGTTCCCCTTGGCGATCATGACGAGGGACCCCCCGTGCGACTGGAACAGGTCCACGTACGAATCCATCCGGCCCGCGGTCGTCGGTCCGAAGGACCCTGACGGCATCCCCTTGGGGGTCTTGGCCGGGCCCGCGTAGTAGACAGGGTGGTCCTTGAGGTACTGCGGCATCCCCTCGCCGCTGTCGAGCCGTTCCTTGATCTTCGCATGGGCGATGTCGCGACCGACGACGAGCGTCCCGGTGAGGGAGAGCTGCGTCGTGACAGGGTATTTCGACAACTCGGCGAGGATCTCCTTCATCGGCCGATTCAGATCGATCTTCACGACACCGTGCTCGTGCTTCTTTCGGTACTTTTCGGGTATCAGCCGGCCCGGGTTCCGCTCGAGTTCCTCGAGCCAGATGCCGTCCCTGTCGATCTTCGCCTTGATGTTCCGGTCGGCGGAGCAGGAGAGCCCCATCCCGACCGGACAGGAGGCGCCGTGCCGTGGCAGGCGGACGACCCGGACGTCGAGGGCGAAATACTTTCCCCCGAACTGGGCTCCGTAGCCGCTCTTGCAGGCGGCCTGAAAGATCTTCTCCTCCATCTCCCGGTCCCGGAACGCCTGGCCACCGTCGTTCCCCATAACGGGAAGATTGTCGAGGTACCCGGTGGATGCCAGCTTCACCGTCTTCAGGCACGCCTCGGCGGACGTTCCCCCGACGACGAAGGCGAGGTGGTAGGGAGGGCAGGCAGCCGTTCCAAGGGTCTTCATCTTTTCCACCAGGAACTTCTCGATGCTTTCGGGATTGAGAAGCGCCTTCGTCTCCTGGAACAGATACGACTTGTTTGCGGATCCGCCCCCCTTGGCGACGAAGAGGAACTTGTATTCCTGTCCCTCCGTGGCGTAGAGATCGATCTGCGCGGGGAGATTGCTCCCCGAGTTCTTCTCCTCGTACATCGTCAGGGGAATCGTCTGGGAATACCGAAGGTTTTCCTCCGCGTAGGTCCGGTAGACGCCCAGGGAGAGGTATTCCTCGTCGCGTGCTCCCGTCCATACCTGCTGCCCCTTTTTCCCGATGATGGTGGCGGTTCCCGTGTCCTGGCAGAAGGGAAGGACGAAGCGGGCGGAAACCTCGGCATTTCGCAGCATGGCTACGGCGACGCCCCGATCGTTGGGGGAAGCATCCGGGTCCGTGAGGATGGCGGCTACCTTCGCAAGATGGGCCGGACGAAGCAGGAAGGATACGTCGCGAAACGCCTGGTTGGCCAGGAAGGCGAGCCCCTCCGGGTCGATCACGAGGACCTCTTTCCCGTTGAAGCGGGAGACGGAGACATGATCCCTGGTGAGCAAACGGTACTTCGTATCGTCCTTTCCCTGCGGGAAAGGGTCCTGGTAAAGGAATTCCGGCATCTTTCGTCTCCTCCACCCGTATTCTGTATGCAGGAAAACCACGATATCCCCGCGGGGTGCGTTCCGTCAAGAAAGGTCGGCCCCTTCCCCCGGGGAGGGGTTACTTCCAGTACGGGGTCCGGATGTCGAGGTACGCCTGGTGGGCGGCGGTGGCCGCCTGCGCCACGGCCGTCACGATCATCTTAAGATGCGAGGAGACGTCGCCCACGGCGAGGACCCCCGGGACGTTCGTCCTTTGCCAGAGATCGGTCCGGACTTGCCCGCCAGGGTCGAGGGTGAGGTCCAAATCGCGGAAGATGGCAGAGTTCGGCCTCCTCCCCACGGCCATGATCACGGCATCGGCCGGCAAATCCACCGTTTTTCCCGTGGCGTGCTCCCGAATCCGAACACCCTCGACGCAGCGGGATCCCAGGATCTCCTCCACGGTGGAGTCCCGGAGAAAACGGATCCCCTTGTCACGGTCGAGCTCTTCCGGCAGGACGCCCGGGAAGCGGAAGGCGGACTGTCTATGGACGAGGGTGATCCGGGAGGCGATCCCCGACAACCGCTGGACGAACGAGATCGCAGTTTCGCCCCCCCCGACGACGACCACCCGTTTCCCGCGGAATGCGGCGGGGTCGTGGACACGGTAATGGACTCCGCCGCCGCGCCCGGCGAACTCCCGTTCCCGAAGGATTCCCGCCTCTGCAGCCGTGCTTCCATTGGCGAGGATGAGAATCCTTCCTCTCGCATTCACGCTCCCCGCCACGACTTTCCTGCCGGGTGTTATCTCCTCGACCCGTCCCTCGACCAGGTCGACGTCGGCGCGCCTTGCGTCTTCGATCAGGAAACGGGCAAGTTCCCGGGCGAGAATGCCCGGTCGCACTCCCGGGTAGTTGTCGATCCGCTTGTCCGGACACCACCGGGTGAGGATTCCCCCCCAGGAATCACCCTCGAAGACCCCCGTCCGCAGCAGTTTCCTTCCGCAACAGGCGGCGGCGACGAGTCCCGCCGGGCCCCCGCCCACCACCAGGACGTCGTAATCCGCCGGTTTCGGGGCGGGGTCTGCGGTCCTGTGCTTCCCCGGGGCCTGTTTCGGGGAAACGACCGATTCGAGGGAACGCGCTTCGTTTTTCCTGTTCATGTCCCCTTTCCTGAGAGCGACGGACCGTTTTCAGTATAATGTTATGGTCTCACAAATCCGTTTTCAGGAGGAAGGACATGGCGAAAGTTCCGTATGTCGACAAGGACGAGTGCACGATGTGCAATGTTTGTGTCGAAATGGTTCCGACGGTATTCCAGGCGGACGAAGAGAACAAGGCGGAGGTGTTCGATCCGAACGGCGCAAGCGAGTCGGAGATCCAGGATGCGATGGATGCCTGCCCCGTCACTTGCATCCACTGGAAGGCGTAGGGGGGCGGGCGCCGGAGGCGATGAATAGTTTCCGGCGCCTGTCGTCTTATTGAGATGGGAGTCGGGAAGAGGCGATCCGGAGAAGTTCTTCTGTTCGCCCTTCTGCTTCTGTCCCTGACCGGTTGCGGGGGGCGAAAGGCCGCAATGCGGGAGGGGCCGCCCCGGCCCGACGCTACCGGGCCGAGGGTTGCCGTGGCACCGATGGAAAACAGGAGCAACGACATCAACGCTTCCGAAATCATCCGGTCCGCATTCGTCGAAGCCATTTCGCGGGAAGGATGGAACGTCGTGCCGACGGACGAAAGCGACCGGATGCTTCGGGAGTCTTTGGGGATCACCTACGGGGGCCAGCTTGCCTCCACCACTCCCGGGGAGGTATGCCGGAACCTGGGTGTGGAGGGGGTGTTTTACGGGGAAATCCGGGAATGGAACAAGACGACCACCGGGATCTACAACAACGTCACTGTCGCCGCCTCCTTCGAATTGTACGACCGGAACGGTACCCGGGTGTGGCAGGACGGTGACACGCAATCGAAGGTGTTCGTCCCGCACGGAGGGAGGTATATCGGGGCCGAGATCGCCGTCAACGCCTTCGGGAACCTGCTTCTGAATCCGATGACCCCATACGGGCAATCGGTCGCCAGGAATATCGCCGGAAGGTTGCCGGGCGGACTGCTTGCAGGGCACGAACCCGCACCGGTGCAGGACAACACGGCACGGGAAGCGGTCACTCCGGCGGAAGGGGAGGGCACCAGATGAAAAAGGCGGGTTTTTCGGCTTCTCGAACCGGCATGGCGATCGTTTTGGCCGGAATCGCCGGCTTGTGCCTCTCCGGATGCGCCACGACGCCCCCCGTCACGGGCCCCTCGAGCAGCCCCTCGGCCCCGGCCGCCGTGATGTCGAAGGTTGAACCCGTGGCCCCCATCGTGACGAGGGTGCCGAAGAAGCGGGTGGCGGTAGTCAAGTTCGAGGACAAAAGCGCCTACGGGCGGGGCCGCCTCGGGGGGGCGGTCCAGGATATCCTGACGACCGAACTCGCCAAATCCGGCCTCTTCATCCTCGTTTCCCGCGGGGACGACCTGAACCTGGTCCTGGACGAGCAGGACCTCGGGAGGTCGGGAGTCGTCAAGGAGGGGACGGAAGCGAAATCGGGGGAGGTTCTGGGCCTCAACGCGATCGTCACCGGGGCCGTGTCGCAGTTCGGTGTCAGGCAGAAGTCAGCCACCTATCTGATCGGCGCGAGCAAGACGCAGACGGCCGAGGCGACCGTCGACGTCCGGGTCGTGGACGCTACGACCGGGCGGGTCATCTTCGCCGAAAGCGGCACGGGGGTCCACGAGGAGAGCTCGACGCAGGTTCTGGGGATCGGAGGGGCCAAGGGATACGATGAGACCCTGGAGGGGAAGGCCCTGCGGGCGGCCGTCTCCCAGTTCATCAACAACCTGATCCAACGTATGGAAGCGATTCCCTGGAGCGGGAAGATCGCCGCCGTCGACGAGACCGAAATCGCCATCAACGCCGGGCAGAAGACGGGGTTGGTCATCGGAGAAAGGCTCCGGGTTTTCGGCGCGGGACGAGAGGTGATCGATCCCGACACGAAGCTCTCCCTTGGGCGAAAACCGGGCAGAGAAAAGGGGGAGATCGTCGTCTCGGGCTTTTTCGGCGAGGACGCGGCGACCTGCAGGCGAGTGAGCGGCGAGGGATTCGCCGTCAACGATATCGTGAAACTGGCAAGATAGGAGGCGCCGGATGCGCAGGGCTGCCATGATCGGCGAGGGGGGGCGCAAGGCCGCGTTTGTCTTTTGGTTGCTTGGCCTCCTGGCCTGCGGAGGGCTTGCCCTGGCCGGCGGCTGCTATCCGAAAGCGCAGATATACGGCGTGGGAAACGTCGGAGGGCTGATCTTCGACGTGAATCCCCCGGACGCGGAGGTCGTTCTCGACGGGGTTGCCCAGGGAAAGGCGTCCGATTTTACGCAGGAAAGGTATCTGAAGGTGAAAAGCGGCATGCACCGGCTGGAATTGCGGAAGCCTGGATACGAGACGTATTCCCGCACCCTGTTCGTGTCGCATTCCCTGCTTCGGGTCGAGGCGACGCTGGCGACAGGCGGCGCGCCCGCCTCCGGCGGCAACTGAGGCGATTGTAAAAGGACGTTACCGTCCTTTCCCTTTTTGTCCCTCCCCTTTGAGCTGTCCCCACCACTTGCTCAAGCGTTCCGCGATAATCTTCTCGTGCCCGGCCCCTGAAGGGGAGTAGTAGGATCTTCTTCCCAGCGTCTCCGGAAAGTACTCCTCGGGCACGAAGGCGTCCGCGAAATCGTGGGGGTAGCGATACTCCTTGCCGTAACCGAGTTCACTCATCAGCCGGGTGGGGGCGTTGCGAAGGTGCAGCGGGACGGGGTGGCTGCCCTCCTCCTTCGCGTCCTTCATCGCCCTCTGGAACGCGACGTATACCCGGTTGCTCTTCGGGGCGGTGGCGAGATAGACCGTCGCCTGCGCCAGGGCGAGTTCCCCTTCGGGACTGCCGAGCGTCCGGTACGTCTCGGCCGCGGACAGCGTGACCTGGAGCGCCCCGGGCGCGGCGTTTCCCACGTCCTCCGAGGCGAAACGGATCAATCGCCGGGCGATGTAGAGAGGGTTCTCTCCCCCTGCGAGCATCCGCGCCAGCCAGTACAGGGAAGCATCGGGATCCGATCCGCGCAAGCTCTTGTGGAAAGCGGAGATGAGGTTGTAGTGCTCCTCTCCGTCCTTGTCGTAGAGAAGGGCCTTTGTTCTCAGCGCTTCTTCCGCCACCGCAACGTCCACGGCGGACAGGTCCCGATGTTCCGCAATCGCCACGGCCGCCTCCAGGGCATTGAGCGCCACCCGGGCATCGCCGTCGGAAATCTCCACGATGTGGCGGAGGGCATCCGGCGCAAGGAAATCCCCGGGCTTGCCGAGACCGCGATCCGGATCCGCGAGTGCCCGGCGGACGATGGTCTCCACGTCCTGTGCGGACAGGGGGTCGAGGACCAGGACGCGACTGCGGGAGAGGAGCGCGTTGCGGATCTCGAAGGAGGGGTTCTCCGTCGTGGTCCCGAAGAGGGTGACGGTCCCGTCCTCCACGAAGGGAAGCAGGGCATCCTGCTGGGCCTTGTTGAACCGGTGGATCTCGTCGATGAACAGGATCGCCGGGCGGTCCGTGCCGGTGCGGACCTTCCGAAGATCCGAGATCGCTCCCTTGATCTCCCGGATCCCCGCGAGCACCGCCGAGAAGGGCAGGAAGATCGCGTCCGTCTCGGTGGCGATGATCCGGGCGAGCGTGCTCTTCCCCGATCCCGGAGGTCCCCAGAAGATGAGGGAAGGCAGCGGGCGCGCGGAGAGTACGGAGGAGAGGAACCTCCCCTCGCCCAGGATGGCCTCCTGCCCGACGAACCCGGCCAGGGTCCTCGGGCGCATCCGGTCCGCCAGCGGCGCGGAGCGGGAGACCTCGCCCTGCGCTCCTCCCCGGCGCCCGGGGAACAATGGAGGTGTTTTGCCCGATGCAGACATCTTCTTTCTCTTTTCCTTCCGATATATTATCCTAATCCACCATGGAGTGCGCCGGTATCATCGCCAAGCACACCGATCCCCGTGCAGAGAAGATCGTTTCCGATCTGAGCGAATGGATCGAGGCCCGCGGGAAACGCGTCGTGCTCGACAGGGAGACCGCTGCTCTCGTCCGGCACGACAATGCCGTCACCCGGTCGAAGCTCCCGGAAAATTGCGACTTCCTCATTGTCATCGGTGGTGACGGGACGCTTCTCTCCGCGGCGCGGGTCGTGGGGACCTCGGGGAAGCCGATCCTGGGCGTGAACCTCGGTTCGCTTGGGTTCATGACCGCGATCACCCTGGAGGAACTGTACCCGGTACTCGAGCGCATCTTCGACAACGAATTCGAATACGACGAGAGAATGATGCTCATCGCTCACGTGCACCGGCTGGGGGAGAGAGTCGCCAACTACACGGTGTTGAACGACGTCGTCATAAACAAGGGGGCGCTTGCCAGGATCATCGACATCGAGACGACGATCGGGGAAATTTACCTCTCGTCGTTCAAGGCGGACGGACTGATCATCTCCACACCCACCGGGTCGACCGGCTACTCCCTCGCGGCCCAGGGACCGATCCTCTACCCGACCCTGCGCGCCATCGTAATCACGCCGATCTGCCCGCACATGCTCACGAACCGTCCGATCGTCATCCCCGACGACATGGAGGTCCGTGCGAAGCTGTGCACACGGGAGACCGACGTCTTTCTCACTTTGGACGGGCAGGTGGGGCTCGGAATCCGGGAGGGGGACGTGATCGAGGTGAAGCGGGCGGAGGCTCCCCTCCGCTTCTTCCGCTCCCCGTTCAAGGATTACTTCGCTGTTCTCCGGACCAAACTCAAGTGGGGAGAGCGGTGATTCACCTTCCGAAATGTTGATCGAACTATCCGTCCGCAATCTCGCCATCTTCAGCGACGTGCGTGTTCCGTTCGCCCGGGGCTTGAACATCGTGACGGGAGAGACGGGGGCGGGCAAATCGATCCTCGTGGAGGCGATCCGCCTCGCGCTTGGCGAGAGGGCGGACCCGATGGCCGTAAAGGCGGGGGAGGCGGAAGCGGAGGTTTCCGCACGCTTCGATCTCCCGGGGCGTACGGACCTGCAGGAGGCGTGGGAGGAGGCGGGCTTCCCCTGGGAGGAGGAACTGGTGCTCAGGCGGGTCATCCCCGCCGCGGGGCGCAGCCGTGCCTACTTCAACGGCCGGATGGTCTCGCAGTCCGCCCTCGCGGAGCTGTCGCCATTGCTCGTGGAGATGGTGGGGCAGCACAGCGTCCCCCGGTTGCTGTCGCGGACGGCCGCGCTGTCCGCTCTGGACGACTTCTCGGGGACCGCACAGGATGCGGCGGAGATGCGGCGGCGGTACCGGCAGGTCTCCTCCAGCAGGCGCAAGGTGGAGGAGGCGGCGTCGCGCGGAGCGGGCGCGCGGGAGCGGGGTGAGCATCTCGATTTCCAGATCCGGGAGCTCTCCCGGGCCGCCCTCGACCCCGCGGAAGAGGAGAAGCTTGCTGCGGACCTCCTCGTCTTCCGCAACGCTTCGAAGGTCCAGGAGGCTCTCCGGGGCGCCGAGGATGCCCTCTCCTCCTCGGAGCATTCGTCGGTCACGTCCCTGTCCTTTGCCGTTGCAAGGCTCAAGGAGGCGGCTGCGGTCGATCCGAGGATCGAAGCTCTCGTTGACCGCGTCCGGTCGATCCGGATCGAGGCCCAGGAACTGGCACGGGAGGTGACCGGGCTGTCGGCTTCGGTCGAACTGTCCGCCGAAGCGATGGAGCGGGCGGAAGAAAGGCTGAGCGAGATCCGGCGTCTGAAACGGAAATACGAAACGGACGTCCCGGGGCTTCTGACTACGCTTGCGGAGCTGCAGACGGAACGGGAAAGGCTCGAGGGGGCGCGGGAAGAGGAGAACCGGTTGCGGGAACAGTTGGGGAATGAAGAGAAGGAATGCGTGCGATTCGCTTCGGAGCTTGGCAAAAAGAGGCGCGAGGGGGCGAAGCGGATGGGACCCGCGGTCGAGAAGGAGCTTTCCCTGGTTGCCCTGGCCGGCGCGAAATTCCGGGTGGAGCTCGTTTCCCGGGCGGCCGCAGCGGAATCCCTCTCGGCGAACGGGTTCGACGAGGCGGAGCTTCTTTTCTGCGCCAACCCGGGGCAGGAGATGCGCCCCCTTTCCCTGACGGCTTCCGGAGGGGAGCTTTCACGCGTCATGCTCGCCCTCCGCAACGCTTCCGAGCGGGGGAGAGGAAACCGGACGATGGTGTTCGACGAGATCGACACGGGGATCGGCGGGAAGGTGGCGGAGCGGGTAGGAAAGCGTCTGAAGGGACTCGGTGCGACGGCCCAGGTGGTCTGCGTGACCCATCTTCCGCAGGTGGCCGCCTTTGCGGACAGTCACCTGCTCGTCGCCAAGAAACCCGGGAAAACCTCGGTCGTAACCGGGGTGCAACCGCTGTCGAATCAGGATAGGATTAAGGAACTCGCGCGAATGATATCGGGATCCGACGTGACCGAGGAAGCACGGGCGCAGGCGAAAGAACTGATCAGGGGAGCGGCCCGGGGATGATCCGGAAAGCCCGGATGAAAGACGTCAAGGCGATCCAGAAACTGATCGCCGAGTATGCGCGGAAGGGAGACATGCTTCCCCGGTCGCTCTCCGAAATCTACGAGAACCTGCGCGACTACTTCGTGTACGAAGAGAACGGCGAGGAGGTAATCGGGGCGGCGGCGATCCACATCATGTGGGAGGATCTTGCGGAAGTGCGTTCGCTTGCCGTCCGCGACGGGAATATGGGCCGGGGAGTGGGGACGCAACTGGTCGAAACGTGCATATCGGAAGCGATCGTCCTCGGCATCTCGCGGGTGTTCGCCCTGACGTACAAGCCCGATTTTTTCGAGAAGCTGGGATTCGTGCGAGTGGACAAGTCCCAGCTGCCCCAGAAGATCTGGACCGACTGTCTTAAATGTTCCAAGTTCCCCGACTGCGACGAGGTCGCACTGGTGTCCGATCTGTCCGGGATGCAGCGTGCCTGATCGCCTTTTCGACCTCGTGGAACGGGAGGTGTCCCGCCGCGGAGGGGGCGAGGCGGAGCTGTGGGTCCACCGTGCCCGCGTACGCCGATACGAGGCGCGCGACGGAGGGATCGACGGCATCTCCTTTTCGGACACGCTGTCCCTCGGAGTCCGCGTGTTCCGGGACGGAAGGATGGGCTTCTCCTACGGGTTCGGGGAAAGGGAGGAGGACATACGGAGGACGGTGGACGCCGCGATATTCTGCGCGGACGCCTCCGACAGGGACGATGCCCACGGACTGCCGGAGAACGGCGGAATCGGGTCTGAGGGGGACGTCTCCCACGGGGGATCGCAACTGTACGAGCCCTCCTGCGAACGGGTGGAAGAACAGGAAAAGGCGGAATTCACGCGCGAGCTGGAAACCCGGACGCTGGCCGTCGACCCCAGGATGAAACGGGTGAGGACCGCCTCCCTCACGGAGACGGTGGCGGAAGTACGGTTACGGAACTCCCGGGGGCGGGAGGACGTCCAGCGCGAGTCCCGGTATTTCGCCTCCGTGGAATCCGTGGTCGAGGAGGGGGGCGAGGGACAGACGGGGTACGGGTTCGGCTTCGCACGCCGATTTTCCGACCTCCGGCCGGGAACGATCGCGGAAGAAAGCGGGCGAAGGGCCTTGCGGATGCTTTCAGGCCGTTCCCTGCCCTCCGGCCGCGTCGCCGCGATTATCGAAAACGAGGCGGCGGCGGATCTCCTCGATGTGCTTGCCCCTTCCTTCCTCGCGCCGCAGGTCGCCAAGGGAAAATCGATGCTCGCGGGGAAGATCGGGAGAACCATCGCCTCGCCGCTGGTGGAAATGGTCGACGACCCGCTCGATCCGGAAGGGACCGGGGCGACGATCTTCGACGGGGAGGGGGTTTCTTCCCGGCGGAACGTTCTGGTCGGGAGCGGGACGCTTGCGTCCTTCCTTTCCGACACGTTCTGGGGAAGGAAGAGTGGAACGGGGACGACGGGGAGCCTCCGGCGCCTCTCACCCAAGGCCCCGCCGACCGTCGGCACGGCGGGTCTGCGCTTGATGGCGGGAAGTCGAAGTGTGAGGCAGATGATGTCGGAACTCGGGAACGGCGTCATCCTCATGGAGTTTTTGGGGATCCACACGGCGGACCCTGTCTCGGGCGACTTCTCCGTCGGGGCATCGGGCGTCAGGTTCGAGGGAGGCGAGGAAAAGGAGCCCGTCCGGGGGTTTGCCGTTTCCGGAAACGTCCTGGCGCTCCTTCGGAACGTCGTAGGCGTGGGGGACGATTTCCGATGGTTCGGGAGCACGGGGTGCCCGTCCCTGGCCGTATCCGGCGTCGAGATCGGGGGGCTGTAGGGTGGGGGCGGGGCCGCTTTTCGTATTCGACCTGGACAACACCCTCTATCCCCCCCACGTCCAGCTTTGGAGAATCGTGGATTCCCGGATCGAGCATTTTGTGCAGGACCGGCTGGGCGTCGACCCGCTGACCGCCGGGCGGATCCGCAAGGATTTCCTCCGGGAGTTCGGGACCACGCTCCGCGGGCTCATGCATTACCACGATGTGTCCCCCGCGGAGTATCTCGAGTACGTCCACGACGTCCCCATTCCCGAGATCGTCCCGCCGCGGCCGGAACTGGAGGAGATGCTCTCCTCCCTGCCTGGGAGGCGCGTGGTGTTTACCAACGGGTCCGAGTCGTACGCCCGCCGCGTTCTCTCGGCGCTGGGGATTTCGGACATGATGGAAGGGATTTACGGTATCGAGTTCATGGAATATATCGCCAAGCCGTCCCGCTACCCGTACGAGAAGCTCCTGCGGGCCAACGGAATCGATCCCCGGGACTCCCTCTTCTGCGAAGACCTCCGGGAGAATCTGGTCCCGGCCCGCGAGCTGGGGATGTTCACCGTCTGGGTAGGGACCGGGGAAGAGGGGTTTCCCGCGCACGCGGTCATCGAGGATGTGTGCGATCTCCCCCGCATCCTTCCACGGTTCTTCGCCGGCGGGGCGCAGCGCAAGAGAGAGCGCGGCGCGCATCAGGGCGCGGACGGCGGGTAATAGGCTCCCCGGCGAGGGGGCCGTCAACAGGAGGAACAGGATGACGGAAGAGAAAAAGAAACGCAGGTTCTGGAAACGGAGCCCGCGGCGGAAGAAGGCCGGGGAAGCGCCCGGGCTGCCCGCTGCCGGGGAGGAGTCCGGGACGCTCTTCGAGGAAGGAGAGGAGAACCAGGCCCTCCGGGATAAGCCTCCAACGGCGGATGCCACCTCGGAAAACGGAGAGGACAGTACAGTCGAGACGGCGCCGGAGATCTTCGAGGTTGCCGAGGCGGTCACCGCGCTTGCCGATGCGAAGAAGGGACGTCGCCGGGGGCGCCGGCGGGGACGGGGGCGCGGGAAGCAGGAGCCGGCCGCAGTCCCGGGAGAGGAGAAATCCGTCCCGTCGACGGAAGGCGGGGACTCCCGGGGGGAGTCCCCGGCGGAAAAAGTCACCGGGGAGGCAGATCACGAGGCGGAAACCGGGGAGGTCGCGGAACCGGCCGGCGAGCAGCGGAAAGGCCGGCGGCGAAGCCGTCGCCGGGGACGCCGCCGCGGGAAGAAGGTTCCGGCTGCCGCCGGGGAGGAGGCTCTGACCGCCGAAGCGGGCCCGGCGGAGGCTCCCGTGCCCGCCGCGGAGACTCCCGCGGGGGCCGAAGGAACCGCCTCCGAGGAGGCTCCCCTGCCGGACGACGAAGAAGAGCGGGAGGAGGGCCAGGAGGAGGAAGTCGTTTCCGGGGGAACGGGGCCGAAGAAGGTGATGCTCATCGATGGGGCCCATCCCGAGGAGATACGCGTCGCCATCGTCAGCGATGGCGTCCTCGACTATTTCGAGGTGGAGAACCAGCGCAGGAAACAGTTCAAGGGGAACATCTACAAGGCGAGGGTGGTAAACGTCGCCCAGGCGATCGAGGCGGCCTTCGTCGATTTCGGGGGCGGGCGCCACGGGTTTCTCCCCCTGAATGAATACTGCGGCGGTGCCCTCATCGAGAACCTCGAAAATTGGAACGAGGGGGACAAGCGACCCCACCTGCGACCAGGGATGGAGCTCCTTGTGCAGGTCACCAAGGAGGAGTCCCCCATCAAGGGGGCGGCGGTCACCTCGTACATCAGCATCGCGGGGCGGTACCTGGTGATGATGCTGGGGATGAAGCGGTACGGGATCTCGAAGAAAATCACCGGGGAGAAGGAGCGGGAGCGGATCCGGAAGAACATGGAGAAGCTCTCGTACCCCGACCACCTGGGGTTCATCGTGCGCACGGTGGGGGCGGGCCAGCCGCTGAAAGACCTGCGGGCGGACCTGACGAACCTGATCAAGCTGTGGAACAGGACCGTGGAAGGCGCGCGCTCCCGGAAGACGCCGGCGTTGCTCTACGAGGAACAGGACATCGTGGTGCGGGCCCTTCGGGACAACTACTCCTCGGACTTTGCCGAGGTCCAGATGGATTCACCCGACTCCCAGCGGAAGGCGTCCGATTTCTTCGACGTCTATTACCCGAAGCAGAAAGGTAAACTCAAGCTGTACCGTCAGAAACGACCCCTCTTCTACCGGTTCAACCTCGAGGAGCAGATCGAGCGGGCCTGCCTCCGCAAGGTGCCGCTGCCCTCCGGGGGCCACATCGTGATCGACCGGACCGAAGCGTTGTGGTCCATCGATGTCAACTCGGGGCGATCCGCCCGTGACCGGGACATCGAGGACACCGCGTTCCGGACGAACCGGGAGGCGGCTGTCGAGGTGGCCCGCCAGCTCCGGATCCGGGACATGGGGGGCCTGATCGTCGTGGACTTCATCGACATGGAAGGCCGCGACCACATCAAGGAGGTCGAGAGAGCCCTCAAGGAGGGGCTGAAGAGGGACAAGGCGAAAACCGACGTCTCCAGCATGGGGAAGTTCGGTCTGGTCGCCATCAGCCGGCAGAGGATGAAGATATCGTTCTACGACGTGATGCTGAAAGGGTGCGAACTCTGCGCCGGCACCGGGCTTCTCCCCACCCTTGACGCGGCGGTAGTGAAGATGTTGCGGAGGGTACACGGCGATCTTGCACGCGAGCCGGGGAAGGAGCTCGTCATCCGGGTATCGCCCCCACTGCTGGAGGCGGTTGCGAACCAGAAGCGGGAGGAGGTCCTCCGCCTGGAAAAGCTTTGCGGCTCCCGGGTCACCTTCGTTTCCGACCCGTCGCTCCCCTTGGCCTCCTTTTCGGTGGTGGTATGACCCATGACGACGGACCTCTCTTTCCTCGAGCGGAGAACCCAGGAACGGCTGAACCGTCTCTGCCGGAGGTACATCCGCGTCGCCTTCCTCTACCTTGCCTTGGGGCTGGTCCTCGGCGTGGGGATGCTCGCCTTCGGAAACGACAACTTCCAGTTCGTCCACGTCCATATGCTGCTCGTGGGGTTTGTCCTGTTTCTCATCTACGGCATCGGATACAAGCTGATACCCACGATGTTCTTCGGGCTCCCTAAGGTGGAAAACATCGGCTGGGCGGAAATGCAGTTCTGGCTCGCGAACATCGGCCTCGTCGGAATGCTCGCCGGGGCGGTGATGCCCGTGGGTTTGGGGCTGGACAGGATTGCCCTCCCGTTCGGGGCGATCGAGGCGGCGGCCGGGATTCTCTTTGTCTTGCTCATGGGGAAGACGATCCGCGAGGAGCCCCGGCGGGGCGCCGGGTCAAAGTAGCGGCCCGTCGCTCCGGAAGTTCCGGAACCCGGACTCTCCCTCCCCGGCGAGGTAGAAGTACCGCCATTCCTCCTTCCACGAGGGAAGCACCACGAGGGTCTTGGTCTCCTGCCCCTGCGCGAACCGGATGATCCGCTCCGCGTGAAAGTGTCCGAGGATGAGGAAGTCCACGCCGGAGTCGGCGAACATCCGGAGGGCGAAATCGCGGATCTCCTTCTCGGGGAACGATTTCCGCAACCGGCGGTTTGTCTTCCTGAGCTTTTTCTCCAGGCGGTCGGCGACCGGAAGCACCAGGGAAGAGGGCATGAGGGAGAGGGCGCCATAGGCCAGACGGTTTTTCGACAGGGTCTTCCAGAACCGGTAGGCGAGGTCAGCCCGGTTCACGGTGTCGCCGTGGGACAGGAGAACCCTGCGTGGTCCGATGGCGGCGTCCATCTCCCCATCGGAGACGACATGGAACGTGCTCCCCTCGTGGTGTTTTTTCAGATAGAAATCCCGGTTCCCCTCCACGTAATATAGGCGAAGGCCCCCGCGCCGCAATTCCCGCAGGCGCTCGATCACGGGCTTCTGGAACCGGAAGGTAAGCCCCGGGGCCCCGAACCACAGGTCGAAGATGTCGCCCAGCAGGAACAGGGGGATTTTTTCGGAAGCCGCCTTTTCCGCCAGGGTCAGGAAGTTGCGTGTGTGCAGGTCTTCCTGGTTCAGGTGGGCGTCGGAAAGGAAGATCGCTCTGTCCAGGGAGATGGGTAACCCGGTTTCCATACGCAAAATACGATAGCACAGGATATACGGGGGATAATGCCGATGTCGCCACTTTCCGGTATCCGGGTCCTTGACCTGTCGCTCCAGCTTCCCGGCCCCTTCTGCACCCTGATGATGGCCGATCACGGCGCCGACGTGATCAAGGTGGACGAGCCTGCGCCGCGGGTGCGCAATCCCTTCGCCGGGGAAACGTGGGGGGATAGCCCCGCGGACCGGTACCTGAACCGGGGGAAGCGCAGCCTGACGCTCAACCTGAAGACGGAGGAGGGGAAGGAGATCTTCCGTGCGCTTTCGGCGGCCGCCGACGTCGTGATCGAGGGATTCCGCCCCGGTGTGGTGGAACGACTCGGGGTGGATTACGCGACGCTTTCCGCCGCCAATGCCCGCCTGGTGTACTGCTCGGTTTCGGGGTACGGGCAGACCGGCCCGATGCGGGCGGTCGCCGGACACGACATCAACTACCTTTCCTGCGCCGGGGTGCTGGGCCTGAGCGGGCGGGAAGGGGAGCCCCCCGCGATCCCCCCTGTCCAGCTCGGGGACCTGTTCGGCGGGGCGATGATGGCCCTGTCCGGGATTCTGATGGCGCTGCGGCAAAGGGATGCCACGGGCAGGGGATGCTGGGTGGACATATCGATGACCGACGGGGCGATGTCGATGCTTTCGATCCACGCGGCGGCGGTCCTCGCCGGAATGCCTCCCCCGGAACGGGGCAGGATGATGCTCGGGGGGATGTTTCCGTGTTATGAGACGTACCGGTGCGCATGCGGAGGGTATGTAAGCGTCGGGGCCCTCGAGTCCTGGTTCTGGGAGGATTTACTGAAGGCGATCGGGCGCGAGGATCTGGCCGTATTCCAGTACGCGACGGGCGAGGAGGGGGCGAGGACGAAAGAGGCGCTTTCGCAGGTCTTCCTGGGCAGGACGCGGGACGAATGGGAGGTTTTCTTCGCGGGGAAGGACATCTGCGTTTCCCCGGTTCTTTCCCTTTCCGAGGCGCTTGCCCATCCCCAGGCCCGGGCGAGGGAGATGGTGGTCGATGTGGAGTCTCCCTTCGGCGGGAGTGACAGGCAGCTGGGACGGCCGGTCAAGTTGCGGAACGGGGAGAGGGAGTTTGGTCCGGTGCCCGAGAAACCTCCCCGGCGTCCCCCGCGCCTGGGGGAGCACGACGAGGAGATATTGACGGATCTCGGGTATCCGGCCGAGCGGGTTGCGTTCCTCCGCCGGAAGGGCGTGATCCGGGGGAACACGGGATGAGCCGCGTCGGAACTGCAGGGCGCCGGGGAAACGGGTAGAATAGAGGGCGGGCTGCTGGGGAAAAATCCGGGATAGAGAGGATCCGATGGAGCTTCGGTTGGTGACGTCGCTTCGTGATGACGGGACGATCGACCCGGCGTTGGACCCGGCTCTTTCCCGCGAGGATCTCCTGTTTCTGTTCCGGAAAATGCTTCTCCTGCGGGCCCTGGACGAAAAGACAATCCTCCTGCAGCGGGCGGGGCGGATCGGTTTTTACGTCCCGTCCTCCGGCCAGGAGGCGGCGGAGATCGGCTCCGGCTATGCCCTTCGGGAAGGCGACTGGGTCTTCCCCTCCTATCGGGACCAAGGCGTCGCACTTCTCCGGGGGTATCCTCTCGAATCCCTCGTCGGGCAGTTGTTCGGTAACGCCTCGGACGCGATCCGGGGCAGACAGATGCCCAACCACTGGTGTGACCGGGCGGCCCGGGTGGTGTCCGTATCCAGCCCGGTGGCGACCCAGCTTCCGCAGGCGGTGGGAGCGAGCTACGCCGCCAAGCTGTGCGGCGACCGAATCGCGGTCATCGCCTACTTCGGCGATGGAGGCAGCTCCACGGGCGATTTCCACGCGGGGATGAATTTTGCCGGCGTCTACCGGACCCCTACCGTTTTCTTCTGCAGCAACAATCAGTACGCCATCTCCCTCCCGGTTTCCCGCCAGACCTCCTCGGGCTCGATTGCGGAAAAGGCGGCCGCCTACGGGTTCGAGGGGGTCCGGGTGGACGGGAACGACCCGCTGGCCGTCTACCGGGTGACGCGCGACGCGCTCACCAGGGCGCGGGAAGGCGACGGCCCGACGCTGATCGAAGCCGTCACCTATCGGATGGGCCCGCACTCGACCTCGGACGACCCCACGCGCTACCGGTCCGAGGAGGAGGTTGCCGAATGGGCGAAGAGGGATCCCGTCCGCCGGTTCGCGGAGCATCTCCGGAAGGCGGGCGTCCTGGACGGGGAGAAGGCCAGGACCCTGGCGGAAGAGGCAAGCGAGGAAGTCCGGCGCGCCGTGAAAGCGTGCGAGGGGGCTTCCCCCGTGCCCCCGGAGAGCATGGTGGAGGATGTGTACGCGGAGGTGCCGTGGCACCTGGTCGAGCAGAGGAAGCTGCTCTCGCCAGGCGAGGGATGACGCGATGGCGACCATGACGCTTGTCCAGGCGATCCGCGATGCCCTTTCCGTCGAGATGGAGCGCAACCCGCGGGTCGTCCTGCTCGGGGAGGACATCGGCCGGAACGGCGGCGTCTTCCGGGCGACCGAGGGTCTGTGGGAGCGTTTCGGCCCGCAGCGCGTCCTCGACACCCCCCTGGCCGAGGTTGGTATCGTGGGGATGGCCATCGGGATGGCCCTTTACGGCCTTCGCCCCGTCGCCGAGATCCAGTTCTCCGACTTCATCTACCCCGCCTTCGATCAGATCGTGTCCGAGCTGGCCAAGTTCCGGTATCGCTCCGCCGGCCAGTTCCCGGCTCCGGTCGTCATCCGCGCCCCGGCGGGAGGAGGCATCAAGGGAGGCCTGTATCACTCGCAGAGCCCGGAGGCGCACTTCGTCCATACCGCGGGCCTTACGGTGGTGATGCCGTCCAACCCTGCGGACGGGAAAGGGCTTCTCGTCTCCGCGATGCGCAGCCCGGACCCGGTGATCTTTCTCGAGCCCAAGGCGCTGTACCGGACCGCGAAAGGCGAGGTGCCCGAAGGAGAGTACGATGTTCC
>Ga0307417_10000243_pt1 | contig 23093 bp, 23 predicted proteins | sample SalMarWE160210MG_2_FD_202514 | JGI IMG/M metagenome (GOLD analysis project Ga0307417, IMG submission 202514) | Salt marsh sediment microbial communities from the Plum Island Ecosystem LTER, Massachusetts, United States - WE1602-10 | ecosystem: Environmental > Aquatic > Marine > Intertidal zone... | reverse complement strand
GCGCACATCCCGGGACACGGTCAACCGGTTCTACTTCACGGAGCCGGGGGATTCGTATGCGGGGGCATTCCGGGATTACTCGGCGATGGGGGTGGTAGCCGTCGCGGTGTACCGGGAGAAAGTCGCGCCACCCTCACGCATCCATGACAACAGGGAGAAGGAAGGGGCGGGGCGTGAGGACAGGAGCGGCGCCCGCGCACCCGCCCCCGGAGCCCCGGGTGAGGGGGCCGCGGGGAAATTCGCGCCGGAGAGAAGCGAAGAGGCTGCAGGCACCGGATTCGGGAGCGAGAAGCACTCCCCCTCGATCCGGGTGCGGTTCACACCGGAACGCCGGGTGGCGGAGCGCCACTTCCTGAAGTACGAGTGGCGGAACACGCTCTGCCGAAAAGGGGTCATCGACTGTCGCTTCACACGGAACCGCTTCTGGAACGACGATGATGACGGGTACGCTCCGTATCCTCCCGGCAGGCGCCCGGCGGGACGGGAGTAGGAAAACGGCGCGGGGAGGAATCCGATGGGGGCCGGCGCCGGTTCACCGGCCCCCTGACGTCCCGGCACGGCGGGGAAACGTTTCTTGCCGGTGGCATTGCCCATCCGGGTTCGGTATGATGCTCTTTCCCCGGCACGTTCCGTCGTCTGCCGCGTGTCGGGAAAGGGGAGGGAGACGAGAGGGGGAAATGAAATTCGACCCTGACAGGTTCCTTACGCACTACGCCGACGCGTTCAACGGGCGGGACCCGGAGAAACTTCGCGCGTTCTTCGCCCTCGACGATCCCCGATTCGCCGTGTTCGAGGACTTCTCGGAGGAGCTTATCGACGGGGAGACATACGGCGTCGTGCTGGAGGGGGCCTTCGACGCGACGAGCGAGATGTCCTTCGATTTGCTGCGCTGCGACCGCTTCGGGGATTTCGCGATCATTCACGCGATCCAGAAGGTCGTGGACGAGGACGGGGAGGACGAAGGCGTTTTCATGGAGGCGAAGATCCGGGCGACGATGTGCGTCCTCCTCTCGGGGGAGGAGGCCCAGGTCATTGCGGCCCACTTCTCCTGTCCTTCGCCCTCTGCCGATGCCGACTGTTCCCGGGGCATGTGCTCCGGATAGAGCGCGCCCTTAGCTCAACGGATAGAGCTCCTGACTTCGGATCAGGCGGCTGGGGGTTCGAATCCCTCAGGGCGCGCCAGTCTAATTCATAAAGGGAGTTTGGCTTCGCGCCTATTCCCTTTTTTCGAATATTGACCCACGTGTGTCTCGCCGAATGGCATTCATTAAAATTGACAAGCTTCATTACATGAATTATATTCATTCCGAATCTTCGATTCGGAATGCATTGAGGGGATCATGACACATTACCGACGTACAAGGGGGTGGGAAGCGGCCTTTCGATTTTATTCTCCCATCAAACCAATTTTGATTATACCAAGGGAGATACTGCCTTGGTGCTGACAGCAACTCCCATAAGTTTCCAAGTGGATCGTGATACCCGAACCGTGTACACGACGGCCCATGGTGTTCTTCCAGTTGACAATTTCGTGGCGCATGCGCATGAGCTCGTAACTGCAGGGGTGTTCGCATATCCACACCTGATAGATGCCAGAAAGGCCCATCTCAAGATCTCTCCAGGTGATGTACACGCATTGGTTTCTCTAAATAAGGAGTTAAGGAAAACCCACGGACCCGCTAAGACAGCCTTCGTCACCAATCGTCCAGCGGATTTTGGCATGATGCGGATGTATGAGCTCCTCATTGGAGAGCATGACCCTGGGTTTGCTGTTTTTTATGATATCTTTCACGCCAAACAGTGGATATTCTCATAAATAAATATTGTCATCATTTTCCCCTTTGACTGTAGAAGCCCCATGGAATTGACCGTCGCCCTTTATTTCATTAAAAGTCTGCCGTTTCGTCAAAGTGTTATGAGAAGAATTTAAAGAGACAAAGTTTCCTCCCAACAGTGCTCAATTCCGCCCTGTATGGCGCACCAATTTTTTTCCCGTCACGCGCCGCTACCTACTCTCCGTTTTCGCCCTGGATGTCGCCTGCCCAGGTCAATCCCGCTGCCATCTTGGGGGATCCGATCCTGGAGGCAAGATGGACAGGCTGTTCCGTCTTCCCACCCCGTTTCGGGATATAATTGCCCGACAAGTCCCAAGGGAACGGTTTCCATCGTGAGAACCATGACAACGCTCATGTTGCTTTTCGCGGCGGGTTGCTCAGGTCTGGCATATCATGCGACGAAGGATCCGGACAGACTGCTGGCCTACCACGACATGGGACCGCCACTTACCTTTGATAAAGTAACTACCTGCAGTCGTTCTGGGTGCTCCGCAACATCCGTCGTCCGGTTGTCCCGGCGGGAGTGGCGGCAGGTGGCCGACCTGTTCACGCCGTCATCCGGGAACGCGGCGGAGGAACGACGGACCGTGGCCCGGGCCGTCGGCCTGATGGAGCGCCTGGTCGGACCCAAGAATGATACGTTCGCCGACAAGGCGCGCAACGGCTGGGGTCAAAGCGACCGAAGCCACCAGCTCGACTGTGTATCCGAATCCCTCAACACGACGGTCTATCTGCTGCTGTTCCAAAGGCAGCGATTGTTGCGCTGGCACACGGTCCGGTATCCGGCTCACCGGGGGATCCTGGATCTTACGAAACCTCACAACACGGCCGTCGTGGAGCAGACAGACAACGGTGAGCTCTATGCCGTCGATTCCTGGTTCCGCGCAAACGGCGAGGACGCCGTGGTCGTCCCCCTGGTGAAATGGCTGGACGGATACGATCCCGGGCGAACCCGGTAACGGGTGCGGGGTCCTATTTCCCGAAGAGTTTCTTGACCGCCTCCTCCGCGCCCTTTGCCGCCTCCCCGCCCGGGGCACCCAGCTTTTCCCGTGCCTTCTCCTCCAGCGCTTTCCTCACTTCTTCCACGTCCTTACCCAGGTATTGCCCCACACCCGCACGGGAGGCTGCAACAGCGACCAGGTTCAGCAGGGGGCCCAGCACCTGGACGGCGATCTTGGAAGGGGTGCTTCCACCCTTGCCACCGATGTTCTTCAGTTCCATTCGGGGAAGCGAGGCGGAGAGGGGTTTTTCCGACAACGCCGCGACCTGGATGGCCACTTCACCTCCCTCGATGACCAGGGACCGGATGAGGATCTTTTTCCCCCCCTCCCCGGCTCCTTTCCCGGCAGCCTCCTTCCCCTCAACGGCTGCCGCAGTCTTCCTCGTAAACGCCTCTACGTTCTTTTTTATCTCGTTGATGTTCGCGCTGCCGGACTTGTTGATCTCGTAGGTGAAGCGGGGAGCCGATACCATAATCCTGTCGATCACGACCGGATCCTTGGTGATCGACCCGGTGTCCAACGCGATGGCGATGTTGCCCAGGCTCATCGCCTTCGGCGTGGAGAAGCCGCCGGGGTTCCCGACGCTCAGGTTGCTTATGGAGCCTTTCCCATCCTTTAGTTGTATCCTCACGGAAGAAACCTTCACAGGGGTGCCGGTGGCATTCGATCCGTACTTTTCTATGGCTCCCGCCACGAACCTGTCGAGATTCGAGAGAAGGTAGAACACCGCAGCGGCGAGAAGCACGCCTACAACCCCCAGCGCAATCAGGACCTTGCCCATCTTCTTCATGACGTCCCTCCCTTCCCGGTTCTTTCGTTCCGGTCCCGCGGGACTTTTCGAGTCGATTGCTTACCGGACCGGCGAGGGGAAGCCGGCGTGGTCCACCCGAGCCTCACGAGGGCATCTCCCGGGAGATCCATTGTCGCCGGGAACCGGTTCCCGGATACACCCGTTCCGGCCCCGCGACCAGGGTCCTGTTCGTCGCGCGCGCGATCCCTCCGAGCATCCCGGAAAACACGAGGCGGTGGAGAGGATCCACGGCGCGCCAGTACAGGATGCCCGCAAGACCCCGAGGCACGAATACGGAGACCTGGTGAAGCCAGGTGATCCGGTCGCTTTCCGGTTCGAGCCGGAACTCCAGGGTGGCGCACCCGGGCAGCTTCATCTCCGCCACCAGCCGAAGGAGACGGCGGGGTTTGACCGCGGCGACCCGAAAGAAGTCGATCGGGTCCCCGGGAGAAAGGTCCTCGTCCTCCCGGCGACCCTTTCGCATCCCTTCCCCTCCCGCGAGGCGGTCCAGAATCCCGCGGAGTTTCCACAGCACGTTGCCGTAGTACCAGCCCGTTTTTCCCCCGATCCTTACGACCGGACGCCAGACCTCCTCCGGAGTCGCAGCAAGGGCGACCCTGAGATGTACGCCGTAGATCGTTCCTCCCGCCCAGGCAGGGTCCCCCGGCAAGATCTCCGCTTCGGGGAATCCGTCGGCCTGCGCCGAATCATCCGCATACGTTTCGTCCCGCCGGGTGTGGCGGATTGCCGCCCGGATCGCGCTCCGGCAATCCAGGAGGTCCACCGGAACCAGGCCCCGGATCCGGTCATCCAGGCACAGGAGCCTGCTGGACAGGCCCTCGGCAAGAGGCCTTGCGAGCGAAGCGGGTGCGGGGGTGATCAGGTCGATCCAGTAGGAGCTGAGCCGCGGAGTGAGGACGGGAACGGGGACGATCCAGCGTTTTGGCAGATATGCCTCCTCCGCGTAGAGCTCCATCATTCGCCGGTATGTCACCACTTCGTGGCTGCCGATATCGTAGGTCTGGCCGACGGTGGCGGGAGTATCGAGACAGCCGGCCAGATAATCGAGAACGTTCCGGATCGCGATCGGCTGCGATTCCGTTCCCACCCAGCGTGGCGTGATCATGATGGGGAGCCGGTCCACGAGGTACCGGAGAATCTCGAACGATCCGCTGCCGGCGCCGATGACCATCGCCGCCCGCAGGGTCGTGACCGGGACGGGACCCGAGGCAAGGATATCGGCCACTTCCGCCCGTGACCGAAGGTGCTCGCTCATTCCCGTACCCGGCTCCACCATCCCTCCCAGGTAAAGGATTCGGGAAAGCCCTTCCCGCCCGGCCGCCCGTGACATGTTCTCCGCGCCCTCTCGGTCCGTGGCCGAAAAGTCCGACTGGCCGGTGTCCATCGAGTGTACGAGATAGTATGCCGCGGAACAACCGGCGCAGGCCCTGCGCAGGGAGCCGAAGTCGAGCACGTCCGTCTCCACCAGTTCGACGCCGGGGTCCGCCGCGAACGGGCGCAGGCGAAGCTTATCCGCCGACCGTCCCGCCGCCCGGACGGGATATCCCCTCTTCCGGAGGCGCAAGACCAGCCGTGCGCCCACATAGCCGGTTGCGCCGATGACGAGAACTGGGTCCATGCTTCAAAGGGGGTGCGGTTACCGGCCCGGCACCTCTTTCCTATGTGTCATCTCGCTGACATTGTCGATAACGGATTTCAGTTCCCGGTTTTCGTTTTCCAGCACGGAGATCCGGGCGTTCAGCTCATCGATGGTCGCCCCGAGTTTCTTCTGGTCTTCGGACTGGTTACCCGCATCGCGTTCCTTCGCCCTTACCTCCGCCAGGGTACTCTCCAATTCCTGTTTTTGCTGAAAGGCATTCTTCAGCTGGTCCTTGAGATCCTGATTCTCCTTCCGGAGTGCTTCCGATGCGTTGATTGCCTCCCGGGACGACTCCAACGATTCGGTCAGTTCCTTGTTCTTCGATTCTATGAGAGCCACCTCGTCATTCACCTGCTGTAACAGTTGCTGTATATCCGTTTTCCCTTTTTCTGCCGTTCCCCATATTCGATATCCTCCGAACATGCCCGCGGCAAATCCCAGAGCGATGAGCCCGACGATTACCTTGTAGCCCTTCATTCCCTGCCCCCTCTTCGCAAGACTGTGTCGTTACCCACTGGAATGGTCGATTCGGAAGCTTTCGATCCGTTAGTTGCCGGGTGCCCAGGGTATTTACTGGCTCGTCTGGAGTACGGGCGTGATCACCACGTCGATCCGCCGGTTGACGGCCCGTCCCTCCTCGGTGTCGTTGGTTGCCAGGGGCCTGCTGGAACCGTAGCCGACCGCGAAAATCCGGTCCTCGGGAAGGGTTCCGTTGGCCACGAAATAGGAGCGGACCGCCTCCGCCCGCTTCTGGGACAGATGGTCGTTCAGGGCCTTTGTCCCCGTGCTGTCCGTGTGCCCCTCCACGGTGACGTCGGGCTCCCCGAACGTCCGGATGGCCCGCTGAACCTTGCTCAGCAGTCCGTAGTTCTCCGGCATGATCACTTCCTTGCCCACCGGGAAGCGGATCGCACGCAGGCGGATCACGAGGTGGTTCCCCTCCTTGTAGACTTCCGCCTCGTCCGGGGCGAAGAAGGTCCGGACGTCGTTGTACTTGAGCTGGAACTCCCGTTCGGCGGCAAGACGTTCCTTCTCGGCACTGGCCTGCGCGGCCTTGTCTTTCAAGGCGGCGATCTGCTTCCGCGAGGCCTCGTCCAGTGCGGCGATCTTCCTCTGCGTGGCTTCGTCCAAAGAGGCGAGCTGCCTCCGCGTCGACTCCTGGAGATCGGCAAGTTCCTTTTTTTTGGTCTCGAGTTCCGCCTGCTGGGTCTTCACCTTTTCGGCCAGGAACTTCTGGTCCTTCTGCAGCCCGTCGATCGAACCGAGGATGTTCTCCTCCTGAACGTTGAAGCTCTCGTTGCGCATGTCCGGCGCGGCGAGCTTCCCTGTCACCCGGCTGAGGATCTTCTCCACCCAGAGGGTGATCTGCTCGGGTTGCATGTTCTTCACCCGTCCGCTCTCCCGGGTCACCTGGAACAGGCGGCGGGCGTAGAATACCGCATCGGAGGCGACCTCCTGCACCTTCTCCTTCTGATATCGCTGCCCGGAGATGAACGCATCGGCCTCCGCCAGTTTTTTCTTCGCCACGCCAAGCGTTTCCGGGGCCAGTTTCTTCGCGCCCTCGTTTTCCGCCTTTTCGATCAGATCCCGGGCTTCGCCCAGGGTCTTCTCCTTGATGGCCCGCAGTTCGAGCTGGTCGAATGCGTTCACGACCCTGCCCTGGTGTCTCTGGGCCCAGCCAAGGTCGTTGTTCTCGATCGCCTTCGTCAGGTCGAGGAACGAATCCTCCACCTCGCCGAAATCCCTCCCGAATTCCGTGGCGCCCGCGGCCAGGGCGCGATCGCGGGCCTTGATGGCGTCGGGCAGCGTCGTTTTGCTCACCCTGGCCATTTCCCCTGCTTTTTGAAGCTGGGCCCGCCCGACCGCGACGTTCCGCAGGATCTCCGACAACGATTCCCCGCGCTTCAGCCCTTTCTTGGCATTGGTAAGCGACGTCTCGGCTTTGGCGAACCAGGTGGGGGACAGCACGTTGATCTGGTCTTTCCGGGCGGTTCCCACGTCGTTTTCCAGGGAATTGATCTGTGCCGTGGGGTTTTCCGTCGTAGCGATCGGCTCCACCTTCAGTTGGGCCGGCCCCGCGCATCCTCCCAGGAAAAGGACGGCCAGGGAAAGCGTGGCAAGGAAACCGGGGATTCCTTCTCGTCTCATTCCTTCCTCCGTTGGTTGTCGGGTTCGAATACGTAACGACTGGGTTGCCGCGTGAGGGATTCTTCTGCAAGTATATCCTTTACGCTCTATTTCCGGAAAATATCCTTGAAAAACGCTTTCATCTCGGCCCAGGATTTCTTGTCCGCATCGGCGTTGTACCCGATCGGCATGTTGAATTTCTTCGCGTAACTGTCCGCCTCGGGATTGGTGAAGGCATGGAGTGCCCCCGGGTAGGAGATGATCCGGAAATCCGCGCCGGCCGCTTTCATCTCCTTCCGGAACGCCTCGACCTGGCTGGGAGGGACGAACTTGTCATCGGCGCCGGTCAAAACCAGGATCTTCGCCTTTACGCTTCCCGGCTTCGCCGGGGATTCCGTCGCCAGCCCCCCGTGGAAGCTCACCACCCCGGCGAGGTCCATCCCGTCACGCGCCATCTGCAGGACGACGCCTCCGCCGAAACAGTACCCGATGGCGCCGATGCGTTTGGGGTCGGTGTATTTGTTTTCCTCCAACACTTTCCGGGCGGCCAGAAACCGTTCTCGCCCGAGGGGCATATTCTTCCGGATCTCGGCGGAGAACTTTCCGGCATCGTCGGGGTGCCGGGCCAGCTTGCCCTCGCCGTACATGTCCGCCGCCAGGGCGACGTACCCCAGTTCGGCCAGCATCCGGGCGCGCTTTCTCGTGTACTCGTTATTCCCCCACCACTCGTGCACCACCAGAATGCCCGGGCGTTTGCCCGAAAAACTGTCGTCGTAGGCCAGATACCCCTTCATCGTCGTGCCTCCGGCGACGTACTCCACCGGCTCCCCGCGGACCTCCCCGTGGGCGGTCACCGCAATCGTCAACAGCAATAGGATCGTCCCGATGATGCGCACGATACTGTCCTCCTGATATGGTTTCGTTCCGCCCACTTGAGATGAACGAACGTGCCCGGAGATTCACCGCGCCGCCTGCACGTGGCGGAATCGGGAGAGTGCCATGAACAGGGGTTGCGCGATGCCATTGTCGTCGCACGCTTTCCCTCTGTTGACGGTGAAAGTGGGCGGGAATAGCATATAAGCCTTGTATCAACTGGCCCTGCAGGCCGAGACGTACAATGGAGTCCCGTCATGTCCTGGTTCCCGCGGGCCAAGCGGTTACTTTTCGGCCCCCCCCGCAACATTTTCGACCCGAAGGTATTCCACCAGATCTCCCTGATCGCCTTTTTTGCCTGGGTCGGTCTCGGCGCCGACGGCATATCCTCTTCCGCCTACGGCCCGGAAGAGGCGTTTCTGGCGCTCGGGAACCATACGGTCCTGGCGATCTTCGTTGCCCTCGCCACGATGGTGACGGTATTCATCATCTCCGGCAGCTATGCGCAGATCATCGAGGCCTTTCCTTTCGGGGGAGGTGGCTATATTTTGGCCTCCAAACTCCTGGGGGAGAAGGCGGGAGTTGTGTCCGGGTCGGCCCTCGTCATCGATTACGTGCTCACCGTGACGATCTCCGTGGCCGCAGGCGTCAACGCGATTTTCAGCATCCTGCCGCTTACCTGGCAATCCCACAAGTTCCCGTCTATAGCCCTTGTCATCCTGTTGCTGGTCTGGCTCAACCTGCGGGGTGTAAAGGAGTCCATCCAGGCTCTCACACCCATCTTCATCGCTTTCCTGCTCACCCATGTCCCCCTGCTCCTCTATGCGATCACGCGTCATTTCTCGGACATGCCGTTGCTTGCCACCCGGGTGTCGACGGACCTTTCCTCCGCCGTTACGGAGGTGGGGTGGTTCGGGGTGGCCGTACTCCTGATGCGCGCCTATTCCATGGGTGCCGGGACGTACACCGGGATCGAGGCGGTGAGCAATTCCATGCAGACGCTTCGGGAGCCCAGGGTGCATACGGGGAAAAGGGCCATGCTGTACATGGCCGTCTCCCTTTCCTTCATCGCCGGGGGGATCATCCTGGGCTATGTGCTGAACGACATCCGGCCGGTTTCGGGGAAGACGCTGAACGCCGCCCTGTTCGAAGACCTTATCGGGGATTTCGGAGGTATGAAAACAGGCGCGATCCTCGTCGGGTTCGTCATGGCGACGGAGGCGGTGCTGCTTTTCGTTGCTGCCCAGACAGGGTTCCTCGGAGGGCCCCAGGTCCTCGCGAGCATGGCGGTCGACTCCTACATGCCCCGTCGGTTTGCCCACCTCTCCGACCGTCTGGTGACCAAGTACGGGGTGTACTTCATGGGGGGCATGGCATGCCTCATGTTGTACATCACCGGCGGTTCCGTGCAGTACCTCGTCATCATGTACTCGATCAACGTGTTTTTGACATTCACCATCTCCCAGTTCGGGATGTGCGTCCATTGGTGGAGGGACAGGCACAGGGAAAGGAGGTGGAAGCGAAAGCTCGGCCTCAACGGAGTAGGTTTCCTGCTTACCTCTTCGATCCTGTCGGCGACGGTGTGGATCAAGTTTCCCGAGGGGGGATGGATCACCCTGCTCATCACCGGGGTCTTCATCGCCCTTTCCTTTCTCGTTCGCCGCCATTACCGGGAGACACAGGAAGGGACCCGGCGGTTGGACAGTCTCCTCACACACCTCCCCGCGGAGGAACGGGAGGCACCTCTGGCGCTGGTTCCTCACCGGAATGCCCCCACGGCTGTCATCCTGGTTACCGGCTACAACGGGATGGGCATGCACGTGTTTTTCTCGGTTGCGAGGACGTTCCCGGGCATGTTTAATAACTTCGTCTTCCTGTCCGCGGGAATTATCGACTCGAGCCGGTTCAAGGGGGCGGAAGAAGTGACAAATCTCGGATCGGACCTGAAGGACCAGCTGCAAAACTACGTCGACTTCGTTACGGCGCACGGGAATTATGCCGAAGCTCGCTACGAAGTGGGCACGGATGTCATCGAGATCATCGATCGCCTTGCGGAAGGCGTGCGCCGTGACTTCCCCAACATCACGATTTTTGCCGGCAAGCTTGTCTTCCGGGAGGAAAAGTTCCTCGGTCGGCTGCTCCATAACCAGACCGCGTTCCTTGTACAGAAAAAACTCGTCTATCACGGACTGCCGATGTTGATCCTGCCCGTCCGGGTGATGTAGCTCCCGTGTGCGGTATGCGGGTCCCGTCTTTTCCCATGCCCGCGGCAGGACGCGACGGACCCGCGGGGACCGGAGAGGTCGGTTGAACGACATTCTGCCCTCGATCGCCGAAGACCTGTTCGGCTACCTCGGGAAGGCCTTCCCCGTGTGCTGCGGAAGCGACGAGTTCTATTTTTTCCCCCAGGTCGTTCCGCAACCGGACAGCTGGCCCGGTTGGGACGACTTTTCCCCGGGAAAGATCAAGGAGGTGAAAATACGGCTTTCCCGTGCGGAGACCGAGATCGGCCGCTTCTCCCGAACCACCGGAGACCCCGATCGTCTCGCCGACGCGGAAACCCTCGGGCGGATGGCGCGTACACTCCGGGAACAGCTTTGCGAAGTCCGCTTCCACCGGACCCAACCGACGTTTCACCTGACGATCCTTTGCACCGCGCTTTCCTCCTCCCTGGGAGATCCCGACTCCAATGCGTGGAACATCCGGGCACAGGCCGTTCCCGCGTTCCTTTCCACGGCCAGGGAGGCGCTCACCGATATGCCGCGGCTCTTCCGGGACCAGGGCCTGGCAATGGTCCAGGACATACAGGCGTGGCTCAAGTCGCTCGCAATGGAGGCGAGTGATCTGGCTCCCGTCGTTTCCGCGATCGGGCGGTTCGAGGATTTTCTGCTGCACGCCAGGACGAGGAGCGATTACCTGCTGCCTCCCGAAATCGTGGCGCGGATTGTGACGGAACATATCGGGTGCGGCGTCGGCCCGGCCGAGGTTCGGGATGCCATCCGGCGGGAGATCGACGAGACGGACAGGTTCATGGAGGATGTGTGCCGTAGGTTCTTCCCCGGGAACCGCTGGAGGGAGGCGATCCGGAAGATCCCCTCCCCGGCCATGCCGGAGGAGGGGCCGCTGACGATATACCGGGAAGCGGCGGATGATCTTCTTCGCCATTGCATCGGGGCGGGGATCGTGCCGGAAGACCTCCCCGGAAGGTGCCCCCTGCGCGTTGCGGCACTCCCTCCGTACCTCAGGGCGATCCGGGCCGCCTCCGCGTACAGCTTCACTCCCGGGAACCCGACGCAGGAGGGGACGTTTTACATCGTGCCCCCGGACGGCTCCTGGGATGACAGCCGGGAGAATCTCGCCGATTACCGGATGCTCACCGCCCACGAGGCGTATCCGGGACACCATCTTCTCGACAGCTGGCGATGGCAATACGTCTCCCCGGTGAGACGACCGGTCGAGATGCCCCTCTTTTACGAGGGGTGGGCCTGTTTCGCAGAGGAGCTCATGCGGCTTACCGGGTACTTTTCCGCGCCGGGAGACCTCCTGATGCTCGCGAAGAGAAGATACCGGAGAGCGGTTCGCGGCCTGGTCGATCTCGACCTGCAGACGGGGGAACAGGACCTGCGCTCCGCCGCCAACCTCCTTGCCGAATCGGGATTCACGAGGGATGCGGCATCCGCCGTAGTCGCGAAGTACGCGCTCAGGCCGGGATACCAGGTGTGCTACACTTTCGGACTCGGGAGATTTCTCGGTCTGTACGAACGGTACGGCACGCAGGATGTAACGAGGTTCGTCGAAACGGTCCTCTCCGGCGGGGAGATCGGTTTTGCCCACGTGGAGACGGCGCTTCGCAGGCGATTCGGCTGATTTTCCCGTGGCCCGGCGCCGCCGGCAGGGGAAACCATCACACGATAAGGAAGAGGATTTGGAAAATTTTCTCGGCTACCACTCGGAATGGAACCTGGGAAGCCCCGGAGGATGGGACTATCAGCGAATCACCCAGGTGATCGGCAAGGAAGTGTGGAAGAGGCTGAACGAGATAAAGCCGATCCGGGTGGACCTGGACTTCGACCATCCGCTCCTCTATCCCATCGACGGGTTCGTGGAGATGCTTCTCGAGGCGCATCGCGCACGCGAAGGGAAAAACCCCGGAATCATTGCCGTGGTGGCGGAGGCGGAGACCTTAAAAGACGTTACCGAGAACATCAATCTGGCCAAAAGACTCAACGATATCGATGGGATAACGGGAGTCCTCCTCGCGCCCCACGAGCTGGAATCGAAAAACGGCAGGGTTTCCTATCGCGGCAGACCCGTCTCCCTGATCTTTCTCGATTTCAACACCGATATCCTACTTTCCCTGCACCGGAAGCAGGACCTTTCTCCCCTGCTCGCGGCGGTCAGGGAAGGGCGCGTCATCAACCCCCGGGGCACCGAACCGATCAATGTGAAAAGCACGTTCGAGCTCATCACGGGTTCCATGCGGGGCCGGTTTCATCCCGAAACCGTGGCGCGCACCCCCTGGACCCGCAAGTTTTTCCCCCGGAAGACGGACGGGCCGTCGGGGGAGGCGATCGGCGACCTGATCGAGTGGACACGGACCCACTGGGACGAACTTGTGCTCAAGCCCGAACGGGGATACTCGGGGAAGGGAGTCCGGGTGGGAGGGGTCCACAGGGACGCGGATGAGGCGGTAGGAGTCGCGCTTGCCGGGGGCGACTACATCGTACAGGAGAAGGTTCCTCTTCCTCTCTGGGGGGAGGACAATCCCCTATTGGACAGGGAGAGCAAGCGGGCCTACCTCGTGCGGTTCCAGACCGATTTCCGCTGCCTGTTCGGCCCGCAGCGCGTCTTCGGGTTTCTGGTCAGGTACGGCGGAGTCCCCACCAACGTCGGAAGTGGCGGAGGAGTACAGCCCCTGGCCGTTTTGCGATCGGATATGACGGTGAGGGACGCGGTCGACCGGATCAACGAGACCATCCTCTCTCTCGCGTACGGCGACCTCCTTGAGGTGGTCGAGATGCAGGAAAAGATGGCTCTCGACCACAAGTTCACCTACCTTCTCGGCCCGATCAAGATGGCCCTGCGGCCGAGGGTGATGAGGCCCGGACATATAAAATCCCTGCGCGCCTACTGTGCCGCGGTCTGGTCCGATTGCCTGACGCTCGAGAAGATGTGGCTTTCGGGGGAAATCGACCAATTCGTGGACATCGAGGAAGAGGAGCTCGCGATCGCCCGGTCGCAGGTCTGGGGCGGGTCCCCCGCCGTGTTCGCATCGGACGGGCTCTTCAGCTTCGGGGCGCACCCGGAGGGGAAATGAGTTTCGAAGTCGATCCCGAATGGTGGAAGGACCTCTTCGACGAGGTCTACCTCACCACCGATGCGCGATCGGTATGCGATGACGAGGTCACCCGGAAGGAAATCGATCTCATACAGGAGTTGATCCCCCTCTCTCCGGACCAGGACATCCTCGACCTTTGCGGGGGGCACGGGAGGCACAGCAGGGAACTGGCTCTGCGCGGATTCGGAAAATGCACCGTTTTCGACTTCTCGCAATTCCTCATCGACCGGGGAAGGGAGGAGGCGAAAGAAGCGGGTATGGCGATCCGATTCCTCCAGGGAGACGCCCGGAAGACCGGCCTTCCCCAGGAACGTTTCGACCACGTCCTGGTCCTGGGCAATTCCCTCGGATACATCGCCTCGCCGGACGGCGACCGGGACATTCTCTCGGAAGCGATGCGCCTGATGAAACGCGGAGGGCGGCTCCTCCTCGATGTCGTGGACGGCGGGGTGCTGAAAAGCGGATTCCAGCCCGTTGCCTGGCACGAGATCGGTGAGGACATCGTGGTCTGCCGGAGGAGAAGCCTGGAGGGGGACATCGTGTACACGCGGGAACTGGTGGTGAGCAAGGAGAGCGGGCTGGTCAAGGACAGCGCCTATTCCCTCCGGATCTACGATCCGGACTCGATGCGGCTCCTCCTGTCGAAGCTCGGCTTTTCGAACATAAACGTCATCCGCGATTTCTCCCCCTTCCGGAAAACGGGGGATTTCGGGTTCATGAACTTCCGGATGATCGTCACCGCAGCGAAGCCATAGACGACGCCGTCTTTTGCCGGGAGGCTTCGCGAATCCAATTCAACCGGTGGACATCAAAAGGAAATTCCCGGTAAAAAGGAGGAGATTCCAGCCATGAAATCACGGGTTCCGGCAATCGACCGACTGCGGCTTTCGGCCGTCTCATTCTCCGTTCTCCTGGTGCTTCTGCTCGGGATCCTCTTGCCGAAGGTCATCCATGCCGCAACGGCGCGGGAGATCGACGTGAGCGTGGACGTCGCCCTCGAGCGCTTCAAGAAGGAGATAAAGGGTTCCCAGGAGGTGCTTGCGATCGCCAAGGGCGTTCTCGTCTTCCCGAGCGTCTACAAGGCGGGGTTCGTGGTCGGAGGGGAGTACGGCGAGGGAGCCCTGCGGATCGGCGGGAAGACGGTGGATTACTACAATACCGTGGCCGGGTCCTTCGGTCTCCAGCTCGGGGCCCAGGCGAAGACCATCATCATCGTCTTCATCCAGCAGGATGCGCTCGACAAGTTCCGCAAGAGCGAGGGGTGGAAAGCCGGGGTGGATGGCTCGGTCGCCCTGATAAATGTCGGCGTCGGAGGGGCCCTGGACACGGAGAACATCAAGGACCCCATCGTCGGGTTCGTGTTCGGGCAGAAGGGCCTGATGGCCAACCTGACGCTCGAGGGAGCGAAAATCACCCGGATGAACGTGGAAAAGTAGGACGCCGGGAAACAATAAACCCGGTCATGACGCGGACCAACACCGGCATCGTGTATCATCCGTCCTATTCGCGGCGCAGCTACCTGACCGTCGGGGCGCGGCTGGCCGATTTCCCCATGGCGCTGGACAAGATATTGGAGAGCGATCGGGTCAGGCTCTATGAGCCGGGGCCCGTCCCGCGGGAATTGCTGCGCAAAGTCCATACCCCGTACCTGATCGAGGGGGTCAAGGCAGATCCCCTTTGCTCCACCGCCTGGCACTCGGCGGGGGGCGTGGTGATGGGCGGAGAAAAGATCGCCGAGGGGGAAATCGGCAACGCCTTCGTCTTCATCGGGGCCGGCGGCCACCATTCGGGGCGGGAGTATTTCGGCGGCTACTGCTGCTTCAACGACGTGGCCCTTTGCATCGTCAACCTGCGGGAGAAATACGGCCTGCGGCGGTTTGCGATCCTGGATACCGACGCCCACCACGGCGACGGCACTCGCGATCTTTTCCGGGACGACCCCGATGTTCTCCATGTCTGTTTCTGTGGCACGGATTACGAATCCCCTGACGGGACGAAAGTGGATGTGGCCTGTCCCTCCCCCGGGGGATGGGGGCAAACCGATCGGTCCATGAACGAAATCTATTTCGACCTGGTGGGGCGGCACATTCCCCCCCGGGTCCGGAAATTCCGGCCCGACCTGGCGTTCTGGTATTTCGGCTTCGACACCCACCAGGGCGACTACGGCGACATCGGCCTGACCGGACCATGCTACTGGGACATCGCTTCCCTGATGCGGGACCTGGCGGAAGAGGTCTGCGGGGGGAGACTGGAGGTCGTCCTGGGCGGCGGCTCCCACACGAAACTGGCCACCTACCTGATCCCGCCGATCATCGAACGGTTGGCGGGGATGACCGAAGACCCGCGACCGGGGGAGAGGAATTGAAACGGCCTCAGGATATTCGGACGTTCTCCAACGAGTCGGTGAGGTAATCGGCTTCGGCCAGTTGCTTCCCGCTGTAGCTGTTGGTGACCGCCAGGACGTTGAGCCCCGCGAGTTTCGCGGACCGGATGCCGGCGGGCGTGTCCTCGATGACGAGGCACCCGTCCGGTATCGAGACAAGCAGGGGGTGCGCTCCTTTAAGCCTGCGAAACGCAAGCGAGTAGCATTCCGGGTCGGGTTTGCTTTTCCGGACATCGTCGGCGGAGATGACGTGGGGGAAGCAGCGGGTGATACCGAGAATGTCCAGGATGGGGAGGATGTCCGAACGAAGCGCCCCGCTGCTGATCGCCAACGGAAGTCCCAAGGCGTCAAGGGATGTGATCAGGGAGACCGTTCCGGGATACGCACGAACCCCGTTTCTGATGATACCCAGAAATATTGCGGACTTGGAAGCCACCAGCTGCTTGAGTCTTCGGTCGTCGAGATCCTTCCCGTGGGCGCGAAAGGCCTCGAGAAACGCGTCCCGGTCGTCGAATCCCATGTAGGTGTCGACGTATTCCTGCCAGGGGAACCCGATGCCGAGCGGTTCGAGAACTTCCTGGAACGCCTTGTAGTGCAGCGGTTCGGAGTCGACGATGACCCCGTCGAAGTCGAATATCACCGCGTCCGGCCTGGGTAACGTCAGGGTCTCCATCACCGGCCACATTACCGCATTATTCCCTTCGGGAAAAAGGATGTTTCGTCAATTTCCCGGGCGCGGGATATAAGGAGGAAAGGGAAACCGGAAGGTTCCGGATTCTGGTCAGGAGAGACTTCGCATGTCCGGTCGATTCCGTCGCGCCGTTCTTTTCCTTTTCGCGTTCGTCGTCCTTCTGGGGGCCTCTGTTCCCTCGTGCGCTTCTCCCCGGACGGTGGAGGGGGAGGTGAGCCGGGTAATCGATGGCGACACCGTTGCCCTGACCACCCGGGAAGGGACGAAACTCCGGGTCCGGCTGTACGGGATCGACGCTCCGGAGGTCCGGCACGAGAAGACGGCGGGGCAACCGTACGGGAAGGAGGCCAAGGAAGCACTTACGGCGTTGGCGCTCGGCAGGAGGGTGACGGTGGAAATCGTCGATATCGACGTTCACGGAAGAACGGTGGGTATCGTGCACCGGTCGGGGGTGGACATCAACCTCGAGATGGTCCGGAACGGGTATGCCTGGGCCTATCGGCGCTATCTTTCCGCTCCTTACGCTTCCCGGTACCTCGACGCGGAGAGGGAGGCGCGAGGGAGGCGCCTGGGGTTATGGAAGGATGCCAATCCGGGTCCGCCCTGGGAGTTCAAGAGGAGGAACCGGTAAGCGGAGGAGTGCGAAAACAAAGTCAGCTGCGGTTCCGGAAGAAGGCCCCCAGGCGGTCCAACGCCTTCCCGATGTTTTCCGGAGAATTCGCGTACGAGAACCGCAGGAAACCTTCCGCACCCTCCCCGAAGTCGATCCCGGGAGTGACGGCCACCCCGGTAGACTCGAGGATCTCCCTGGCCAGCGACCGGGAATTTGCGCTTATGTGCCGGGCGTCGGCCAGAACGTAGAAGGCCCCTTCGGGGATTTTTCTCACCCCCAGTCCGAGGTCCCGCAAGCGACCAACGATCATTCGGCGGCGCCGGTCATATTCTTCGCGCATCCGGGCAACGTAGGCGCCGCACTCGCGCAGGGCCGCGATGCCGGCGAACTGAACGAAATTGTTGGCGCTTATGAGGAAGTTCTGGTGCATGCTCTGAAGGACCCGGATGCTTTGCGAAGGGGCGATCAGAAATCCCAGCCGCCAGCCGGTCATGGCGTACGCCTTGGAAAACCCTCCGAGGACAAAGGCATCGGGTGAAAACTCCAGAGCGCTGTGTTCCTCTCCCTCGTAAGTCAGTCCGTGGTAGATCTCGTCGGAGATCAGGGGAACCGGCAGGGCCGCCAGTTTCGCGAGCCAGGAGGTAGGGATCACGGACCCGGCCGGGTTGGAAGGGGAATTGATCAGGACGCCCCGGGTGCGGGAGGAAATCCACGCACGGACTTCCGTGGGGTCTGGCTGGAATCCGTCTTCCTCCCGTGTCCGCAGGAGCCGGGGAACGCCTCCGACGAACCGGATGAAATTGGGGTAGCAGGCGTAGCTCGGATCCGGAACGATGACCTCGTCGCCTTCGTTCAGCAGGGCGGCGAACAGAAGCAGCATGAGCGGGCTGGTGCCGGAGGAGACGATGATCCGTCCGGGGTCGATGGTAAGCCCGTACCTCCGCCGGTAGAACGCCGCGATCTCCTGCCGCAGCTCGATGTGCCCAAGGGAGTGGGTGTAGGTAGTCTCGCCGCTTCGCAACGATCGGATGGCGGCATCGATCACCGGCGTCGGTGTGGGAAAATCCGGTTCCCCGAGGCAGAGGTAGACGATATCGTGCCCCTGTGCCTCCAGAACCTTGGCCCGTTCCATGATCTCCATGGCGAGGAAGGGGGTTACTTCCCGGGCCCTGCGGGAGAGAGGGATCGTGCGTGGGATCAGTAACCTCTTCTCGGCTTCCACCAGTCGAAGTTCCGGGACGGGCCTCTCCTGGTTGCCAGTTGGGAATCCAGCCGGTCCAGGAACATGGGCTCGAAGATCCCCTTCGAGAGACAGGGGAACCAGCCTGTGAACCGTTCCTCGGAGTACTGGGATGCCCGGAACGACGCGTTGATGCTCACCGATATCCGGACATCGGTTTCCCGGGTGACGGAAATCGTGTAATCCCCGATCAGTCCCTTGAAGAAGTGGTATCGTTTGGGGCTTCCGCAGAAGCAGTATGCCGAGTCGAACCTCCCGGGTTCGTACTGGCGCAATACGATGGTGTTATCCTCCGCAACGATCGTTCCCGACTCTTTCTCCATGGTTTTCACCTGGATGTTCAGCTCGGAAAGCGTCGCGAGAACGGATTCCCACACGTCATTGTAGCCGTATGCGTAGATCCGGGAGTTCGGGATCGTCTCCTTGGGGGGAGGGAACGAGGCGCACCCCCCCAGGAAAAAAACCCCCACCGCTATCGTCACCCCGACGGCGAAAACCGTTGGCGATGTCCTCATCGCAGCCCTCCGGTCCATTCTGCCCGACTCCCGGAATACCGGTCCGCCATGTCCCGGTTCCATGCCCTAAAGCGTATTGAAAACGGGACAAAAGCACAAGCACCCGAAAGGCGCCCGGCGTTTTCGGGAAACTATTCCTTCACCTTTTTCTCGCGATACTGGGAGTAGGCGTCCCGAACGGCGACGTACGGGTCGATGGCCGATTTCGTCAGGTCCTCGTACTCGCCGATCCGCAGGGACACCTCGTTCTCCGCCTTCAGCACGTGGGCACCGATGACGATCCTGTCGTCGTCTACGTAGCTGACGGGATCGAGGAAGGAATCCCCGGCAAGCCCCGCCGTGTCGCGCAGGCTCGAGGGCCCGAGCAATGGCAGGACGAGGTAAAAGCCGTGCCCGAGACCGTATTTTCCCAGGGTCTGGCCCAGATCCTCCTCCCGCGGTTCGATGTGCCAGTCGTTCTTCGCAGGGTCGAAGAGCCCCCCGATTCCCGCCGTGGTGTTGATGAGGAACCGGAGCAGCTCAACACCGGAGTTCCGGATCTTCCCCTGCAGGAGGTTGTTCACGAAGCGGACGGGCATCGTGATGTTCCGGAAGAAGTTCCTGACGGATACTCGTGCCGTCTCCGGGACGATCGCCGCATACCCCTGCGCCACGGGCTTCATCACCCAGTAGTAGGCCTTGTCGTTGAATACGAACAGGGCGCGGTTGAGCGGCTCGAGCGGGTCCGCCAGGCAGGGAGGCGGGGATTCCTCCGCGAAGGGATCACTTGCGAAATCGGTCTCCGGGGGCCGTGAACCGGGCGCCAAGGTTTTCCCTGGTTCCGGTTCCGGTATTGCCTCCACGGCTTGCCCGGCGGTATCCCCGGCCTGGTTGCTACCGCCGGCATCCTCCGCGAATGCCGTTGCCGGGGATACGAGCAGGAGCGCGACGAAAAGACAGGAACAAAGGGAACCTTTGGTCATTTGCCTCTCCCGGTTACGCTGCGGAACGAAAATCGTCGGCTATATGTTGCCAGAGATCTCCGAAAGTTTCACGCCGGAAAGGCGCAGAAGGAAAGGGCGCCGGGACGTAGCGGCCCTCCGGTGAGCCAAGGAAACGCAACTTTTCCGTAAAAATGTCTATCATAAGGTTCGGAAGTCCTCGAATCCGGCCGAAAGTGACGGAATTCGACCTGCCTCCGTCAGGGGGAAGCGATGGCATTCTTGGTCGAGACGATCGGGAAACGGACCCTCCGGGCGGTCAACGGCATGGGGAAGATGATGATCTTTCTCTACGCTACGATCGCTTCCCTTGTCTTTCCGCCCTACCGCGTTTCCCGTGTTGTGAAGCAGGTCCACTTCATCGGGGTCAAGTCCCTGTTCGTCATCGTCCTGACGGCGGCGTTCACCGGAATGGTTCTCGCTCTGCAGGGATACTACACGCTTCAGAAGTTCGGATCGGAGGGCCTGCTCGGGTCCGCGGTGGCCCTTTCGCTTATCCGGGAGCTGGGCCCGGTCCTGTCGGCGCTCATGGTAACGGGAAGGGCCGGGTCCGCATTGACCGCGGAGATCGGGATCATGCGGATCGGGGAGCAGGTCGACTCGCTGGAGTCGATGGGGATCGATCCCGTCAAGTTCCTCATCTCCCCCCGACTCCTCGGGGCCGTTCTGTCCGTGCCTCTCCTCACGGCGATATTCGACGTCGTCGGGATTCTGGGGGGGTATCTGGTGGGGGTGAAACTCCTCGGGGTGAACGCCGGTATCTTCTTCGGGCAGATGGAGGCCAGCGTGGAGTGGAATGACGTTGCGAACGGGCTCATTAAATCTCTTGTCTTCGGGCTGATCATCGCGTGGGTCTGCACGTTCAAGGGATATTTCACCGGACGGGGGGCGGAAGGCGTCAGCCAATCGACCACGTCTGCCGTCGTCCTGTCCTCCGTGCTGGTTCTGGTGAGCGACTACATTTTGACCTCGGTGCTCCTGTGAGCGAAACTTCCTTTGTCTGCGAACCGTGCGGTCTCGAAGAGCTTCCCGCGCCGGACGGGAAACCGGTCATCCGGTTGGTGGGCGTCGAGAAGACCCTGGACGGGAAAAAGGTGCTGGACGGAGTAAACCTCGACATCCCCAGGCAGAGGATCACCGCGATCATCGGCCTGAGCGGGGCGGGAAAAAGCGTGATGCTCAAGCATATGATCGGGCTCATCCGGCCGGAACGCGGTCAGATCCTGATCGACGGGGTGGACATCTCACGCCTCTCCCGGAGGGAACTATACAAGGTTCGTCGCCGATTCGGGATGCTCTTCCAGGGGGGAGCGCTTTTCGACTCGCTCACCGTCTTCGATAACGTGGCGTTTCCCCTGCAGGAGAAGACGGACATGGGAGAGGAGGAGATCCGGGAGAAGGTCCTCGGCCGACTCGCGCAGGTGGGGCTGGAGGAAGCACAGGGAAAATTCCCCGACGAATTGAGCGGAGGGATGGTCCGGAGGGTCGCGTTCGCCCGCGCGATGGTGACGGACCCGGAGATCATCCTGTTCGACGAGCCGACAACCGGCCTGGACCCCATCATCCGGAACTCGATCCTGAATCTGATCTGCCACACGTACCACCAGCACGGATTTACGATGGTGATGATCAGCCACGACATCCCGGATATCTTCCAGTGGAGCCACTATGTCGTGGTGCTCCACGACGGGAAAGTGGTCGAGGCGGGTCCCACGGCGGAGGTGGTGAGTTCCGTCAACCCCTTCGTCCAGCAGATCATCCGCGGGGACATCACGGGGCCGGTCCATCTCATGTAGGGGGAAACGATGAAGCGACTGAACATCGAGACGGCCGTAGGCCTGTTCGTCCTTCTCGGGATCGCATGCCTTGCCTGGCTTTCCATAAAGCTCGGAAAGCTGGAGATCGTGGGGGGGGACTACGTGCCCGTGCACGCGGAGTTCGCCTCGGTTTCGGGGCTGAAAAAAGGGGTGAGCGTGGAGATCGCCGGGGTCGACGTCGGAAAGGTGGAGTCGATTACGCTTAACGACTACAGCGCCGACGTCCTGATGAAGATCCGGACGGGGGTCAAACTGCCGGAGGACACCATCGCCTCCATCCGGACCCGGGGGCTCATCGGGGACAAGTATGTGTCCCTGTCCCCCGGCGCGTCGGGCCACATGATCCCTCCTAACGGGAAGATCCGGGATACCGAGTCCGCCGTGGACATGGAGCAGCTGATCGGGGAATTCATCCATGGCAGCGCCAAGTAGGTCGATCGGCAAGACGGCGGGGAAGGGCAGGCTCCGTCTCCCGGCGGCGTCGGCGGCCCTGGTCTTCGCCCTGTGTCTGTTTCCTTCGCTGTCACAGGCCGGAAACGCCACCGAACAGATCCGGGGGACGATCGATCGGTCGATCAAAATCCTCAAGGACCCGGCGCTCGCCGCGAAGGACAAGAAAGAGGAACGTCTCGACCTTCTCAGGAAGGAGATCGCGCCGGTCTTCGATTTCGCGGAGATGGCAAAGCGCTCCCTGGGTCCCCACTGGCGAGGCCGCACTCCCGAAGAACGGAACCGTTTCGTCGCCCTTTTCCAGAAAGTCCTCGAAAACTCCTATCTCGGGAAGATCGAGTCCTACCACGGGGAGGAGATCCGGTATGGTAAGGAGACGGTCGACGGACCGTATGCCGAGGTGAATACCCTGGTGGTTACGGGCAAGGGACAGGAGATTCCGGTGGATTACCGGATGCTTGAAGAGGGCGGCAGATACCGGATCTACGACGTCTCCATCGAGGGGATAAGCCTGGTGAGGAATTATCGCTCGCAGTTCAACAGCATCCTGCAGAATTCGTCCTTTGGCGAGCTTATGGAGAAACTTCGTGCCACGATCCGCGATCAGCAACCGTAGCCATCCTTTCCCCCGGTTCTCGTGAAGAATCGATCGCCGCGAGATTATAAACCCGTCCGGGGGAAAGGCCGATGACGCGCAGGATGTCCCATATTGTGCTGCTGGGAGCGTTTCTGCTCGTGGGAAGCTCCGCGGCGCTCCACGCCGGTGACCGGTCGTGCGAA
>Ga0307417_10000242_pt1 | contig 23108 bp, 20 predicted proteins | sample SalMarWE160210MG_2_FD_202514 | JGI IMG/M metagenome (GOLD analysis project Ga0307417, IMG submission 202514) | Salt marsh sediment microbial communities from the Plum Island Ecosystem LTER, Massachusetts, United States - WE1602-10 | ecosystem: Environmental > Aquatic > Marine > Intertidal zone... | reverse complement strand
AACTACGCCATCCCACCCAACCTGATCTCGGATCTGAAACCTGATTATGTGGTTTTGCTTGAGGTCTATGGCCGCAGGGGATTGCTGCAGAACGAGTCCTTCGTACGTGCGTATCAACTTATGGAAACCCTACCCACCGACATCTACGGCAGCCGGGGATTGTTCGTCTTCGCTCGAGCGGTCAATAAGTGAGAGATTTCACAAAGCGACATGGCGGCGCCCTGATCCTGATCCCGCTGTTGACTCTGATCCACATGATCGGGGCCGCGTCCGTCCCGTTCCACCCTGACGAAAGCTCCTATCTGTTTCAGAGCCGCGACCTGGAGATCTGGCTCACCCATCCCCTCGATTTGGTCTGGCAGCCCGGGTCCACCCCCGATGATCCCCAAGGGTACCGATCGCTCAACTCCCCGTTGTCTAAATACGTGTTGGGCGCCGGGCGCCGCCTGGCTGGGTACGGGCCCCAGGCGGTGTCGGTGGATTGGGATTGGACCCAAGATTGGGTGGCCAACATCCGTGCCGGGGCGATGCCCGATTCCCGCTTGCTGCTCGGTGCGCGCCTGGCGAGCAGCGCCTTGATCGCCCTGACCCTACTCTTCATTTACAAGGTCGGGATCGAGATCAGCGGGCGGTGGACCGGGCTGCTCGCCGTCGGGCTAGTGGGGACCAACGCCCTGGTCCTCCTTCACGCGCGACGCGCCATGGCGGAGGGCACCCTCCTGATGGCTGCCTCTATGGCGCTGTGGGGAATCACCGTCGCCGGCAGACGTCCATGGATAGCCGGCATCGGGTCAGCGCTGGCCTTCGCTGCCAAACAGTCGGCTGCGCCTCTGGCCCTTGTCGGGCTGGCGTCCGCCGTATGGCCGCGCTCCGGGCGACGCGCCAGCGGGCAATGGAAGCACACCCTCCGTTTCTTGCTGACGGCGGTCGTCTTCACGGTGGTTATGCAGCCCTTCTTCTGGGCCCATCCGTTGGGCGCGGCCAAGGCCATGCTGGACGCCCGGCGAACTCTGTTGAGCTCTCAAATCGAAACCATTCGAGATGTGGCTCCTGGCCGGGTGCTCGACAGCCCGCTGGAGCGAGCGGCCGCCATGATTGGAGAGGTCTTCATCGTTCCGCCCCAGGTGTCGGAAGTGGGCAACTACCTCGAGCAGACGGCGGTTCAGGACCGGGCCTATCTTGACAATCCTTTCCATCGGGTGTTGAGAGGGTTCGCAGCCGGCGGGGTGTTGTTTGGGCTGGCCTTGGTCGGGTTGGTCCTGAGCTTCTGGCCGGGGGGAGAGGCGGGCGACGGCCAGCGCATGGCTCGTCGGTGGCTGGGGGTGGCCGGGCTGGCGGAAGTGGCGGCCCTGCTCTTGGCCAATCCGCTCCCGTTCCAACGCTACTATCTCCCCTTGATTCCTTTTGTGGCCTTGTGGGTGGCCTTCGGGGTAACGAGCCTGACTCGGGCGATGCAGCTGTTGGCCCGGCGGCGCCATCCACCCGCCGCGTAGTCTTTCCCCGCACGGCCGCATCCCGCGGCCGAATCATTGGCTGAACCCATCGAACCGTCTACAAGCTGGGGGTTTCTCAGTCGCTCAGATAGCCAGAGAGTTTTCGACGGCGGCTGGGGTGCCGCAGGCGAGAAAGGGCCTGGGCTTCGATCTGCCGCACGCGCTCGCGCGTCACACCCATCTTGCGGCCGACTTCCTCGAGCGTGTAGCTTTGGCCGTCCATCAACCCATAGCGGAGCTGCAGGATCCGCACTTCTCGCGGCGGCAGGTCGAGCAGGATCTCGTCCAGATGTTGACGGAGCAGGCTGTGGGTTACCATGTCAGCCGGGGCAGCCGAGTCCCGATCCTCAACAAAATCTGCCAGGATCGAATCCTCGTCTTCATCCATCGGGGTCTCGAGCGAAACCGGCCGCCGGGACACCTGGATCATCGTCTCCACCTTCTTGACGGGGACGTCCAGGGCCTCAGCCATCTCTTCCAAGGTCGGCTCGCGTCCAAGTCGCTGGGTGAGTCGGTGGGAGGTGCGAAGCAGCTTGTTGATCTGGTCGCCCATGTGAACCGGCACTCTGATCGTGCGTCCCTGATCGGCGATGGCCCGAGTTACGGCCTGCCGGATCCACCAGGTGGCATAGGTCGAGAACTTGTGGCCCCGCTGATATTCGAACTTCTTGGTGGCTCTGATGAGACCAATATTGCCCTCCTGGATCAAGTCGAGGAAGGGCACCCCTCGGCCTATGTAGCGTTTGGCGACGCTGATTACCAGGCGTGAATTGGCCGTGATGAGGTGTTCACGCGCCGCCCAGCCATCCTGAACCACTTCGTGAAGCTCAGCCCGAAGCTCGGATGAGAGTGGGCCGTTGGCCATCAAGAAGCGGGCTTCTTTGCCGCGCTCGATGCGCTTGGCGAGTTTGACCTCTTCCTTGGCCGTGAGCAGGGGAACCCGGCCGACGACCTTCAGGTACAGCCCCACGCTGTCGTCAATATCCAGGTTAGCTGTCTCCAACGGGTCTGCCTCATCGATCCCATCGGCACCCAACGGCGGCGACTCAGCGTCGTTCTCGTCCGGATTGTCGACGACCACCACGCCCGCCGCGGTCAGTGCGGCGAAGAGGTCGTCGACCAGCTCCAGATCCTCTTCCGCCTCCGGCAGCACGCGCGTGATGTCCTCGTAGGTCACGTAGCCGTGATCTCGACCCAAGTCCACCAGCTTGCGAATCGCCTGATCCTGCTCGTTTTGTACCGGCTCAGGCGCCTCCTGAATGACCAGGCCCATCGCTACGGGCGGGGCATTTAACGTGTCAGCCTTGAGGCGGCCGCGGTTTGAGGTGTGATGACGTTGTTTGTTCATCAAGATCAGAATACAGAAATTCGGACCGTATTGCAATGGAAGATCAAGATGCAGGTCTCACCCATCGTGCACAACGGCATCGAGCGCCTGGCGAATGGGTCCATCAAGGGGTCACCGTCGGGAGGATCAATGGGGGCAGGGTTTGCGTCGCTTCCGGCGTGGGCGTGGCGAGGGGAGGATCTCCCGCCAACCCGGTGATGTTAGCCAGAGTGTAGCTGCTCAGAAAATACACCGCATCGCTGGAGGGAAGCTTGACATACACCACATCACCGGTCGGGGATGTCTGCCCCACCAGGAGCTGATCCTGAGTGCCATCGCGACGCGTGACCGTAATCCGGTCGGTGGGATGGTCCAGCCCAAAGGCCGCCAGATCAGCGCCGGGGACCGAGTCGCTGGGAACCAGGTTGGCAAGGGTATCGGCTGCGATTTCCAGACGGCCAACATCGGCCAGGCCCTTGGGCTCATCCAGCGCCCAACCGGATGAGCTATCGCGGTGTGCCTCCATCAGGTCCCCTGCCTCAAGATCCTCCACCTTCAAGGAGGCGATGTCTTGGGCGGCAAAGGTCCATAGCGGCGCCGCGGTGGGCGTCACGTCGGCTGAAGGTGGGGATGTACCCCCGGACCTGGCATACCAGATGGTCCCTGCCAGGGCGAGGGCAAAGACCGCCAGGGCGATCCAAGTGCTGCGCCTAATCATGGGATGGGGACCTCAGCGCCGGCGGCGGCGACGCCACCAGATCACCAGGCCAGTCCCCAGCGCTCCTCCCGGTAGGAGGATGATCGTCACCAAGAAGACCAGACCGAGCGTCTGGACCGAAGGGGGCACAACGAATCTGGACGTCGACTGTTTGGGAGTCAGGTCGATCAACGTATCCTGTTTGGCCGCCCAATCGATGCTGTTGACCAACATATCACCGTTGGCGTAGCTGAAGTAATAGCCGTTGTCGGCGAAGTCAGAATCGCCGAAGACCACAATACGTGCCCCGGTGGATGAATCTTGTCCAACCGCCGCCACCGGGAGAGGCCCCGGGAAATCCGAACCCTGGTCGTACTGGGCCTGATCGGTGTCGATCACCTTCTGGATGTCGCTCTCACCCCACGAACTCTGTCCGGAGTTGACCAGGGCTGTGACCGACCTGCTGGTGTCAGCCGGTGGATTAATGGCAATGCTGCGGGCAGTCGGGTAGATCGTCGTCTGCCCCTGCAGGCGCTGGGTGATTGGATGGTCGGCGTAGCTGGACGCCAGGCCCGCCAGAGGCAGGGTGGATGTGAAATCGACCACCAGGTCGTCCTGGAAGCTGACACCCCAATCCTGCGCCAGGTAGGTTTCCAGCGGGTCAGTGCCGGATTGGATCTTGGTCGTCAGGGTGGGCTCATACAGCACAAGCAGGGATCCGCCGGCGGCCTGGTAGTCCTTTAGCGCCTTGACCTCGTCCGCCGAGAGCGCCAGCTGGGGCCCGGCCACCACCACGGCCTTGGCGTCATCCGGCACCTTGCCCGTCTGCACCAGGTTGAGGGGGTTGACCGTGTAGTTCTTGGCCTTTAACGACGCCGCCACCTGGCTGTAACCGGTGTCATCTGACGCTGTCAGATCATGCTCGCCGTGGCCGGTCAAGAAGTACACCGTCCGGCTGCCTGGGTTGGCCAGCCGAATGAGCGCCGAGGTGAGATCCTGCTCGGACACGGGCTGGACCACGGTGGTCTGGTCGCCCATGGCGACCACCACGCTGCCATCCTTGGTGATTCCGAACTGCCGTGCTGCGGCCGGGTTCTTGTTGGGATCGATGAATTCGAAGCTCAGCTTACCGGCGCTATGGATCTGGTACTGCTCAAGAAGAGGGCGGATGTTGTCCCTGGACCCCGACTGGTTGGGTGTGTAAAACCCCTTCAGCTGCACCGTTTGAGGGAGCTCTCCGAGGATCTTGAGCGTTTCCGGGGCCAGACTGTACTGCTGGTCTTCGGTGAGGTCCCAACTCTTGGGGTTTTGGTAGACCAGGTAGTTGATCACCCCTAGGATACCCAGCGCGGCCACACTTACCAGAAGCGCGTTGCTGCCGTAGCGCGCCTGGCGGCCGGAGAGCCAGTGGCGGACCCGCCCCGGGTCCAACAGAACGCCGGCGGCGATTCCCAGCACGAACAGGCCAAGCGCAACCTGGAAGATGGTGTCGAATTGCCGCGTGAGGATATAGCGCACGCCGTCGGCGATGAGGAACAGTATCCCCAAGAGATAGATGTAAGGCGCCAGTCGTTGGCGATCCAAGCTCATCCCCATCTCCTGGCCTGGATCACCTGGGCTCCCAGGAACAGCGCCAGCACCGTCAAGCTCACGTAATAGGTCACGTCGGTAATCTGGAGTACCCCACGGTAGAGGTTGTTGTAGAAGTGGTCCACCAGGCCGAGGTAGCCAGCCACCTCGCTGACCAGTCCGCTGCCGCTCCCCAGCGCACCCACCACCCACAGCCCCAGCAGGACGGCTTCCGTGCCCAGGAAGGCCACGAAGGGGTTGTTGAACAGCCCCGAGACAAAGGTGCCAACCCCGAGCATGGCGGCCATCAGCAAGGCCAGGCCCAGGTAGGCGGTCACCAACACGCCCTGATCAATCCCGGGCTGGGTCATCCAATTCATAATCAGAGGGTAGATCCAAGTGGGAATGAGGACCGCCACAATGAACCCCAGGGCGCCGAGCCATTTGCCTACCACCAGCTCGAAGTCCCGCACCGGCGCCGTCAGAAGCAGCTCCATGGTGCCCATACGCTGCTCATCGGCCAAAAGGCGCATGGTGATCAGCGGGGTGATGAAAACCAGGATGGTGATCATGGGACCCATGACGATACGGCCGTCGGGCGTGATTTGGCCGTTCTGCAGGCCAAAGTTGATATTGACGTAGAACAGAAACCCGAGGATCAAATACAGCATGGCCGCCATGGCGTAGGCCAGCGGGGAGACGAAGTACTGCTTGAACTCCCTGGATGCGATGACCCAAACATTGTGCATGATCTCAGTCCTGCTCCCGATGGTCTTCCGGATGTTGTTCCCGCGTCAGCTGCAGGAAGATCTCCTCCAGGCTCACCCCCGCCGATCCGAGTTCAAGCAGGTCCACGCCGGCCTCGACTATCTTGCGGGCGATGTCCGGGCGTAAGTCCCTGCCGGGCGAGGTGGACACCTCGAACCGGTTGGGCTCCGCTCCAGCGGCCACGCCGGTTACCCCGGAGATGGATTCGAGGAGCGGCTTCAGCTCTTCTAGGCTGGCCGGTGTGCTGACCAGAAGTTTCTCTGCCCCGGCCATCTGCGCCTGCAAATTGCCGGGCGAGTCCTCGGCCACAATCATCCCGTTGTTGATGATCAAGACCCGATCGCAGACCTGCTGTGCCTCGGAGAGGATATGGGTGGAGAGCAAGACCGTCCGCTCTTTGCCCAGCTCCTGAATGAGTTTGCGGACTTCGATGATCTGACCAGGATCGAGCCCGATCGTTGGCTCGTCGAGGATGAGGACATCCGGCTGATGGACCAAAGCCTGGCCCAGGCCCACCCGTTGCCGCATGCCCTTGGAAAGGCTACCAATCAAGCTGTCTTCTCGATCCTCGAGATGAATGTCCTCCAGGACCTCATCTACCCGGAGATCGAGGTCCTCGACTTTGCGCAGGGATCCCATGAAGGTCAGGTAGTCCCGTACGCTCATGTCCGTATACAAGGGGACGGTTTCTGGCAGGTAGCCGATGTGTCGTCTGGCGTCAAGAGATTGGTCAACCACGTCAAATCCGGCCACGGTCGCCGAGCCGCTTGACGGCGGCATGTAGCCGGTAAGGATGCGCATCGTGGTCGTCTTCCCGGCGCCGTTCGGCCCAAGAAATCCAAGGATCTCGCCCTGCTTGGCGTCGAAGTTGAGGTTGCTAACAGCCGGGTGGGCACCATAGAACTTGGTCAGATTCTGGACTTCGATCATAGGATAGGCATCCGCCATTCAGGCCTGGAGTGTTGCCTGTCATGAAGAAGAGCACGGCAGCCCGGGCGGTCCTTGGCAGCACGTGCTCAACTTCTTCATGCCAAGCAGAATCTCTTACGTTTCAATATACTTAATTGCTTGGCCCGGCGTCAAGCCTGCGGGCTGGGATTCACCAAATACTCATTCGGCCGCCGCGAGTGCAATTCTTGACTTTGCTTGTTACAAAAGGTACAATCCGGCGCCCCGTCGACAGAGAACAGCTATCACAAAGGACGAGACATGTATTCGATGCAAGGGCTCACCGCTTTTGAAGCGATCGGCGTGTGGAGTGTGATCGTCATCGCTTTGCTTGGCCTCATTTACGCTCTGGTTCTGAGACGACAGATTCTGAAGGAAGACATGGGCACAGCCAAGATGCAGGAGGTGTGGGGCTCCATTCGTCAGGGCGCCGAGACCTACCTGACCCGGCAACTTCGCTCGATCCTCCCCATGATCGCCATCCTCACGGTGGCGCTTTTTCTTTCCGTTTACATCGTTCCTCCTACCCCTGAAGCGCTTCAGCGCTTTCAGGGCATGAGCCAATCCAGCGTTCGTCTGATCATCGGCCTTGGGCGCGGCATTGGCTTCATCATGGGCGCCGGGTTCAGCCTGGCCGTCGGCCAGATCGGAATGCGCATGGCGGTTAACGCCAACGTGCGCGTGGCGGCGGCCTCGCGGACTTCGTTCGCTGACGCCCTGCGGATCGCCTACCGGGCCGGAACTGTCACAGGAATGCTCACCAACGCCTTTGGCCTGTTCGGCGGCACGCTGCTCTTCATCTACTTCGGCATCGCCGCCCCCGACGCCCTGCTGGGGTTCGGCTTCGGAGGCACGTTGTTGGCCCTGTTCATGCGTGTCGGCGGTGGAATCTACACCAAGGCAGCTGATGTAGGGGCGGACCTGGTGGGGAAGGTTGAGGCCGGCATCCCCGAGGACGATCCGCGCAACCCGGCCGTGATCGCCGATCTGGTGGGCGACAATGTCGGTGACTGCGCCGGAATGGCGGCCGACATCTTCGAGTCGTACGAAGTCACGATCGTGGCATCGCTGATTTTGGCGCTGGCGCTCTGGCACCTGACGGGCAACCTAGAGTGGATTATCTTCCCCTTGATCGCCCGCGGCATTGGGGTGTTCGCTTCCATTTTCGGCACCTACTCCGTCCGCAGCAGCGCCAAAGAGAGCTCCAACGCCATGCGGGCGATCTTCAACGGCTATATCATCTCGGCCGTGATTTCCATCGCTCTGTTCGGCATCGCTGCCTACCTCTACTTGGGGAACAACATTCCCGGCGGCTGGTGGCGACCCTTTGCGGCGACCTCGGTGGGCATCCTGCTGGCGACAGCCATCGACCGGTTGACGGACTACTTTACCGGCACCGGCCATCCCCCGGTCCTCGAAATCAAACGCTCGACCAACACCGGGCCGGCCACGATGATCCTCTCCGGACTGGCCGTCGGCTACGAATCGAGCGTGTGGTCGGTTATTGTGATAGCCTTCACAATCCTTGCCTCCATCTTTATTTTCGGCACCATCCCCGGCATCGACTCGGCACAACAGGTCACTTTTATTCTCTACGGCGTGTCCCTGACCGGCATCGGCATGCTGGCGCTAACCGGCAACGTGGTGGCGATGGATTCCTACGGGCCGATCGCCGACAACGCCGCCGGGATCGGCGAGATGGCTTGGGCCGGACAGCATGACGCGGAGACACAGGCCGCACAGCAGATCATGGCCGATCTTGACGCTGTGGGAAACACCACCAAGGCCATCACCAAGGGCGTGGCCATCGGCTCGGCGGTCATCGCCGCCGTGGCGCTGTTCGGGTCCTTTCTGGTCGACGTCAGCCGGGCGCAAGCCGGGCTGGGAATTCCCCTGGCGCAGCAGATTCAGACCATCGGCATCCGCATCGACATGCCCCAGGTGTTCGTGGGCATGCTGATCGGCGCCGCCCTGCCCTGGCTTTTCTCTTCGTTCGCCATCAACGCCGTCAGCCGAGCCGCCATGCTGGTGGTCGAAGAAGTACGCCGCCAGTTCCGTCTTGGGGTTCTGGAAGGCAAGGTCAAGCCGGACTACCGGCAAGCGGTGGCGATTTCAACCACGGCGGCGCAAAAGGAGCTGGTCTCTCTGGCCCTGCTCGGCGTCGTGACCCCGATCGTCATCGGCCTGGCCCTGCGCATCGAGGCGCTCGGCGGTTTCTTGGCCGGTGCCATCGTCTCCGGTCAGCTGCTGGCAGTCTTTATGAACAATGCCGGTGGCGCGTGGGACAACGCCAAGAAGCTCATCGAGGACGAAGTCAGCGCCCCGGACAAGAACACCGGCAAGGGTTCGGAACGCCATATGGCTGGCGTGGTCGGCGACACCGTCGGAGACCCAATGAAGGACACCGCCGGTCCGGCGCTCAATCCGATGATCAAGGTGGTCAACATCGTGTCGGTGATCATCGCTCCCATCGTGGTGCAGTATCAAACCCTGGGCGTCGTCGGCTGGTTGGTGGTGCTGGTTTTGGTGCTGGCCCTGGTCTGGGCCGTGCGGCAGAGCAAGCGCTCCGCCCCCGAGATCAAGATCGAGCCGGCTGGGGCCGGCGACTGAGGTCGCCACTTGAACCGCGCACAAACTGGGGTCCGGCCAGACGATGGCCGGACCCTTTGGGTTAGAAGGGAAGGCTGGGAGGTCGACTGATCGATCGGAGCAACCCCCTTCCCAATACCGCTCGGAAAGGGCAGCCGGCGCTGACCGGCAGCCAGCAAGTTCGAAAAGGGGCCGAAAATTCCGTGTACGTTGTGGAGCGCCATCTAACGGCGTTGCCGACAAGGGGTATTCTGCTTGGCACTGCCACCGACCGGCGGATCTCCCTCCCCGGTCGCACTCTGACCAGAGCACGGGCCACATGGATTGGCGCAGAGTTGTTCCCCGTCAGCTGGAGCCCCAGTCGGGGGGATCAGCCGCCCGGCGGGCACCTGGCGCTCCAGGGCGGGCACCGCGCATGAGCTCCCCACCGGAGAACCAAATTGCCTTCACGCTCGAGAAGGGCGCCGGACACGCCTTCCCCGGCCACCCCGAGGCGCCTGCCCGTTTCAACCTCTTCGATGACGTCGTCCTCGAGCCACTCGCCGACCACCTGATCTTTATCCAGGGCGGCGCGGCCTCTCTGGAGGCCGTCGGGCGTGTCCATTCCGAGATGCATATGTCCAGGATCGAGGCCGCCCTGGCGGACGCCCCGACCTACCTCGACAGTGGCGACACGTATGTCACAAGCCAGTCCTTGAAAATGGCGCTTCGGTCGGCCGGCGGCGTCCTGGCCGTACTTCAGGCGGTGCTGGACGGCCAGGTGGCGTCGGGATTCGCATTCACACGCCCCCCGGGTCACCATGCCACCGGCGACCGAGCCATGGGATTCTGCCTGCTGAACAACGTGGCCATCGCCGCGCGCGCTGCCCAATTCTCGGGGGTTTCGCGTCTTGCCATCATCGATTTCGACGTCCATCACGGGAACGGCACCCAGGCGATCTTCGAGGACGACCCCGATGTCCTCTATCTGTCGACCCACCAAACGGGCATCTACCCCGGCACGGGTGCCATCGACGAACAGGGCACCGGGGACGGGTGGGGCTGCACCATCAATCTGCCGCTGCCGGCCATGGCCGGAGACCGGTCCTTCAAGGCCGTGGCCCAGCGGATCATTGGCCCAGTCATCTCGCGGTACCGCCCCGATCTGATCCTGGTTTCGGCAGGCTTCGACGCCCACTGGCGAGATCCTCTGGCCAGCCTCCGAGTCACGCCGCTTGGGTTTCACCAACTCACCCGCTCGATTTGCGACCTGGCAGCCGGCCTGGGGGCCGCCGGGCCGGTCCTGTGCCTGGAAGGCGGTTATGAGCCGGAAGCCCTGGCTCACTCTGTGGCCAACACCGTGCGCGCCATGCTAGGGCTGACACATCAACCCGAGCCATGGCGCGCGCCCGACGCCCCCGAGCCGGATATCGACAGGTTGTTGGACCTGGCGGCCCGGCTGCATGGCGTCTGAGTTGACTATGCGAAAAGATATTGGCCAGCACCGCAGGCGAGTTGCCTTGCGCAAACCGATGGTCTGCGGCATACTCATTGCAAGGGATAGCCCATGACCCAAATCAGTCTGCGCGCCTACATTCGAGAAATCGATAACCTGATCGAGCGAGAGCTTCTCGACGAAGCCATCGCGCACTGTCGGCATATCCTCCAGACCTTTCCCAAGCACATCGAGACCTACCGCTTGCTTGGTAAGTCGTACCTGGAGGCCAAACGCTATGGCGACGCTGCCGACATCTTCCAACGCGTGCTGTCCGCCGTCCCCGACGACTTCGTGTCGCACATTGGCATGGCGATCGTCCGCGAGGATGAAGGCAATCTCGATTCGGCGATCTGGCACATGGAGCGCGCCTTTGAGACCAACCCCGCGAATCCAGCCATTCAGCAGGAGCTGCGCCGCCTGATTGGCCGGAGGGATGGCTTTGAACCCCATAAGGTTCGATTGACCCGCGGCGCGCTCGCCCGCATGTATGCGCAGGGGGAGCTCTATCCCCAGGCCATCGCTGAACTCCAATCCGCATTGCAGGAGGACCTGGATCGGCCGGATCTTCAAGTGCTTTTGGCTGAAATGCTGTGGCATACCGATCAAAAGATGGAAGCGGCGGACGTCAGCCGCCAGATCCTCGAGAAGCTGCCCTATTGTCAGAAGGCCGGACGGATTATGGCCGCCGTCCACCAAGAACAAGGCAAATCGGAAGAAGGTACGGCCTATCATAGGCGTCTGGCACAGCTCGATCCATATGCGGCCTATGTGGAATACCCCATGATCGACACCGTCAAGGTCGAGGCTGACACCATTCGCATCGAGCGGTTGGATTGGCGGCCAGGGCAGCCACTGCCGGCCTCCGAATCCGCCCAGCCCGACTGGGCTTCATCACTCGGGGTTGAGATCGAGAGCGATTCCGATGACGTCGACGCCGGCGGGCCCTTGCCGTCCTGGCTCAACGACATCGAACCTGCCTCCGCATCGCTTGACATCGACGACGGCGAGGAAGAGCCCGCCAGCGGGATGTCGCCCTTCGAAGCGCCCTCCCTGGCCGATGACGAACCCGTACCTCCCGAAGACCTCGCCGAAGCCGATATCCCCGATTGGATGACCGAAGCCGGCTGGGAAGAGTCCAGCGGCGAGGCGGTCGAGGCACCGGTGTCTTTCTCCGAAAGTGAGCTGTCTTCGCTGGAGAGAGGCGAACTGCCGGCGGCCGAAGATGCCGCCCAGGGATCGGATGACGCGGATTTGGGTGAGCTCGCCCCGGCCGAAATCCCCTCCTGGCTTCAACAGAAGGCGCCTGAGGCCGCCGAGGCTGAGCCACCTGCCGATCTCCCGGTCGAGGCCGCTGAGCTTGAACCGCCGGCCGATCTGCCGGTCGAGGCCGCTGAGCCTCCGAGCGACGGTGTTCCTGATTGGATTGAGGATCTTGCCGAACCGGAACCGCCGGCCGCCGAGTCCGGCACCGCAACTGAAGTGTCGGATCTGACGCCAGATTGGCTTGGCCAGATGGCGTCCGAGTCCGTCGACGAAGGCATGGACGCCGAGCTGCCCAGCTTTGATTTCACCGATGAAGAACCGACCGCAGATGCCGCCGATATCACCTCGCCAGGGCCCGAAGGGGGGGAGGTCCCGGCATGGCTTGACGATTCCGAACCGGGCGCCACCTCAACCATCCTGACCTGGCTGGGGAACCGCGAGGAGGGTGAACCCGACCAGGCGGCCGTGACCCAAGGGGAAGGCGACGGCGTGCCTGATTGGATGCAGGCGGCCTTTGAAGGCGAGGACGACGACCTCGGATCCGACATCTCGGCCGAAGAGGCGCCCGCCGAGGCCCCACCGGCCTGGCTCTCAGGGCTGGCTCAGGCGGCCGCTGAATCCGACGAGGCGGAGCTCGACGAGTTGACCAAGCTTCGCGACCGCTCGGCCGCAGCCGAAGATGATCTCGACACCCAGGAAGATGATGCCCAGCCGGGTGAGATCCCCAGCTGGTTGATGGCTATTCGCGGCGATGAAGCCGCCGAACAAGAGCTTGGTGAAGACGAGTTCGAAGCCGAACTCCCGCTGAGCTTCCCCTGGGAATCTGAAGAGAAAGAGGCGGAGGGGACGCCGTCTGGAACTGAAATGGGGATCGAGGACGGCGTTGCCGCCGAGGAAACCATGGTCGCGCCCGCGGCCGAAGGACGTGAAACGTCCGACGAGCCGCCAGCCGAAGCAACGGATGCTTCCAGTTGGCTCGAGACCCTGAGCCAGGAAAGCCAAGGAACCGAACAGCCCTGGCCGTCAGACGCCGCGGAAACGCCAGACGCCGGCCTTGATTCGGCGACGTCCTGGCTCGAGAACCTCGGGCAGGCCGATGAAGAAGAGCCGGTGGACCAAATGGAGCCATCAATCGAAGAACCCGAGTGGATGCGCGGCCTGGAAGACGAGGACACCGACGATGAGGCGATCGGCGATCTGGCCAGCACGTGGCTGGAAGGTCTGGCCGACACGCTGGCCGAGACGCCGGCCGAACCTGATCAGGCCGAAAGCGGCGCTGGCGCGGACAACGAAGACGTGCCCAATTGGCTGCTGGATTATGAGACACCCGAGATTGACGCCGAACTCCCCCCGGCCACCGAACCTGAGCCCGAGCCAACCATCCCCGAAGAGGCTGCCGCCGCTCCGCCGACCCCCGAAGATGATACGGGCCGGCTGAAGCTCTTGGAGGAGTTGGGCCTGCACGAGTCCGAAGCCTCGGAGGAGATCTTCGCCCCCGCTCCCGAGGCCGAGAGCGAAGAAACCCACGATGATTTCGCGCAGCTTGAAGGCATGGACGACGATCAAATCTTCGATTGGCTCGAAGGGCTGGCGGCGCGCGGCGAAGACGAGACCATGGAAGAGGCGCCGGCGGTTGAAGCGCCGACCACGACGGCCGAACCGCCGGCGGAGGAATCCGAGGCCGACTTGGGCTGGTTGGAGCAGCTAGCCGAGAAACGCGGCATCACGGAAGAAATCCAAGCTGCCCCCGCCGTGCCAAGCCATGCGACTCACCCCTCACAAGAACCTGAGGCGGAAGCACCTTTAGAGGCACCCGACGAACTAGCGCCCGAAGTTATTCCTTCAGAGGCCGCCCCCGCTGGTCCAAGCCAGGCGGCTCACCCCGCACAAGAACCTGAGCCTGAAGCGCATCCCGAGGCGCCCGACGAACTGGCGCCCGAAATTATTCCTTCAGAGGCCGCCCCCGCTTGGCCAAGCCAGGCGGCTCACCCCGCACAAGAACCTGAGCCTGAAGCGCATCCCGAGGCACCCGACGAACTGGCGCCCGAAATCACGCCTTCAGAGGCCGCCCCTCCGGAAACCCCGTCCCCTCAGCCGGCTTCCCGAGAGCAAGCCCCACCGGCGGCTCCCGAGCCAGTGGCGGCTCAAAATGAACCGGAACCAGAAGCGGCCCCCGGTCCAGAGGTCCCTGATTGGCTCATTGCCACACAGGAGCAGTCTGCCCAAGCGGCCCAGCAACCCCAAGCCCAGCCGGTGGTCGAAGAAGAACCCCAACCGCTGGCGGCCGCCGAATCCCCCATCGCCGACATGGCCGAGTCCGTATCCGCCCCTCCGCAGGAACCGGAGCCTCCCGCAGCGGCCGAACCCGGCCCAGAGGAAGCGGCCGCATCCGAACAAGAGCACCCGCCCGTCACGCCTCCTCCGGCGGTTCCCGCTCCCCCCACCGAGCAGCCTCGCGTAGTGACTGACATCGGACTGGAGAGGGCGCGTGAGGCCCTTCAATCCGGAGACCTCGAGCGCGCCGCCAGTGAGTACGCCCAGCTGATCAAGGCCCGCAGCTCATTGTCAGACGTCGTCGAAGACCTTGAGGCCGCTCTAGATCGGGATCCCGAGTCCTCCAGCCTGTGGCAGCTTCTGGGCGACGCCTACATGAAGGTCGATCGGACGTCGGATGCGGTTAAGGCTTACAACCGCGGCATGAAGGAAGCCGAAGTGCTCAACAGCGCCCGACAGGCCCTGGCCTCTGGCGACGCACAGCGCGCTGCCGCCCAGTACGGCATTCTGATCAAGACCAAGAAGCGACTGGATGACGTGATCCGGGACCTGGAGGACGCCGTCGCCGAGGGAGTCGACCAGCCGATGATCTGGCAGGTCCTGGGCGACGCCTACATGAAAGCCGATCGCCTTGACGAGTCGATCGAGGCCTACCGGAAAGGCATGAGTTCCGTCTAGTTAGGTGGCGGCGGTGGTCGATTCCCTACGCGCAGCAAGACGAACTCGGGGTTAGCCCCGAGTTCCCTATATCAGGAGGAGGCACCTTTGGAAAGGACGCTGGTTCTGATCAAGCCCGACGCCGTCCAGCGTGGGCTGATGGGCGAAATCTTGGGACGCCTGGAACGGCGCGGCCTCATGCTCGTGGGAACTAAGTTCATGTCCGTCCCCCAAGAACTGGCCGAAGCTCACTACGCCGTCCACAAGGGCAAGCCCTTCTATGACGGCCTGATTGCATACATCACCTCTTCGCCGGTCCTGGCCATGGTCTGGGAGGGGCCCAACGCCATCGCCGCCGTGAGGCAGACAATGGGTGCCACCCGCCCGATCGAAGCCGCTCCCGGCTCTATACGTCACGACTTCGGCCTAGAAGTCGGCCGCAATCTGACCCATGCCTCCGACGCACCCGAGACGGCCGCCGCGGAGGTCGCCCTGTGGTTCGACGAGGCTGAGCTGGTCAACTGGAAGCGCGATCTGGATCGCTGGATCTTGGAGTAGCCCGCGGCGGCCCAGCCGCTCGTGGCCCGTTGCAGATGAGCCCCCTGGCCCCAATGGTGGTCCTGACCGGCGCCGGCACCTCGGCTGAGAGCGGCGTACCAACATTTCGCGGGTCGGACGGTCTTTGGAGAAATCATCGGCCCGAAGACTTGGCTACCGAGAGAGCATTCTGGAGCGACCCCCAACTCGTTTGGCAGTTCTACACCTGGCGGAGGGACTTGGTGGCCAAATGCCTTCCCAACCTGGCCCACCGCCTCCTGGCCGATCTAGAAAGAAGGGTTGGCGATTTCTGTTTGATCACCCAAAACGTGGATGGGCTGCACCAGGCGGCCGGAAGTCAGCGTACGATTGAGCTCCACGGCTCTCTGTGGACCCTACGTTGCACCGGCTGCGGCCAGCGCTGGGAGGACCGGCGGACGCCACTTCCTGATTCCCTTCCCGTCTGCCCCACGTGCTCGGCGCTTGCCCGCCCCGATGTCGTCTGGTTCGATGAGGCGCTCCAGCCATCGATCCTTGCGGCGGCCGTGTCGGCCGCCGGATCCGCCAGGACGATGCTGGTGATCGGCACCTCGGCGCTCGTCATGCCGGCGGCTGGGCTGCCCTTGATAGCCAAGCGAGCCGGCGCCCGGCTGGTCGAGATCAATCCAGCACCAACCCCGCTGTCCGACCACTGCGATGAGGTGCTGCGCGGGCCGGCTACCGAGATGCTGAAATCGTGGGTTGAGCGATTTGCGCCATGGGGTGCATTGCCGGGCGGGCTGGTTCTTACTTGACGCGGACCAGGACTCGGCCGGAATCCCACAACTCCTCCAGCCGGTAGTAGCGCCGCATATCCTTTGAAAACAGGTGCACGATCACATCCCCGAAGTCAATCAGCAACCAGCCGCTGGATGGATCACCCTCCTGCCGCCCCATGGCACCCTCAAACTCGGCCTTCATCCGCCGCCGCACCTCGTCGCTTAGGGCTTTAAGCGTGCGTTCGCTCGCGCCTGTGGCAAGCACAAAGTAGTCGGTGAAGCTGCATTCACCGACCAGGTCGAGCAGGAGAATGTCTTCTCCCTTCTTGTCTTCCAAGATTTCGACCAATCTGCGGGCCATGCCCAAGACACCTTCGTCGATCACCTGCGCTTGATCCTCCTAGCTCTCTCGCCGGTCCGGGCCTTGGCCGGTCTCTGCAGGATATCACCAGCTGGTATCCGAGCGGTCACGAGCTCGGTCCCGAGCCCAATGGCAGGTTGTCCAGCCGAAAATAGCGCGGTCCGTCGGGCCGAAGCTCGCTCCGCATAAGCACCAGGCTACCCACGCGCCACGCACCGAGCGCGCCAATTTGCACCTGCGACAATCCCTCACCCAGAGCTGCCTGGGTGGAACGACCCAGATCGCGGCGGGCACGCCCCAGGGTCAGATGCGGGTGGAAGGCGCGCCTTTCTGAGTCAAACCCCGCCCTGGCCAGCGATGATTCGAGGCCCGCCTGCAGAGCCCCCAGGCGTGGGACGTCGCCCGCCACGCCCACCCAGATGACGTTGGGGCGTCGAGTGTTGGGAAACACACCCAGCCCGATCGCCTGCAGATCAAAGGGCGGCCCAGCCGCCGCGACCGGGCGGGTCGTGTCGATCACCAACTGTACCCGCTCTGACGAGAGTTCCCCCAGAAACTTGAAAGTCAAATGAATGTGTTCCGGTTTGACCCACCGCACGGATCCGCCGGGAACGCACCGCTTAAGCCTCTCGATCTGGCGGGCGAGCTCGTGGCGCAGGGCATCCGGCAGGGTTGACGCCAGAAAGACCCTCAACCTATACGGTTTCCTTGCCGGCCAAGAACCGATCCAGCGCGTGCAAATATTCCTCGCGCGCCTGGTCGAACGGATGGTGGCCGGCGCGCAATTCCACCAGCTCTGCGTCAGGAATTCGGCTCGCAGCCTCCCTGCTCTGCTCCGGCGGAATAGTGCGGTCTCGATTGCCCAGAACAAACAAAGTCGGGCAAGAAACGCTGGAAAGACCGTCCATCAAATCGCAGTTTAGGGCGGCCTTCATGCTGCCAATCGCCGAATCGGCAGTTGTCTTCGCCAGGTCGGACCGCTGGCGCAACCGCCCGGTGCCGCCCCGCCGGCGCCTCGAGTGTCCATTGGTGGATCGATCGAGCAGGTCGGAGGCCATCGGCCAAACCCGCCGCCCCAGCGCCAGCGCCGGCCCGTAGAGCCAACGTCGCCACTCGGGACGTACGGGCCCGACCACCAGAGGGTTGATCAGCACAAGCCCGCTTGGAGCCACTTCGGATTCAACGGCGAGCTGCAAGGCGATGGCACCTCCCATGGAATGGCCGAATAACAAGGGGTGTCGCAAGTGAACCGCTTGGACCACGGCCTCGACTGCATTTGCGAAATGGGCCATCGAGTACCATCCCGCCGCCGGTTTATCTGATTCGCCGTGACCTGGCAGATCGAGGGCAACACAACGATAGCGATCCCGCATATGGTCAATCGTGGAGGACCACATCCGGCTGGAGCTTGCCCAGCCATGGATCAGGAGGGCGCTGGGGGCCGAGTCTGGGCCAACAACGCTGTAACGCAAACGCACACCCTCCACACTCAGGGTGCGAGATTCTGGCATCATCGCGGCGATTATAACATGCGGGCCAGCCTGGGCCGTTCATTCAGCGAAGCCAGGAAGCATCGGGTAGAATGGGACTGCTTCCACATTTCCAGCACAACCCGCCGGGGTTTGTGGCCACTGAAAGGAGCCGTTTGATGCTGGTCGGAGAGCGCATGACCCATCCCGTCATCACGATTGAGGCCGATACGCCGGTGCAGGAGGCGCTCAACATGATGCGGCGAGACCATGTCCGGCGCTTGCCTGTGACGGATTCCAAAGGGCATCTGGTCGGTATCGTGGCCGAACGTGATTTGCTGCACGCTTCCCCGTCGGACGCCACCAGTTTGAGCGTCTGGGAATTGAACTACCTGATCAGCAAGATCGTGGTCAATGAAGTGATGACCAAGGACATTATCACCGTAACCGAAGACACCCTGCTCGAAACGGCCGCCCGAATCATGGCCGACAGCAAGATCGGCGGCATCCCCGTGATGCGTGATTCCAAAGTGGTTGGGATGATCACCGAGACCGATCTGTTCAAGATCTTCCTTGAGGTGATGGGCGCCCGTAAGGCGGGCGTGCGTCTAACGGTGATGGTGCCCAACAAGCCCGGCGAATTGGCGCAGATCACCAAAGCCATTTACGACATGGGCGGCAACATCATTTCCCTGGGCACGTTCTTGGGCGACAACACCGAGAGCACCGAGGTCACAATCAAGGTCGAAGACGTGAAAGCCGAGGCCCTGCGAGCCGCCGTTGAACCGATGGTCGTACGCGTGATCGACCTGAGGGACACGCTTTCCGCCTGACCCGCCAGACTATGCTCCTAGTTGAATCGGGACGTGCATAAGCTACAATGACATCGTGCAAGAAGGACTTTCTCGCCGCGATTTCCTAACCTTAAGCGGGCTGGCCGCCGGCGCGCTGGCTTTTTCGCCGCCGGTGGGCGTGGGTGGCCTGGCCACCACTACCCTGCTCAGGGTGACTACGCATTGGATTGGCGTCTACGCCGAACCGTCCTTCCGCGCCCGACGGCTTGACAAGCTCATTCGTGACAACCTGATCACCGCCTACGAACAAGTCACCTCCGACACGGGTCCGCCTCATAACCCCTTCTGGTACCGATTGGCCGATGGCTACGCGCACACCGGCTACCTGCAGGTTGTGCGCTGGTTGCCTCAGACGCCAGTCAAGAGCGTGCAGAATACAGGAGAGCTGTTCGAAGTCTCCGTCCCCTTCACTCGCTCCTACCGCAAGCCAGACCCGGCGTCCGCCCCCCTCTACAGGCTCTATTACCAATCCACGGCTTGGGTAACGGATGTCGTCGAAGGTGCCGATGGCCGGGAGTGGTATCGCCTGCAGGATGACCTGCTCAAAGTGAATTACTTCGTGCGCGCCGAGCATCTTCGCCGAATCCCGCCCAACGAACTTACACCGATCTCACCCGATGTCCCTCTGGCCGCCAAGCGAATTGAGGTCTCGATAGCCCATCAGGAGCTGCGGGCATTTGAGCACGACCGGCTTGTGCTGCGCACCCGAATCGCATCGGGCATCCCCAGCGATCAGCCGGGGGAAAACGGGATTCCCACCAAGACGCCTCAGGGCCGGTTCTACGTCGACAAGAAGATGCCCTTGCGCCATATGGGCGACGGCAACCTGACCGGGAGCCTGGACGCCTACGAACTGCCCGGTGTCCCCTGGGTGTCCTTCTTCCACATCACCGGGGTCGCCTTCCATGGGACCTACTGGCACAACGATTTCGGCCGCCCACAAAGCCACGGCTGCGTCAACATGCGCACCGAGGAAGCCAAGTGGCTCTTCCGCTGGACTCTGCCCGAGGTCGCCTACAACGAGATCCTCAACGTCGGCCACGGCACACCGGTCAACGTGATCTAAGGCGGTCCAGTCGGCGCCCAGCCACCCGATTTGTGATAATTTTCACAATTTGATGGGAATCTTGCAGCGTATCCGCCTGGCTAGGAGGACGTCTCGCCTTTGTCCTGCCGGACGCGATCGAGCAGGTCGGGCAGCTTGCCGGTCTCGCTGTAGCCCGAGGCGCCGCGGCGGATTGCCTTGCGCCCTTCTTCTTCGCTGAGCACGTCGGCCATGACGAAGATCTTGGCTTGCGGGGAGATCTGGCGCAGTCCGCGGATCAGCCAATAGTCCCGCTCTTGCGCGAGCTTGTCGTTCACCAGGGCCAGCCCCGGGGGGACGCGTTCTGCCAAGGCCATGGCCTCGACGGCGGTGCGCGCCTCGCTCACGCGGTACTTCTCCCCCTGAATGGTCATCACCATCCGCTCGCGCAGGTGATCATCGGACTCGACGATCAGCACCCTACCCAGCGGTTCCAGACCCGACGTCAGCACTGCCTGAATTGCCGACACCAGGGCCCCGGTGTCCTCATGGCGGGCCAGGAAACTAACGGCGCCCATGCTGACCCCCCCCTTGGGATCATCAACCGAGGTGAGGAACAGGACGGGGGTGTTGCGGGTGCGCCGATCGTATTTGAGGATGCCGGCCACTTCAAAGGCGGTCGGTACGCGCGACATGAGATCGAGCAAAACCATGTCAGGCTGGACCTTGCGGGCGAGCGAAAGCACCTCTTCTCCGCTTTCCGCCATCACCACATGGTATTCCTGGGCTTCGAGATCTTGCGCCAGGATCACACGCAGCTCGGGATCCTCCACCATGACGAGCAGCGTCTTGATCGCGTCTCCGCCTTCTGCCAAGCGTGTCTGTACGGCCTGACGCAATGAACTAACATCGGTGACCGACTCATTTGCAGCCCACAATGGAAACGCCAGACCGAAGCGAGTTTCCTTGACCTGGTCCGACTCGAACCAGAAGCGCGGGCTGAAATCAGCCAACAGATCCTCGCATCCGGGGATCGGCCAATTGCGCTCGCTTGGCGGACGGCCAAACAGCGCCATGACGTCCAGCGCCCCCTTGCCGTCGTCCGCAAAAGAAATCCTCAGCAGCGCCCAAGGTCCAGCCTTACTGAGCTCGGCGGGCTCGCCGCCCATGACGCGCAGCGTGGCCGGCGTGTCACCAGCCGACAGGAGTTCCAGCCGCACCGTGATCTCGTGACTTTGGGTGAGCATGCCCGCTCGCGCCAGCAGGCAGGCTACCGTCGAGACCAGCTCCGCCTGGTCCGCCATGACGGCGGGCAAGTGCGCCGGGAACTCGGCCACAATCGTGACCTGACGCCCAGCCATGTGTTGGCTGCTGATTTCGGTTGCTACCTCGATGACCTGGGGAAGTTCAACTGGTGCCGCGCGGGACTCCAAGGGATAGATCCTCCGTACCTGTAGATGATAGCCCGAATCTTCTGCGCCATCCACTTTATGACTTTATCCGATGTGTTACGGGTCCTACCTTGCCGTTAGCTTACAAAACCTCGCCCGCCGGAGTACAATCCCATCCGTGATGGAAGCACGCATTGCCGTTGCCAAGGTTGGCAAGTACGCTACCTCCGAAAGTGGCGACACGCTCGAAATGGTCGAGCGACCCACCGGAGGCATCTCTTTCGTTCTGGCCGATGGTCAGCGGTCCGGCAAATCCGCCAAAGCCATTTCCAACGTCGTGGCCCGAAAGGCCATCAGCTTACTGGCCGAAGGCGTTCGAGATGGCGCTGCGGCGCGTGCGGCTTCTGATTATTTATACACCTATCGCGCCGGGAAGGTCTTGGCCACGCTCAATATACTCTCAATTGATCTTCTAACTGAGACCCTAGTGATCGTCCGCAACAGTCCGGTCCCGGTGCACATCATCGAGCACGGTGTGATGCGCGTATTGGAGGGCTCTGACGATCCGGTTGGCACCCGGAGAGGCACACGGCCGGCAATCGAAGAAATCCCACTGACCAGCGGTCTGCGCGCTGTCATGTACACCGACGGTGTAGCCCATGCCGGGAGCCGGGACGGGAAGACATTCGACGTGAGCTCGGCTCTTAAGGAGCTCGACGAAAGCGGCAACCAAGATCCCGAAACCTGGGCTAACCAGCTGCTGGAAACCGCGGTCGCCCTAGACGACGGCAGGCCGTGGGACGACATCAGCATTCTGGTGGCCATTATCGCTGATCATGCCGACGATGGCACCCGGCGCCTGTCGGTCCAGATCCCCCTTCCTTGAGCCAAGCCTTCCTTAATAGGACCGGAGATCCTGATGGGCGAAAGCAGCGAGCCCAAAATCGCGATTGTGGGGCCATGTGCCTCCGGAAAATCCACGCTTGCCGGCCAGCTTCAGGCGCTCGGAATCCACGCCCGTCAGATCGCCCAGGAGCATTCGTATGTGCCGGACATGTGGCAAGTGCTGACGCAACCGGACATTTTGATCTTCCTGGACGCCAGCTTTGAGATGTGCACGCAACGCAAGCAGCTGAACTGGAACGAAGCCGAGTACCAGGAGCAGCAGCATCGTCTGCGCCACGCTCGACAACACTGCAACATTCTGGTTGACACCACCGAACTTACCCCGGAAGAAGTCGTCTCACGGGTCCGCGCGGCCCTATCCGGTGGACAGTCACCCAACCTAGGGGTATAATCCGATTTGCCAGCCCTCCGGCAAAGGCACATGTCGAGGGCTCGTTTTTTTGCCTACCAGGGAGAGTCGCCCAAGCATGGGACAACGCTACCGACGTTTCATCATCCCCGTTCTGATCGTCATCGCCGCCGCCATCTGGCTGGTCCTGCCCACCAACCCGGGCATCCATATCGGTCCCATTAATCGTGATGTCCAGATCGTCCGCGGCCTCGACTTGCAGGGCGGCCTACGAGTGTTGCTGGAAGCCGATCTGCCGGACACGGTCGCTATCACCAGCGACCAGATGAACACCGCCCGCAACATCGTCGAGAACCGGGTTAACGGCCTGGGCGTTAGCGAGCCGGTGGTCCAGGTC
>Ga0307417_10000240_pt1 | contig 23194 bp, 19 predicted proteins | sample SalMarWE160210MG_2_FD_202514 | JGI IMG/M metagenome (GOLD analysis project Ga0307417, IMG submission 202514) | Salt marsh sediment microbial communities from the Plum Island Ecosystem LTER, Massachusetts, United States - WE1602-10 | ecosystem: Environmental > Aquatic > Marine > Intertidal zone... | reverse complement strand
TACCGGACGCTCCTCCTGTCTCGTGGTTCTCCGACCCGGATCTGCACGAGCCGACTGCGCTGCGGGTGACAGCCGAGGGCCAGATCTTCGGCCACCTGGCGATCTGGGGGACTTGCCATATCAGTCACGCTCACACCGGGTGCGTGACGCCGCCACACAGCGTTACGGGCTACGCCCACTTCCGCACCGGCTCGGTGCTGACCGCCGAGGGCGCGGAGGTGGCGGTCGGGCACGTCACTCTGGACACCCTGCACGCTGGCCCGACGCTGAGCGCCGCTGCGGCCGCCGCGCACTACGAGCGCACCGGTGCGGTGGTGGCGGACGTGGCCGCGGGGGAGGACGTCTTCGGCATCTGGGTGGCCGGGGCCCTGCGCCCCTCGGTCACTCCGGACCAGGTCCGCGCGCTGCGGGCCTCGCCGCTGAGCGGTGACTGGCGGCGGCTGAGCGGCAATCTCGAGCTGGTGGCCGCGCTCGCGGTGAACGTGCCAGGTTTCCCGGTGCCACGTCCGCGCGGGCTGGTCGCCTCGGGAGTGATCACGTCGCTGGTCGCCTCAGGGATGGTCCCGCCGCGCAAGGTGCGCCGGCCGGGCACCCTCGGGGCGCTCTCGGTGGACGACTTGCGCTACCTCAAGCGGCTGGCCGATCGCGAGCGCCGCGAGGAGCAGCAGCGTGCGGCTGGAGTGCTGCCCCAGGCCGCCGAGCTGGCCCGGCGGGTGCGCGCGAGCGCGTTGGCCGTCCGGGTGCACGCCGCGAGAGACTGAGTCATGACGCCCGAGGAGCTGAACCGCAGGTTCGATCATCACCCGCCCACCGGCCTGAAGGTCGGAGCGCACGAGGCGATGCGCCGGGCCTGCAAGAAGCTGGCCCAGATCATCGACGAGGAACTGCCGGAGAGCCGGGAGAAGTCGCTGGCGTTGACCAACCTCGAACAGACGATGTTCTGGGCCAACGCGGCGATCGCGCGAGAGGGGAATTGAGCATGTGCAACTGCCGGAAGGGTGCCAAGAAGACCACGTCTACTTCGGGCCAGGACCAGCAGGCAGAAGCCAAGTCCATGACCCAGACCTTCGCGTTCATCCCACCGACCGGCCCGCGGCAGAACTACGGCAGCCGGCTGGAGGCCGAGGCCGCGCGGGTGCGCGCCGGCCGGGTGGGAAGGATCGAGAGGAATGGCTGACAGGGAGAACGTCAACCCTCATCTCGCGGCCGCCCTGAAGCGGGTCGAGCGCGAGGGCAAGGAGATCGATCCCGAGGCCGCGTCGGCTCGGTTCAACTCTGCCTTCTGACGCGGTGCTACTCTGCCGATAACCGTAGGTGGCAGCAGGGCCCTGGCGCGGATCCCACCCGACCAGGAGGCCTGATGAGCCAGTCCAGAGCGCGTGCGCTCCGGCGGACCACCTTCTTCACCGACTACGAGCGGCAGTCCGACAGCGGCGGCAGCGGCGGGAACGCGCCCGGCGCCGACGACTTCGTGATCCCGGAGGATCTCAGCACGCTCACGGACGAGCAGCTGGCTTCCCTGCACAGCGAGGCGATCGGCCACTTCGACACGCTGTACAACGGCGGCGAGGGGCTGACCGAGGAGGCCATGGCCGCTCTCTCGGTGCTCACCGAAGGGATCGAGGGGCTGCAGGGCGAGCTGTCCACGCGCCGGGAGGCCGCCGACCAGCGCGCCGCCGCCGCCGCGGAGCTGGCCACGCGGGTGCACACCGAGACCCGTACCGAGGAGATCAACGACCGCGAGGACGACGCCGCGGGAGACGACGACCAGGGCGGCGACGGTGGGGACGACGAGGACGAGTCCGGCGAGGGCGATGGTGGTGGCGGTGGCGAGGGAGCGCCTGAGGGTCAGGCTCCCGCGGCCGTCGTGGCCGGCGCGCCCGCTCCGCGGCGCGAGGTGCGGGTGAACCTGTCCTCGGTGCGCTCGCAGCGTCCGGTGATGCCGCGCCAGGGAAGCGCGCCGACGCGGATGCAGGACCTGGTGTTCGCCTCCGGTGACGGCACCGGGTACGCGGCTGGAGCCGGTGTGAACTGGCGGGACATCGGCCGGATCGTGGACCGCCGGCTGGCCGGCTTCAACGAGGGGCAGTACCGGGCCGCCCAGCGCGCCGGTCAGCACCTGGCCGCCCAGCACTCGGTCGCGGTCTTCCAGCGGCCGATCCCGCAGGATCTGATGATCCAGAGCAGCGATCCTGATCACGTCGAGGAGGTCTTCGCCCGGGCGGTCGACCAGTCCCGGCTGCAGGGCGGCTCCCTCGTCGCGGCCGGTGGCTGGTGCGCCCCCTCGGAGATCCTCTACGACTTCCTGGAGCTGGAGAGCCGTGACGGCCTCTTCTCCATGCCGGAGATCGGGATCGCCCGCGGCGGCATCCAGTGGACGACCGGGATCGACTACTCGACGATCTACGCGGCCACCGACTGGAGCTACACCGAGGCCCAGGACGAGGCCGGCACCTACGCGGTGACCGACGACGCCGACCACCTGCACCCTGGCTCCGGCAGCGCGGGGGACAAGCCCTGCTACACCGTGCCGTGCCCGACGTGGGACGAGGAGCGGCTGGCGATCGCCGGCCTGTGCCTCAACGCCGGCCTGCTGCAGCAGCGCGGCTACCCCGAGATGCTGGGCCGGACCACGCGTGGGGCCCTCGTGGCCCACGACCACAAGATGTCCGTGCGGTTGATCAATCTGCTGGTCGCCGGCAGCACCGCGGTCACCATGACCACCGGCACCGTCGGCACTCTCGCTCCGCTGCTGAGCGCGATCGAGAAGCAGGTCGAGCACTACCGGTACATCCACCGGCTGGCCCGGAACACCGTGCTCGAGGCGGTCTTCCCGTACTGGGTGCACGGCGCGGTCCGCACGGACATCGCGCTGCGTCAGGGCCTGACCCCGGTCGAGTCCGTCGAGATCACGGACGCCCAGATCAACATGTGGTTTGCCTCGCGGGGGATCGCCGCCCAGTTCGTCTACGACTGGCAGCCGCTCACCGGCACGGCGGCGAACTTCACCGAGTGGCCGTCGACGGTGGACTTCCTGCTCTACGTGGCCGGCACCTGGGTCAAGGGTGCCAGCGACGTGATCACCCTCGACACGATCTACGACAGCGCGCTGCTGGGCCAGAACAACTTCACCGCGCTGTTCACCGAGGAGGGCTACCTCGTCGCGAAGCGGTGGATCGATTCCCGCGTGATCACCGTGCCGATCTGCTCCAACGGCGGCACGGGCGCGCCGATCCAGCTCGGCTGCGATGGGACGGCCTTGGTCGTCGACCAGGTCAACCCGGTGCCTGGTACCAGCGCGGTCAGCGCTGAGGACGGCGACGGCTTCACCCTGACCGTGACCGGGGCCAGCGACGCGGGCGTCGGCCTGCACGACCTGCCCTACCGGTTCACGCTGGACGCCCAGTCGGCCACGCCGACCTGGACCGCCTGGCAGGCCAGTGCCGTCTACAGCCCGACCGGCCTGGACGCCTCGACCACGTACCACACCCGGCACGAGGTGCGGGACCTGGTGGGGAACGTCGCCGCGGGCGCCGGGGTGGACGCCACCACCACCGCCTGATCCTGTGCGCCTCGCCCCGCTCCTCCCGCCGGGAGCGGGGCAGGCACCATCTGAGAGGAGCTCAGGATGACGATGGTGGCCCCAGCGGCACTGGTGACGGGTGCTGCCCGCACGCCGCTGCCCTACGGCCTGTTCTCCGTGCTCACCTTCCGCCCGAACGGGGCGGACCGGTGGGAGACCGGGGTGACCTTCGAGACGCTGTCCTGCGAGCCTCTCGAGGGGATCGGCCCGGCCCAGTGCGAGGACGGCCAGACGACCGGCCTGCCCAAGACCGTGACGGTGGCCACCGGTGCCGTGGGTGACGACGGCAGCGCCCTGCCCTTCACGGTCTACGGGCACTTCGCCTGCAGCCCGGTGGGCTGGACGCCGGAGCAGGCGCAGGCTCGGGCCGAGCTGCAGCTGACCACGCGCGAGGAGGCGCGGGTCGAGCAGGCGTTCTGGACGGCCGACCTGGGCAATACGCCCTCCCTCGAGGACGGCGGGACGACGGACATCTCGGTGGCCGGCGCCGACGTGACCGAGTCCTTGGGCCTGTTGGAGGACTGGATCGCCACGAACTACGGCAGCCAGGGGCTCATCCACGTGACGCGGGAGACCGCGCTGGTGGGCCTGACCCTCGGAGCGCTGGAGACCTCCGGCGGGCGGCTGCGGACCAGGCTCGGGACTCCGGTCGTGGCCGGGGCCGGCTACCCGGGCACCGGGCCCGCCGGGGAGGCCGCCGCCGCCAGCACGGCGTGGGCCTTCGTCACGCCGGCTCTCTTCGGCTACCGCAGCGAGATCTTCACCAGCTCCAATCGCTCCGGAGATCTGTTCGACCGCGCGCAGAACGACCTCTACGCGGTCGCTGAGCGTTCCTACCTGCTGGGCTTCGACCCGTGTGGCGTGGCGGCCGCGCTGGCCACGCTGACCGCTGTCTGAGAGAGGACCCCCCGATGGCCAACGAGTGCTTCATCCCGATCCTGGGCAAGCGGATCCGGGTCACCAATCTCGACAGCTGTGGGAATCTGCCCGCCGCAGGCACCGCCGATTCGGTGGTCGCGACGGACGGATTCATCACTCTGACTCTCTCGAGTCAGGTCGAGGACGGCGCAGAGATCATCACGAAGAAGGCGGATGGCAGCCTCTGCGTGAGCGAGAAGCTCTCCCCGAGTTTCAAGCGCTTCAACGTTGAGATCACCTTCTGCGGCGTGAATCCCGCGCTGCTGGCGATGATGACCAACGCGGAGACCTACGAGGGCTACACGGTCGACGAGCTGATCGGCTTCGTGGTCGCCGAGGGAACCATCGAGAAGGCTTTCGCCTTCGAGCTGTGGACCGGCCTGAGCGGCGAGGCGTGCCCGACCGGCGCGGCTTTCTCCGGCGGGTACAGCGTGCTGCCCTTCGTCCAGGCCGGAGTCCTGGGAGACCTCACGGTCGACGGGGAGAACGCGGTCTCCTTCTCGCTGACGGGCGCCTACACCAAGGGCGGCAATCAATGGGGCACCGGTCCGTACAACGTGCTGGAGGACGACGGCGGCGACCCCGCGCCGCTGCCCACCGCGCTGGACGCGCTGGATCACCTGCTCCTGATCAAGACCACGCTCGCACCGCCGGCCTCGGACTGCGACCCGCTGCCGATGCCGCCGTACATCGCGACCGTGGTGCCCGGTACCGGCGTGGAGGCCGGCGGGACCGCGACCGTGATCACAGGTGCCGGGTTCACCGGTGCGACCGCGGTGAACTTCGGCGCGACGCCGGGCACCAGCTTCTCGGTCGACTCTGACACCCAGATCAGCGTCACCTCGCCGGCCGGCACCGGCACGGTGGATGTGACCGTGGTCAAGGCCGGAGGGAACGCGACGCTGGTGGACGGGTTCATCTACACCTGATCAAGGTGAGGTAGGTGGGTGGAGCACGCCGTGGGAAGGTGGCCACATGACGGGTCCTTGCGCCTGGACGGTGTCCTACGCGGCGTGCTCCACCTGCGCTCCTCTGGACGACATGTCCGAGGAGGAGAGGGCCACCTTCGAAGGGATGGCCGCGGAGTTCCTGTGGAACTGGACGCTCCGCCAATTCGGGATCTGCTCCGTGGCCCTGCGCCCGTGCCGCGCCGACTGCGTGTCCTGGACCACGTTCTTCGGCGGCGGCCCGTTCCCGAGAGGGATCGGCGGCCCGGGCCGTAGCTGGCCGTACCTGATCGACGGGAAGTGGTTCAACCAGCGCGGTTGCGGCTGCCGGGGCTCGTGCACGTGTGCCGTGCCGAACAGTCTCGAGCTGCCGGGCCCGGTCTCAGCTGTTACCGAGGTGCTGATCGACGGCGACGTGCTCGCTCCGGCGGCGTACCGGCTCGACGGGAACCTGCTGATCCGGCTCGACGGGGAGACCTGGCCGAGCTGCCAGAGCCTCGAGCTGCCGGCCACCGAGGACGGCACCTGGCAGATCACGTACGACCGGGGCCAGGAGGTGCCGGCCGGCGGGCAGATCGCCGCCGGGCTGCTGGCTTGTGAGCTGGCCAAGGCCGCGTGCCACGACTCCACGTGCCAGCTGCCGCAGCGGCTGCAGACGGTGACCCGGCAGGGCGTGACCCTCGCGATGATCGATAAGTTCGAGGGGCTGGACAAGGGCCGGACCGGGCTCTGGCTGGTGGACAGCTGGGTGGCCTCGGTCATCCAGCCGCGTCGGTCCAGCAGGGTCTTCTCGGTCGACGTTCGGCGCCCGGTGAACCGGATGACCAGCCTGACCTCGTCAGCAGCACCGTCCTCCGTCTTGCCGCAGACGCTTCCCTTCACGATCGGAACCTGATCATGGCCTACACGAAGCCGGCTGCTGCGGTCGACGGGACCACGTCCTACAACGCCGCGCGTGACACGACGATGAACGACGGCATCGAGGCCGCGGCCCTCGTGGCGGATACCGCGGCCGCCGACGTCGTGACGGCTCAGGCTGCTGCGGATGCCGCCCAGGCTGCTGCCGACGCGGCGCAGGGCACGGCTGACGGGCTCACCTACGTCGACGTGGGCGCCGACGTTGCCGGAGCAGCAGCGGCTGCTGGAGCAGCTGCGGAGGCCGCCAGCGAGCCGCGCAGCCCGTGGACGTTCCGGCCCGAGGACTACGGCGCGGCCGCGGACGTGGTCTTCCTCCACGACGCGGTCACGACCGCCGCGTCATCGACCGTCCTGAGCGCCTCGGGAGGATTCGCCGACCTGACCACCGGGATGTCGGCGGTCCTGGCCTGCGGCTCGGCGGATGGCGTGACCCCGCAGTACGTGACGCTGACGAGGGTCAGCGACACCGAGGCCACGATGAGCACGCCGGCCGTCGCCTCGGTGACCTGCCTCGCCGCGTACGGCTCCGACAGCTCGAGTGGGTACAACGATTGCGTCGCGGCCGCGGTCGCTTACGCCCAGGCGAACGAGGGCTTCGCCGAAGTCCTGCACTCGGGCTTCTACGGCTTCGCCAGCGCGCCCGCGCTCGGCGGGGCGACCGAGGGGAACGCCTACGTCCCGCTGCCGCTGATCGCTGCCACCGCCAGGAAGGTGACGCTGACCTTCCGCGGACCCGGCTCGGCCGGCGCGCTCGCGCACTGGCAGCAGCTGAGCCCGCAGGCGGTCGGCGGCGGGCTGGTCTGCCTGGACGGCTCAGGGACCGTGGACGTCACCTACGGGCCGACCGCGCTGATCGGCGGGCCTGTCCATGGGTACGGAACCACCTCGGTGTTCACCAACCTGATGGTGGTCCTGGACGGGATCAGTGCCGTCGTTCCCTACGACGCGCCGTGCTGTGGCTTCGACTTCTTCGGGGTGGCCGAGGTCGAGGTGCTGGACGCCGGGGTCTTCCCGCTGGCGATCGTCCCCTCGGGCGGGGCGAATCCGGTGCCGTCGCAGGCCACACCGACGGCGTTCACCAATTTTGGGTATTTCGGCCTGCGCATGCCGATCACGACGAACAATGCGGTGCAGGACATTGTCCTTTTCCGCTGCGAGGGAATCGTCAACGGGCTTCGGCCGAGCGAGCACACCCGGGTCTTCAGCCTGCACCTGATCAACTGCTACGCAGCTCTCGTCCCCTATCAGGGCTCCGGGGCGATGGCGGACCGGATTCATATCATCTCGGCGACGATCGAGAACTGCGTGCACGCGATCGCCGCGGTGGACCCAGCCGGGGTCACGGTGCGCCTGGACATCGATCACCTGGAGACCGAGTCCATCAATTCCAACCTCGTGGCGGACTCGGACGAGCTGTTCCAGGGATACCTCCGGGTAGCGATGTACGCCCAGGTGATCAGTGGGTCGAACGTCGACACCGGTGCGGCCTTCGCCGTCTACGACTTGAAGCAGGGCAAGGGAGCGCAGACCGCGCCCGCGGTCCCGGCCAGCACCTCAGCGCTGACCAATCCCTTCTACCGGGATGCTGCGGTGTCCGTCAGCGGCGGTACCGTGACGGAGATTGCGGTGGACGGCACTGCCACCGGGCTCACCGCTGGGACGGTCCTCGTCCCCACCGGATCGACGATTACCCTGACCTACAGCTCGGCTCCGAGCTGGGTCTGGGTCACTGTGTGAAATGAGTTTGATGAACGTGCGGATCGGCAGCCATTCGAATCTCGTGGTGGAGGGTAAATGATCACCTGCAGGACTCGGATGAGCGCGGGGACGGCTGCGGAGCTGGCTGCCGCGAATTTCAAGCCCCTCAATCACGAGCTGGTCATTGCCACTGACACGGGTAAGTGGAAGATCGGCAATGGGGTGGATCATTACGTAGATCTGCCTTACACAGGTCCGGATGTTATTACCTCCATCGACGATGCCCTCGCTGCTCAGCATCTGGTAGATAACACTACCTACGCCAGCATCCCGGGGACCCCGGTCAGCGTCCCGGCGGTGCACCGTGCGATCGCGCGTAGGGATACAGCGAAGATCGTCATCTTCGGCGACAGCGTCGCCAACTTGAAGATGGGCCAGACCTACGACGCCTGGGGCGCGGTCTGCGGAGGGTTCTCCGGCGGTGGCCTGGTCGATGGCGCCGGGACGTCATTGCCCCTCGCGGTGGCTACACAATCCACCAGCGGAACCGTCACTCAGCAGACCAACGCGTTCGATGTGTGGCCGACCGGACTGGCGCAGGAATTCTCGACAGGGGCAAGTAGAACCTACGCAAGCACCACGGCGAGCAACTTCGTTGCGGATAGCGTTAGCGTCTACTACACCAAGGAGCCCGGCGCTGGAAGCTTTAAGATCCAGGTAGATGGAGTTGACGTCACCGGATTCACTGACATCTCGGCCGACGGGGAAATTGGCACTCTCGGGGTGGCCAATGTCCCGATCGCTCCAGCGTACTCAACCACGCTCAATTCGTCCGCCGCGGTCCTTGCCACGAGCGTCTCGACCGTCGGTTCGGTCGGGACCAACGGGTCTCTCGCGGTCGGATCCGGAGCGACGAAAGAGACCATAACTATCACTTCCGGGCCAACCGGATCTGGCCCGTACACCGTGCCGGTGACGCCACTACGATACGCACATTCATCCGGAGAGGAGGTGCGTACCGCCTCGGCGACGCACACTCTGACCATCGTCAACCTGACCGGAACTCACCGCATCGTCTACATCACGTACAACGATTCGACCCGCCCCGGGATGAGCCCACTGGTGGTCGCCAATGGCGGCATCTCCCTCACCTCGGTCACTAGCACGGCATGGTCGAACTTCATCTCCTTCCTCGACAACGAGACTCCCGACCTCTGCCTATTCGAGATGAAGGAAAAGAACAACTACACCGATAGCACCACGTACGAGCAGCGACTGACCGAATTCTTCGAGGCTGCAACACTCGGCGCCCCAGGAATGACAATCGTCGGGGTGCAGTCGACTCCGTCCGGTGTGGACGATGCGGATCAGGTCGCACAGAACGCGACTCTTAACAATGTCTGCAAGGCGTACGGGCATCGGTCATGGGACGGGTACTCTCCGATCGGTTCGTATCAGCGTCTCGTCGACCTGGGGTGGAACAACGACGGCACGCACCCGACATCGGAGTGCTCCCAGTTCCTCGGTATGAAGCTGTTCCGGGACCTCGGAATGGTAGCGGCTGGTGCGCACAATCCGTTCGTCGGAGGAATGCGCATCTCGTCGATGGACTTCGGAAACGCCGCGGACAAGGCCTGGCAGCCACAGGGGCAGATAGCGGCAGACCCCATCTACAAATACGACCTTTATATTCGGGCGAATCGGTTTCTGCGCTTCCAGGGCATCGACGGCCGCGACTGGGGATATTTCGACCTCACGGGAGGGACAGCCACATGGTTGCCCTTGCTGCGGATCGGCAGCGCGTCTGGGCCTAGGCTCATGGCTGGGACTGGATCACCGGAGGGGGCGAAATCAGCCGGGGTCGGCTCCCTGTACCTACGGTCCGACGGAGGCGTGGGCACTACCCTCTACGTCAAGGAGTCTGGTACCGGAAACACCGGGTGGGCGGCCAAGTAATTCCCGGCAGAACAGCGGTTACCTGACTTAAGGAGACACCATGGGCATGACGATCGCCGAGAGCCAGTCCACCCTCGACCAGCGATTCCCCACGACTGGAGCCACCGACTACATCGCCTACAGCACCAACGGCAGCTCCGAGTGGGCGAACCTGGCCCGGACCGCGATCGGCGCTACCGGGTGGGCCGCGGCGACCGCGGCCGATCCCAGTGTCAAGGCCAACGCCAACGTTCTCACTTCGGACACCGTGACGTCCGCCGGCGGCACGGTGACTCACTACGCGATCTACGACGCTGTTTCTGGCGGGAACCAGCGCATCGACTGGGAAGCCCTGGACGCTTCTCGGGCCTTGAGCGTCGGCGATAGCGTGCAGTGGGCCGCCGGCGAGTGCCAGATCACGCTGACCTGATGGCGACGGACCCGCTCGGGCCGCTGATGGCTGCGGTGCTGGCTGAGGCCCTGGCGGCCCTGACCGAGCCCGTCGGTCGGGTCAGCTTGTATCCGGGCGCCGACGTGGCCTGGGACGACTGCTGCGAGGGGCAGCTGTGGGTGCGCGTCGCCGAGATGACGCCTACGGGCTCCGGTTCCTCGTCCAGCAGCCGGCAGCCGTGTGGCGTGCACCTGTGGCAGGTCGTGCTCGGGATCGGCGTGATGCGATGCGCTGCGGTGGTCAAGGATGATGGCACCCCGCCGACGCCGGCCGAGCTCACCGCGGACACCCTCGCGATGACCCAGGATCGTGCGGACATCGAAGAAGCGATCAAGTGCGGCGTCGAGCCGCTGACCGAGCAGACGCACTTCGTGAGGTGGGACCCGCTCGGACCCCAGGGTGGCTGTGTGGGCGGAGAGTGGCTGTTCCTCGTGAAGCTGGGCACCTGCAACTGCCCGTAGGGAGGGCTGAAAGATGGCATTGACCTCGGTAAATGTGAAGCTCGACTACACGAAAATCAATCCCTTCATCGTCAATGTCACCGACCTGTCGTCCAAGAGAGCCGCTCAGCGGGTGGCCGCCCGCGCCAATGCCAATGTCATTGCCAAGAACCGGGTGCGCACCGGGGCATTGTCCAAGTCCTACACGGCCAAGCAATCGAGAAATCTTCGCGGACAATACCAGTCCGGTTACGACGTCGGGTCCTCGTTATTTTATGCCGGATGGCAGGAAGGTGGAATCGGACCCGTGGTCCCGCGGAATGCCACGGTACTGCGGTTCAAGCCGAAGGGCAGCGATGTATACATCTTCCGCCCACGTACCGCGGGCTTCCCCGGAGCACATCAGCTCCGCGATGCCTACCGGACGATAGGCCTGCAGGATTACTTGCCGTAGTGCATCGATGCGGATTGAGTTTGACCAAGAAGTTGATGATACGTATCCTGAAGATCCAAGCGGTGCGACGGAGTCACGCCGCCCACTTCACCGGCGCTCCTGGCCGGTACTGGCCCGGGACCGGCAGTAGCCGGGACCGGGCCGTACTACGCTCCCAGGATGCGTAGATACCTGACCGCCTTGTCGTTGTCCTTAGCGATCATGGGACTCGCAGGCTGTCGCCCTCATGAGATCTACGTGCCGCCGGCCTCTTCGACCACGCAGCCCGGGACGGTCTCGGTCTCGCCCCCTCAAGCCACGCTGGATACGGCGGAGCCGCCGCTCACTGCTTCGGAGCATCGGTGAGCGGTCGGAGCGCTTCCGGGATGGTCCTCGTCTTCCTGGGAGGTGTTCTGGCCTCCGAGGCTGTGCGTAGTACGCTTCGCATCATGGCGGACATCAACATCACGGCGGCGCCGGAGAAGTGGTTCCCGGCGACTGTCGTCGGCACGGATTACCGGGTCAAGGCCCCGAAGAAGGCTCTGGCCTTGGCGCTGATGATGCGCCTGAAGAATGCCGGGGAAAACCCTGAGCTGATGGGCCAGGCCATCGACGTCATGACCGCGAAGATGTTCGGCAAGGAGGTGGCTCCTTCCATCAAGGATCGTCTGAACGACGAGGACGACGATCTGGATATCGATCATCTGATGGCGCTCATGAACGCGCTGATCGAGAAGGTGTCTGGGGACCCTACTACGTGACCCTCAGGCTCGCGGCTCATGTGCTGGAGCACTGGAGGGAGTTCGACGGGTGGGCGGCTGCTCGGGGGCTGCCCGACCCGTTGACGCTGCGTGTGGCCAGGTTCATCAATCTGGTGTGGTTCTGGATGACCGACGGCGCCGACCCAGCTGAGGTCCGCAAGCTGGAGGCCCGAGTGTGGGTTCCGCCCAGCGGTGAAGTGGCCCGGGGGCCCTGGTCGGCTGACGCTGAGATGGCAGCGTTCGACGCTCTGAGGTCGAAGCTGGGCAAGTAGTACGCTCCAAGAGGCGTTCCGTGACCTCTCCCGATCGCCGACGAGCTGCCCGCTGAGCCAAGGGCCGGGGCATCGGGAGATCAGCGATGTCCACCATCATTGGCGAAGCAGTCATCGTCGTCGGCGCGGACGGTCAGCTCTTCGTCAAGGAGCTGGAGCAGAAGACCAAGCCCGCAGCCCAGAAGTCGGGGCTGAACATCGCCGGCGCGGTCGGCAAGGGGATGGCGACCGGGGCCAAGATCGCCGGCGGCCTCGTGGCCGGAGTCATCGGCACCGCGCTGGTCAAGGGCTTCTCCCGGCTGACGGCGATCGATGATGCCAAGGGCAAGCTGGTCGGCCTGGGCTACTCGGCCCAGCAGGTCACTTCGATCATGAACAATGCCCTGACATCGGTGAAGGGCACGGCGTTCGGACTGGGTGACGCGGCCAGCCAGGCCGCGATCCTGGTCGGAGCCGGGATCAAGCCGGGCCAGGAGCTGACCCGCACGCTCAAGCTGCTGGCCGACACGACGACGATCGCCGGGACCAGCCTGAGTGACGTCGGTGGGATCTTCTCCTCGATGGCGGCTGGCGGGAAGGCCACCAACGGGGCGTTGCAGCAGCTCCAGGACCGCGGCGTGCCTGCGTTGCAGCTCCTGGCCAAGAGTCTTGGGCTGTCCAACGATGAGACATTCAAGTTGGTATCCCAAGGGAAGGTCAGTTTCGCACAATTCCAGACGGCCATGGAGAAAGGTCTCGGCGGCGCGGCCCTGGCTTCCGGTAAGACCTTCACCGGCGCGCTGAAGAATGTCGGCGCTGCCCTCGGCCGCCTTGGGGCCAAGCTTCTGGGCGGAGTGTTCTCCCAGCTGCCGGCACTGTTCGGGGACGCGATCGGTGCGCTGGACGGCCTGGAGCCGGTGGCGACGAAGGTCGGCGAGGTACTGGGCGAGAAGCTCGGCCAGGCCGTCGGAGTGGTCCGCGAGCTGGCCGATCAGTTCTCCAAGGGCGAGGGGGCCGGTGGGGCGCTGCGCTCCGTGCTGGAGCTGCTGGGCAAGGCCCTTCTCGCGCTGTGGGACGCCGGGGTCAAGACCCTCGACTACCTGAGGCAGCACCAGGCGCTCGCTGAGGCTCTGGCCGTCAGCATGGGGACCCTGCTGGCCATCACCCAGGCTCACGCCTCCTACCTGGCGGTGCAGGCGGCCGGTGGCCTGATCAAGTACCTCACCCAGATGAACCTCGTTACCACGGCTACGAAGGTCTGGGCTGCGATTCAGTGGGTACTGAACAGCGCGCTGCTGGCCTGGCCGGGTACGTGGATCATCGCCGGGATCGTCGCGCTGGTCGCCGGGATCGTGCTGCTGTGGAAGCACAACGAGACCTTCCGCAACATCGTCCTGGCGGTCTGGGGCGCGATCCAGACGGCCATTGGTGCCGTGGTGGATTGGATCACCGGGACCATGGTCCCAGCGATCGTCGGGGCCTGGGACGCCGTCGTCGGCGCTGCTCAGACGGTCTGGGCCGGGATCGTCGCTGCCTGGGACGGCGTCATGGGCGCGGCCCAGGTGCTGTGGGACACGATCACCGCGGTCTGGGACGGGATCTCCTCAGGTGCTCAAGCGGTCTGGGAAGTGATCACCACTGTCTGGGACGGCATTATCGGCACGCTCACCGCGGTCGGATCATGGATCAACGACACTTTCGGCCCCTGGTTCCAGACCTTAGAGAAGATCGTGGAATTCGTCTTCAAGGCGATCGAGATTCTCATTCTCGCCTGGTGGAAGCTTGTCGTTATGCCGACTTTCGAGGCGGCTAAACTGGCTCTTGGAAAGCTTGGAGATGCTTTCACCTGGCTTTACAACAATGCAGTGAAGCCGGCTTGGGATCTTATAGTTTCAGCGATCAAGATAGCTTGGGGCCTGATCAAGGCGGTTTGGGATCTCATTGTCAGTGGGCTGAGCTGGCTCGGAGATAAGTTCACAGCGCTATACAATTCATACATCAAGCCCGTCTGGGATAAAGCCGTAGCCATTGTCAAGGCTGACTGGGCATTGATCAAGGTCATCTGGGACGCCATTGTCAAGGCACTGGGAGTCCTCGGTGATTGGTTCAACGATCTTTATCAGAAATATGTAAAGCCTGCTTGGGATTTCATTTCAGATGCGATCAAGGTCGGCTGGAATACCGTCATTTCCCCAGCATTCGACGCCCTGAAGAAGGGTGTCGACCTCATTGCGCAAGCCTTCGACAAGGCCAAGGATGGAATAAAGGTAGCGTGGGACAAGCTTAAGGCGATTGCCCAAGCACCCATCAAGTTCGTGATCGAGACCGTTCTCAACAATGGATTGATCAAGGCTTTCAACTGGCTGGGCAGTAAGGTCGGCGGACCCCATATCGACAACATCCCGCTGCCCTTCGCCCAGGGCGGCGTGACTCCTGGCTATACGCCCGGACGGGACGTGCATCTGTTCTACTCGCCCACCGGCGGCGCACTGGCGCTGAGCGGCGGCGAGGCGATCATGCGTCCGGAGTTCACCCGGGCCATGGGCGGCAAGGCCGGGATCGAGCGCCTGAACAAGCTGGCCAAGGCCGGATTGCTGCAAGGTCCCGGCAATTTCTCTGAGGGAGGGGTGCACCACTACGACCTCGGTGGTGTGGTCGACTGGATCAAGGGTCAGTCGTCCGCGGCCCTGAGCTGGGTCGGGGACACCTCCAGCGCGATCTGGAAGGCCCTGAGCAATCCCCTCGATTACATCAAGTCCAAGTTGCCCTCGATTCCTGCTGTGGGGGTGTTGTCGGATTTCACCGGGGCCGCGGTGTCGAAGCTGGTGACCCTGGCCGTGGACAAGGTGAAGTCCTTGTTCTCGGATTTCAACGAGGCCTACGACAGCATCGGTGGGCCGATCTTCGCCAAGATGAAGGCGTGGGTCATGGCCCACCTCGGGATTCCGTACGTCTGGGGCGGGACGGGGCCGGCGGGCTACGACTGCATCGCCGAAGGGACTCCGGTCACGACGCTGCGCGGAGACGTCCCGATCGAGCAAGTGGTGGTTGGGGACCTCGTGCTGACTCGGCGCGGCTACCGCGCAGTTACCCGTGCTTGGCTCGTGAGGCGGGCCGCTCCGACGGTGGAAATCCAGGTGAGCGGTCAGATGCTCCGAGGGACGGCAGACCATCGCGTGTGGACGGACAACCGCGGCTGGGTAGGGCTCGGTGATGTGACCAGATACGATACTCTGGTTTCATGTCCCGCAGTGAGCGAATCGTCTTCGACGGATACGCATACTTCCGTTACCCGGACTCTCCACGGCCAGCGCATCGTGCGTACTTTCTGCGACCCAACGACAGCCTTCACCGTGCCCTCTGGCGCCACCACAACGGACCAATCCCCGCTGGGCACGAGGTCCACCACATCGACCATGACACGGACAATAACGACATCGCCAACCTTGCGCTGGTCGAGATCGGCGAGCATCGGCGGGAGAGTCAAGCCGCCCGTCGGCTACGTGACTACGTCTGCGCCGAATGTGGTGCCGAGTTCCAGTCCCTCGGGTCAAACCGCAACACCGCTGCAGGCTCGCGGCGATTCTGCTGCCACCAGCACAAGAACGATTTCCACAATCGGCGTCGCAAAGCCGAGCGGAACGAGCGACGTCTACGACCTGACAGTTGAGGGAGAACACGAGTTCTTCGCTGCCGGCGTCCTGGTCCACAATTGCTCGGGCTTCACCCAGGCGGCCAACGCCGCGGCCGGCATCTCGATCCCGCGCACCTCCCAGCAGCAGCAAGCGTTCGCCCGGGCCGTGGCCGCGAGTGCGATCAAGCCAGGAGACCTCGGGTTCGTCGGCCGGCCGGCGGAGCACGTAGAGCTCTACATGGGGTCTGGCCAGTGGGCCGAGGCGCCGCACACCGGCGACGTCACGAAGATCATCGGTCAGTCGGTTTCCGGCTTCACCAGCCTCGGGGCGACCTTCGCGCAGGGCGGCGTGCTGCGGCGCGCGCTGTTGATGGACAACGGCGGCGTGTTGCCGAAGGGGCCATCCCTCGTGCAGAACAACACCGGAGCCCCGGAGGCCTTGGTCCGTGCCGGAATGGGGGATCAGTACGACGTGTCGATCAAGCTATCGATCGATGATCTGTCGAAGCTGCGTACCCTGGATGACTTCCTGAAGATGCTCGAGGAGGCGCGGTCCACCACGAGGAAGACGCAGCGTAGTGGGAAGGTGTCGGTCTGATGACGATCCAGTGGGGCAGCTGGCAGTTCTCCGGCGGTAACGGGATGCGCGTCGGGCTGGACGTGTCCGTCCCGCTCGCGCCGGCTCATTCCTCGACCGTGGCGACCTTCGAGATCAGGGTCTACACGCAGAACCAGTACACCTATCCCTCCGATGCCCAGAGTCTGGATTACACCGATGACATCGCCGGCTCATTCGCCTTCACCAATGGCGAGGGTAGCCAGATTGTTCAGCGTGAATTCAAGACGCACGACTACACCTACGGCGCCGGGGAATATGGCTACAGTCCGGGGAATCAGACGTTCACTGCGACGATCAGTGGTGCCTTCAACGGCATCACGCCGACCGTCACGGTGTCCTACCCGATTCCGGCGCGGCCGACGAGCGGGCCGGCGGCCTGCACCGACTCGCTGCTGGTACGCAACAGCGATAGTCAGGTCACGCTGACCTGGACCCCGAACCCCACGGTTCCGGAGCCGTACTCCTATCAGCAGGTCTCGATGCGACGGTGGAATGGTTCCACCGTCTGGACCGAGGCCAGCTGGAACGTGGTAGCTACCGTTTCAGGAGCCACCGGGAGTTACGTCAAGGGCGGATTGTCCGCCAACCACGCCTATCAGCTGTCCCCGCGGGCCGTGAACTCCCACGGCGTTTCGGAATGGAACGACAGCAATGTCGTCTTCATGACGCCGGCGGCACCGTCGAATGTCGCCTCGGTGCTCAACACCGCGGGCACGGCAATCACGACGACGTGGACCGACAACGCCTACAATTACCCAGGCGCTGGCAGCTGGAAGATTCAGCGCTCTGTGGCCGGCGGGGCATTCGCCGACCTGGACACGGTGGCGGACCAGGACACGACCTCCTATGTCGACAACAGTCCCGGCGGCGGGACGAATCAGTACCGCATTGCCGCGGTGGTGACGGGTCCGCTGCAGTCGGCCTACGCCACGGGAAATACCGTCAGCGCCCCGGCTGAGCCTCAGGCGCCGACGTTGCTCGATCCGGACGGGACCTACGTCGACTTCGTCAATGACGACGTCGATTTCACCTGGCAGCACAACCCGGGCGGCACCGGCGTCGCCCAGACCCACTTCACGATCGAGTACAGCGACGACGCGGGCAGCAACTGGTACGCCCTCGGGACGGCCACCGACGTCGCCTCGGCCGTCAGCTCGTTCACGCTGCCTGCGGGGACCCTGGCGAACGGGGTGCCCTACCTGTGGAAGGTCCAGACCGAGGGGCTGGTCTCGGCCGGCTACAGCGATTTCAGCGCCTCGGCCGCGGTGACCGGCTCGACCAAGCCATCGCTGACTCTGACCCTGCCCGAGGCGACCACCGACACGATCCCGATCGTGGCTACCTGGGTCTACAGCCAGGCGGAGCTGCTGCCCCAGCTGGCCTACGTCGCGCTGCTGTACGCGGACGACGGCGTGACCCTGCTCGAGGAGATCGACGGGTTCGGCGCCGGGACCACGGTGGCGTTCACCTACGCCACGGTGACCGGCAACGACTACATCGTGCGGGTGCTGGTCCAGTCCTCGGCCGAGATCTGGTCGGAGTACGACGAGGTCACCACCAGCTTCGATCTCCTGCCACCGGCCGCGGTCCAGGTCACTGGGTCCTACCAGGAGTGCCAGGGCACCGTGCTGCTCCACTTCGAGCCCGAGGCTGCGGAGGAGGGTGTCACCGTGGCCGTCGAGTCGGTGACCTTGGAGCGCATGGCGCCCGGCGAGGACTGGGTCACGCTGGCCGCGGGCCTGCTCATCCCGACCGACTTTCTCGACACCCTGCCGGCGACGAACGGGACGAACCAGTACCGGATCACTGCGCTCAGCGCGACACCCAGCCAGGCCGTGGGCCCGATCCTCGAGGTCGAGGGGACCGACGGCGTGGCCGACGGCAGCCCGCTGTGGGTCTGGGTCAGCTACGGGGACTCCTTCGAGCACGACCTCCGGTTCCACGGAGATCCGCAGATCTCCAGGACCTCGGGGCGGCTGAAGGCACAGCAGCACTTCCTCGGACGGGCCAAGCCGGTGGCCCTCGTGGGCCAGGCCACGAGCAGCTCTCTTGCGGTCAGCGGGACGCTGTATTTCGATCCACGCTGCGCCGCCAGCACGGATCTGTGCGCCTACGACTCCGCGCCCCAGCTGTGGGACGCGGCGGGCACCGATTCCGAGGTGGTGTGCTACCGGGATTACACCGGGCGCCGGCTCTTCGGCACTCTGTCCGACGTGACCGTGGGGAACACGGTGTGGCCTGGCCACGCCGAGATCTCCTTCTCGGTGATCGTGGTGGACTTCACCGAGCGGTACATCCAGCTCGTGGAGGCGTGAAATGACTGCGGCCCCGGTCCCCCAGAGCTACAGCAACACGATCATCGGCTCGGGTACCAGCATCGCTGTGCCGGTGCCGTCCGGAGTGAGCGCCGGGGATATTGTCATTGTCTGCCTCTACGTTGAGACGACGGGCACGGTCACGCCACCGGCCGGCTTCACCCAGAAGTCCAGCGCCTCGACCACGGCCAGCGGACAAGCTCACACCGCGAGAATCTTCTGGAAGCGGGCGACCGGCAGCGATTCGGGGACCTACACCTTCAGCTGGTCCGGCACGGTGTACCACGCCTCGGCCAGCATGCGGGTCAGCGGCGGCACAGCCTCGGGAGATCCTTTCGGGAGCGCGATCAATACCGCAGTGAACAACAGCGGTACGGGAACGACCACTCCCGCGCCGTCTTCGTTGACGCCGAGCACCGACTATTGCCTGCTGGTTTTCTTCGGGACTAGCTACTATGGCGGGCCCTGGACCCCGCCTTCGACGTGGACCGAGCGGGTGGACAACAGTTACCCACCCACTCTGGCCACGAAGTCCCAGACCACAGCCACGGCTACGGGGTCGGTGAGCGCGACCACTGCGGCCTCGGCCGTCGGCCGGACCGGCTCGGTGGGGTACCTGCTGCCGGCCGCGGCCACCTACTCGGTGTCGGGCACCTCGGCGGTGGTCTCCGGATCGTCCGGCAACGTCACGGTGATCAGCATTCCGCAGCTGAGCGGGGCGTCGGAGGTCGTCTCCGGCGCGAGTGGCAACATCACGATCGCGCACTACGGCGTCTCCGGGACAGCGGCAATCGTGTCGGGGACCAGCGGCGCGATCACCTCGATCCTGCAGGTGTCCGGTACCTCCGAGGTCGTCTCCGATGCGATCGGGAGTGTGCGGGTCACGGGGAAGCCTGGCCAGGGCAGCGAGGTGCTGGCCCTGTTCGACCCGGACGAGGTGCTGATCGGCGGCAGGGTCACCTACTACCGCTTCGACCTGCTGGACGCCGACGAGCACCTGATCGGTCACCTGGTGGGGGTCATCTCCGGCACCGTGAGCGTGGATGCCTACTCCGCGGTGAAGGCGACCGGCCAGCTCACGGTGGTCACCGATCCGACCTACAGCCACCTGCCCGATGGCCAGCCGGACTTCCTCGGGGTGCAGCTCAACACTCCGCTGGGGCCACAGGCCACGTCCACTACCGCGGTCACCTACCCGGTGGACCACTTCAGCTGCTCGGATGCTGACGCCGTGGAGATCTCGCAGGGAGACTCCGTCGCGCTGTTCGACTCCGGCGAGCAGCCGAAGAGTCAGCAGGCCTTCACCGTCACGGCCAAGGAGAGCAGCCTCGGTACTACGACCCTCTACTTCAGCCCGAGCTCAAGTGTCGCGGTGGACATCGGGGACATCCTGAAGGTGGTCGAGGTCAGTTACGAGCAGCTGGTCGACTGGCTGAACGTCCGGATCCGGCCGATGATCAGCATCAGCCGGCTGGGCGGAGGCGACGATCCGGACGGCAGGCAGGTGCCGACCGGCGTCTTCCTGTGCGCGGCACCGGTGGAGAACTGGGGCGACCAGGGCCTGAGCCGCCAGGTGGAGCTGGCGGACAAGCTGAGCGTCCTCGACCAGGACATTGCCAGCGGAGATCCCGACGGGATCGCGGCCTACTCGGTGGACGTCGGGGCCAACGTCATTGACACGGTCAAGACGCTGATCGAGGAGACCGGAGAAGTCACGCCGGCCATCGAGCCGGACGCCACGGTGCTGGCGGCCGCGATGGTGTGGCAGGTCGGCACGACGCGGCTGAGGGTGATCAATGATCTGCTGGACGCGGCCGGGTATTTCTCCCTGTTCTGCGACGGCTGGGGTCGGTACCAGGCGGTGCCGTACGTGCAGCCCTCGGATCGCGTGCCTGTCTACGAGAGTATCGCGCCGTTCTCCGACGGGCCACAGAGCCTGATGGATCCGTCCTGGATCAGGGACCGGGACATCTACTCGATCCCGAATCGCTACCTCGTGATCGGCCAAGGCGACGGCGACAATGCAGCGCTGACCTCGGTGGCCACGAACGAGGATCCCGGCAGCCCCTACAGCTACTCCTCGCGAGGGCGCTGGATCACTCAGGTCGAGGAGGGCGTGGAGGCCGCGGACCAGGCGACCCTGGACACGATCGCGAGGGCCCGGCTCAGCAGGGCGACGTCGGTGACGAACCAGCTCACCGTGAAGCACGCGTTCTTGCCGGACCTGAAGATCAATAGCGTAATCAGGTTCGTCAATCCGGATTCTGGGTTGGATATCTACTGCTACGTGGTGAATACCTCGATCGAGTATGACCCCACCGCGCTCTGCACGACCGTGATGAGGCTGGTGTCCTGATGACCGTGCCCACCGGCCCCGTGGCCAATCTGCTCGAGGCGGCCGGCCAGGCGGCGATCCCTGAGGCGTCCAGCCCGCCGCCGGAGGACAGCTACCGCTGGGCCGCGGTGACCCAGCTGGATCCGCTGCGGGTCCAGCTGGACGGGGAGAACCTGGAGCTGCCGATCACGCCGGACAGCCTGGTCAACCCGCTGACTCTGCGGGCGGGGACACGGGTGTGGGCACAGCTGCACGGGCGCCGGGTCGTCATCCTCGGGGCCTCCGGCGGCGGGTCCGATGTCATGGTGCCGATCGGTGGCATCGTGGAGTGGGCAGGCAGCGCGGTGCCGAATGCGAACTGGGCGTTCTGCGACGGGGCCAGCTTGCTGCGGGCGAGCTACCCGGACCTGTACGCGGTCTGCGGGACGACCTTCGGGTCGGTGGACGGCACCCACTTCAACCTGCCGGACTACCGCGACCGGGTGCCGGTGGGTGCGAGCGGGACGAAGGCTCGCGGGTCGACCGGTGGCGAGGCCACGCACACGCTGACGGCCGCTGAGCTGCCGGCGCACACCCACACGCTGGCCTCGGGAACCGTCAGCTCGGAGAGCGCGCACACGCACGCTGTCTCCCTGACGACCGACACCGAGAGCGCCCACAGCCACCCGACCGGTCTGCCCTCGATGGGGTCTGGCGGAGTGGTGGCAACGGGGTCGACCAGCTACGCCCAGGTGGGGTCGGGCTCGACGAGCGCTGCCGGTGGACACGATCACTCGGTCTCGGGTACTTCAGGCACTGGGTCTTCCCACACCCACACCTTGAGCGGAAACTCAGGATCGATAGGCAGCTCCACAGCTCACGAGAACATGCCGCCGTACCTGGCGACGCCGTTCATCATCCGGGTGCTGTGATCGAGAAAGAGGGAGAGTATGAGCGTTCAGCCCGAAGAGGGCCACGGGCAGCCGGACCTGACCGATGGGGTGCCGCTGAACGACGACGCCGAGCCTGCTGACGCCGGACACGAGGAGAGCTGATGGGCTCGATTGCGAGGATCGCCGGCAAGCTGAGCAGGGCTGACCTCGGGCTGCGGGCCCCTCGTTCGAGGTCGCTGAACATCCATCCCGCGAAGGGCGGCTGCACGCTGCACTGGGGCGGCGCCGGCTCCACGATCCGCATGCACGCCGACTGCAAGCGGATCTGGAGGGCCTGGCAGGACTTCCACATGGACACCCGCGGCTGGGTGGACATCGCCTACACGATGGGCTTCTGCCAGCACGGCTGGGTGTTCGCCGGCCGCGGCTACGGCGTGAGGACAGCCGGCCAGGGGACCAACCGGGGCAATGACATCAGCTACGCCTTCTGCCACATCAACGAGGTGGGGAAGGGGCCGACGCAGGCCGCGCTGGACGCGGCGACCTGGCTCGTGGCCGATGCCCGGGCGCATGGCGGCGCCGGCAAGAGGGTCTGGCCGCACTGGTACTGGCACCCGACTGGCTGCCCGGGCTACGAGCTCACCGCGCACGCGGCCTACCTCGACAAGAGGGCGATCGTGCTGCCCTCGGCCATGATCAAGAACTCGATCCAGGGAGACGATGACATGCCGAGCCTTCAGGACATCCAGCAGGGCCTGCTGTTCTATCCGACCCTCGACCTGGACAAGAAGACGAAGATCAACGTCATCACGGAGATCAGTCGCTCCTACGAGGGGGTGTCTCGGCTGGAGAGGGAGATGCAGGAGCTCCGCGACCAGGTGGCCGAGCTGGCCAGAGTGATCACGGACAGGCTCCCGGCACCTTCGAGCTCATCGAAGTAAGCGCTCTACACGCCTGCAGCCGCCACACTTGAGGGAGGTCAGACTGACTGTGCCGGCCCTAGACCCTGGTCGCTACTTCATCTCCGCCAGCCCTGCGGGGCATCACGAATGAGCGATGAAGTGTTGGTAGCGATCATTGCAGG
>Ga0307417_10000239_pt1 | contig 23199 bp, 36 predicted proteins | sample SalMarWE160210MG_2_FD_202514 | JGI IMG/M metagenome (GOLD analysis project Ga0307417, IMG submission 202514) | Salt marsh sediment microbial communities from the Plum Island Ecosystem LTER, Massachusetts, United States - WE1602-10 | ecosystem: Environmental > Aquatic > Marine > Intertidal zone... | reverse complement strand
ATACCAGCGACATCGGCGAAGCCAGCATCCTGAAGTTGGCCGACGCCCTGGACAGCTACATCCCGACGCCCGAGCGCGCCGTGGACAAGCCCTTCCTGCTGCCGATCGAAGACGTGTTCTCGATCTCTGGTCGCGGTACCGTGGTGACCGGTCGTGTCGAGCGCGGCATCGTCAAGGTGGGTGAAGAAGTCGAGATCGTCGGCATCAAGCCCACGGTCAAGACCACCTGCACCGGCGTGGAAATGTTCCGCAAGCTGTTGGACCAGGGTCAGGCCGGTGACAACGTCGGCGTGCTGCTGCGCGGTACCAAGCGTGAAGACGTCGAGCGCGGCCAAGTGCTGGCCAAGCCGGGTTCGATCACCCCGCACACCAAGTTCAGCGCCGAGATTTACGTCCTGAGCAAGGAAGAGGGTGGTCGTCACACGCCGTTCTTCAACGGCTATCGTCCGCAGTTCTACTTCCGGACGACGGACGTGACGGGTGCGATCGAACTGCCGGCGGGCACCGAGATGGTGATGCCGGGAGACAACGTGTCGATCACGGCGAGCCTGATTGCGCCGATCGCCATGGAAGAGGGTCTGCGCTTCGCTATCCGCGAAGGCGGCCGTACCGTCGGCGCCGGCGTCGTCGCCAAGGTCATCGAGTAAGCGAAAGAAAATCATGCAAAGCCAGAAAATCCGTATCCGCCTCAAGGGCTACGACTACAAGCTGATCGACCAGTCCGCCATGGAGATCGTCGACACCGCCAAGCGTACCGGTGCCGTGGTCAAGGGTCCCGTGCCCCTGCCTACCTCCATCGAGCGTTTCGATATCCTGCGTTCGCCGCACGTCAACAAGTCTTCGCGCGACCAGTTGGAGATCCGCACCCACAAGCGCCTGATGGACATCGTCGATCCCACCGACAAGACCGTCGACGCGCTCATGAAACTGGATCTGCCCGCGGGCGTGGATGTAGAGATCAAGCTGCAGTAACTTGTTGTTTGACAACAGTGAAAAGGCGGGTATAATCCCGCCTCTTTGCTTTTGGCAGTGCCCGTTGTGGATTGCGGGTATTTGTATTTAACCGCCGGCCAATTGAAGTCGGCGCCTTTAATAGGGAACTAGAAAATGAGTCTAGGCCTTGTCGGTCGCAAGATCGGCATGACCCGCATTTTCTCCGAGGATGGGGTCTCCATCCCGGTGACCGTGCTGGACATGTCGGACAATCGCGTCAGTCAGATCAAGACGACGGACATGGATGGCTACGATGCCCTCCAGGTCGCCTACGGTACCCGTAAGGCAAGTCGTGTCAACAAACCTCAGGCAGGTCATTTTGCCAAGGCCGGCGTCGAAGCCGCCCGTGGTACGACTGAATTCCGTGTTGCAGCGGATGTCGCGGGCCAGCATCAGGCTGGTGGTGCGCTGAGCGTCGAGATTTTTCAGGCCGGCCAGCTGGTTGATGTCTCGGGTGTCACGCAGGGTAAGGGCTTCGCCGGTACCATCAAGCGTCACAACTTCGGCTCCCAGCGCGCCAGTCACGGTAACTCCGTATCCCACAAGGCTCCTGGCTCCATCGGTCAGGCGCAGGATCCGGGCCGTATCTTTCCGGGCAAGCGCATGTCCGGCCACATGGGTGCCGTCAATCGCACCATTCAGAACCTGGAAGTGGTCCGTGTCGATGCCGAACGCCAGCTGCTCCTGATCAAGGGTGCCGTTCCCGGCGCCAAGGGTGGCGACGTCGTCGTTCGTCCCGCAGTCAAAGGGGGTGCCTGATGGATCTCAAGCTGATCAATGACCAGGGTCTGGACGCAGGCGCTGTCGCCGCGGCCGACACCCTGTTCGCCCGTGAGTACAACGAGGCATTGGTGCACCAGTTGGTGACCGCTTACATGGCCAATGGCCGTAGCGGCGACCGCGCCCAGTTGACCCGTGCCGAAGTGCATCACTCCACCAAGAAGCCTTTCCGCCAGAAAGGTACGGGTAACGCCCGTGCCGGCATGACCTCCACGAACATTCGTCGTGGTGGCGGGCGCGCCTTCCCTAATAAGCCGGATGAGAATTTCAGCCAGAAGGTCAACCGCAAGATGTTCCGTGCCGGCATGGCCGCGATCCTGTCCAAACTGGTCGCCGACGGCCGCCTGCGCGTGATCGAGGATATCGCCGTCGAGGGTCCGAAGACCAAGGTGCTGGCCGGCAAGGTCAAGGGCATGGGTATCGATAATCGTGTCCTGATCATCAAGCCCGAAGTCGATGACAATCTGTGGTTGTCCTCGCGCAACCTGGCCAACGTTTTGGTGCTCGAGCCGCGTCATGCCGATCCGGTCAGCCTGGTCCGCTTCGATCAGGTGTTGATGACCCGCGATGCGGTCAAGTCGTTTGAGGAGATGTACGCATGAACGCCCCGAAATTCAGCGAAACGCGTCTGCTCCAGGTGATCCTGGCCCCGGTCATTACCGAGAAGGCCACGATGATCGCCGACAAGAACGAACAGGTCGCCTTCCGTGTCGCTCCCGATGCCACCAAGCCCGAAATCAAGGCCGCAGTCGAAATGCTGTTCAAGGTCCAGGTCGAAGGTGTGCGCGTGGCCAACGTCAAGGGCAAGGTCAAGCGTACCGGCCGCTTCATTGGTCGCCGCGACAACTGGAAGAAGGCCTATGTCTGCCTGGCTCCGGGGCAGGAACTCAACTTCGTGGCGGGGGAATAAGTCATGGCCCTGATCAAAGTCAAACCCACTTCGCCCGGCCGTCGCGCCGTCGTCAAGGTGGTAACGCCCGGTCTGCACAAGGGTAAGCCGCATGCGGCCCTGCTCGAGAAGCAGAACCGGGGTTCCGGCCGTAACAACAACGGCCATATCACCACCCGTCACAAGGGTGGTGGTCACAAACAGCACTATCGGCTGGTCGACTTCAAGCGCAACAAGGACGGCATTGCCGCCAAGGTTGAGCGCATCGAGTACGATCCCAACCGTAGCGCCCATATCGCATTGTTATGCTATGCCGATGGCGAGCGCCGTTATGTGATCGCTGCGCGTGGCGTCGTCGCCGGCGATAGCCTGATGAATGGTTCCGAGGCCCCGATCAAGCCGGGCAACTGCCTGCCGCTGCGCAATATTCCGGTCGGTTCCACGATCCATTGTATCGAGATGATGCCCGGCAAGGGTGCCCAGTTGGCCCGTTCCGCCGGTGCCTCCGTCCAGCTTCTGGCACGCGAGGGCAGCTATGCCCAGCTTCGTCTGCGTTCCGGTGAGATCCGCAGGGTGCACGTCGATTGCCGTGCCACCGTGGGTGAGGTCGGTAATGCCGAGCACAGCCTGCGCTCCATCGGCAAGGCTGGTGCCATGCGTTGGCGTGGCGTCCGTCCTACCGTGCGTGGCGTCGTGATGAACCCGATCGATCACCCGCATGGTGGTGGTGAAGGTCGTACCGGTGAGGGTCGCGAGCCGGTTTCCCCGTGGGGTCAGCCCTGTAAGGGTTACCGTACCCGCAGCAACAAGCGTACGGACAGCATGATTGTCCGTCGCCGGCAGAAGAAATAAGAGGTGAGTCGATATGGCACGTTCTGTTAAAAAAGGCCCGTTCATCGACGGTCATCTAGTGAAGAAGGTGGAAGCCGCCCAGGCCGGTACGGATAAGCGTCCGATCAAGACCTGGTCGCGTCGTTCCACCATCCTGCCGGATTTCATCGGGATGACGATCGCTGTGCACAACGGCAAGCAGCACATCCCCGTGTATGTCACGGAAAACATGGTTGGCCACAAGTTGGGCGAGTTCTCTCTGACTCGCACCTTCAAGGGCCATGCCGCCGACAAGAAATCCAAACGGTAGGAGCCAAGCATGGAAGTTTCAGCTATTTTGCGCGGTACCCGGTTGTCCGCACAGAAGGCCCGACTGGTGGCTGATCTGGTGCGCGGCAAGCCCGTGGACAACGCACTCAACATTCTTGCCTTCACCCCTCGCAAGGCCGCTGTGGTCGTGCGCAAGGTGCTCGAATCGGCCATCGCCAATGCCGAGCACAACGAAGGCGCCGACATCGACGAGCTGAAGGTCAAGCGCATCTATGTCGACGAAGGGCCGACCCTGAAGCGCTTCACCGCGCGTGCCAAGGGACGCGGCAGCCGTATTCACAAACCTACCTGTCACATCACCGTGACGGTTGGCGACTGAGGTAGCGTACGTATGGGACAGAAAATTCATCCGACCGGTTTCCGCCTGAGCGTCAACCGTAACTGGTCTTCCAAGTGGTATGCCAACAGCAAGACCTTCGCATCGGTTCTGAGCGAAGACCTGAAGGTGCGCGAATACCTCAAGAAGAAGCTGGCGCATGCTTCGCTTTCCAAGATCCAGATCGAACGTCCGGCCCGGAACGCGCGCATCACGCTGTTCTCGGCGCGGCCTGGCGTCGTGATCGGCAAGAAGGGCGAGGATATCGAGAACCTGCGTCGACAGCTCTCCGGCATGATGTCCGTGCCGGTCACGCTGAACATCGAGGAAGTTCGTAAGCCCGAACTGGATGCCCAGATCATCGCGACTTCCATCGCTACCCAGCTGGAGAAGCGGATCATGTTCCGCCGCGCCATGAAGCGCGCCATCCAGAGCGCCATGCGTTTCGGTGCTCAGGGCGTCAAGATCATGAGTTCCGGCCGTCTGAACGGTGCCGAGATCGCCCGTACCGAATGGTACCGCGAAGGTCGTGTGCCTCTGCACACCCTGCGCGCGGACATCGACTACGGATTTGCCGAGGCCAAGACGACCTACGGCATCATCGGCATCAAGGTCTGGGTCTACAAGGGTGAAAACCTGGGCCGTGGCGACAAGCCGGTGGCCGCGCCCGAACCCGAGCGCAAGGGACGCCGTCCGTCTGCCCGGGCAGGAAAGGAGTAATCAGTCATGCTGCAGCCCAATCGCAGAAAATACCGCAAGGAGCAGAAAGGCCGTAACACCGGCCTGGCTACCCGCGGCGCCAAGGTCAGCTTCGGCGAATTTGGCCTGAAGGCCACTGGCCGTGGCCGCATCACCGCACGCCAGATCGAAGCCGCGCGTCGTGCCATGACACGTCACATCAAGCGTGGTGGCCGTATCTGGATCCGCATCTTCCCGGACAAGCCGATTTCGACCAAGCCGGCGGAAGTTCGTATGGGTAAGGGTAAGGGCAACCCGGAATACTGGGTCGCCGAGATCCAGCCCGGCAAGGTCCTGTATGAGATGGACGGCGTCGCCGAGGAACTGGCCCGTGAGGCCTTCCGCCTGGCGGCAGCCAAGTTGCCGATCCCGACCATGTTTGTCACCCGTCATTTCGTTGGGGCCTGATCATGAATGCCAATGAACTCCGCACGAAAAACACAGACGAGCTGAACAGCGAGCTCAAGGAACTGTTGCGCGCCCAGTTCAGCCTGCGTATGCAGGTTGCCACCCAGCAGACCAACAAGACCCATGAACTGCGCAAGGTTCGCCGCGACATCGCTCGTGTCCGCACCGTGATGCAGGAAATGAAAGCCGGAAACTGAACAGGTAGATGAACATGGTTGAACAGGAAAAGACCAAGATTGCCCGCTCGTTGACCGGTACGGTCGTGAGCGACAAGATGAACAAGACGGTGACCGTACAGGTTGTGCGTCGTGTCAAGCATCCCCTCTATGGCAAGGTGATTCGTTTGTCGAAGAAATACCATGCTCATGACGAGGAGAACGGCTGCCACGAAGGCGATACCGTCGTCATCGAGGAATGCCGCCCCATTTCCAAGAACAAGGCCTGGAAAGTGGCGCGTGTCGTTGAGCGGGCCAAGATTATTTAATTGAATATTAAATGATTGCTTGCAAAGCTTGGCGGGTTCTCCTAGAATACCGCCTCTTTCGTGCCCCGTCATTGTTTCGGGGCTTAACCCTTCGGGATCCAAAACTGCCTGACTGTGTGTAAGCGCGGCGGGGTAAGTTGGAGTAGAGATCATGATTCAAATGCAGTCAGTGCTCGACGTGGCTGACAACACGGGTGCGCGTTCCGTCATGTGCATCAAGGTGTTGGGTGGCTCCAAGCGTCGTTACGCCGGTGTCGGCGACATCATCAAGGTCAGCGTCAAGGATGCGGCCCCGCGCGGTCGTGTCAAGAAGGGCGACGTCTACAACGCCGTCGTCGTGCGTACCGCCAAGGGTGTACGTCGTCCGGACGGTTCGCTCATCAAGTTCGACGGCAATGCCGCCGTTCTGCTGAACACCAAGCTTGAGCCGATCGGTACCCGCATCTTCGGCCCGGTTACGCGCGAGTTGCGCACGGAGCGATTCATGAAGATCGTCTCCCTGGCGCCCGAAGTTCTGTAAGGAGGCGGCCATGAACAAGATTCGTCGCGGTGATGAGGTCATCGTTCTGACCGGCAAGGACAAAGGCAAGCGCGGTACCGTGCTGTCCGTGCTCGAAGACAAGTTGGTGGTGGAAGGTGTGAATCGCGTCAAGCGCGCGGTCAAGCCGAACCCCATGCGCGGCACGACCGGCGGTTTCGTCGACAAGGACATGCCCATCGACATTTCCAACGTAGCCGTGTTCAACGTGGCTAGCGGAAAGGGTGATCGGGTTGGTATCAAGACGTTGGAGGACGGGCGCAAGGTGCGTTACTACAAGTCCAACGGCGAAGTGATGGATGTGTGAGGGTGCCATGGCTCGTTTGAAAGATTTTTACAAGGAAAGCGTGGTGCCGCAGCTGATGCAGCAGTTCAGCTACAAGACCACCATGCAGGTGCCGCGCATCGAGAAGATTACCTTGAACATGGGTGTCGGCGAGGCTGTGGGCGACAAGAAGATCCTGGAATTCGCGGTTGGCGATATGACCAAGATCTCCGGTCAGAAGCCGGTCGTGACCAAGGCGCGCAAGTCGATTGCGGGCTTCAAGATTCGTGACGGCTATCCCATCGGCTGCAAGGTGACACTGCGCAAGGAGCGCATGTTCGAGTTCCTGGATCGTCTGGTTAGCGTCGCTATCCCGCGTGTTCGCGACTTCCGTGGTGTCGGCGGCAAGGGTTTTGACGGCCGCGGCAACTACAACATGGGTGTCAAGGAACAGATCATGTTCCCCGAGATCGAGTACGACAAGGTCGATGCTCTGCGCGGTATGAACATCACCATTACCACGACTGCGAAGACGGATGCGGAGGCCAAGGCCCTGCTGGCTGCCTTCAGGTTTCCGTTCAAGAATTGAGGTCGACATGGCTAAGAAAGCATTGATCAACCGCGAGGAAAAGCGCCGCAACACGGTGAAGAAATTTGCCGCCAAGCGTGCAGAGTTGAAAGCGGCTGCTGCCGACATGAATCTGTCGGACGAGGAGCGCATGGTCGCTCGTGCCAAGCTGCATGCCCTGCCGCGCAACGCCAGCCCCTCGCGTGTCCGCAACCGTTGCAATCTGACCGGCCGTCCCCGTGGCGTGTTTCGCAAGTTCGGCCTGTGCCGCAACAAGATCCGTGAACTCGCCATGCAGGGCGATATTCCCGGCGTCATCAAGGCCAGTTGGTAAGGAGCAAGACGATGAGTATGAGTGATCCCATCGCCGATATGCTGACCCGCATCCGCAACGCCCAGTTGATGGAGAAGGTTACCGTCCGCATGCCCGCGTCGAAGCTGAAGAAGGCCGTTGCCCAGGTCCTGAAGGACGAAGGCTATATCGAGGATTTCGCGGTGCACGACGTCCAGGGTCTGCCTGAGATGGAAGTTGCCCTCAAGTATTACGCCGGCCGCCCGGTAATCGAAAGCATCGAACGTATCAGCAAGCCCGGCCTGCGTATTTACAAGGGGCGCGATGATCTGCCCAAGGTGATGAATGGCCTGGGTGTCGCCATCGTGTCCACATCCCGTGGTGTCATGACTGACCGCAAGGCCCGTTCCCTGGGTGTCGGCGGTGAAGTCCTGTGTATGGTTGCGTGAGGTAGAACATGTCCCGAGTTGCCAAGAATCCTATTCCTGTGCCGGCCGGTGTTGATGTCAACCTCAGCGCCGCTGCCATTACCGTCAAGGGTCCGCAGGGTTCGCTTACCCAGGTCCTCACGCAGCATGTTTCCGTTACGCATGCAGATGGCCAGTTGCAGATCAAGCCTGCCAACGAAAGTGCTGTTGCCGTTGCGATGTCGGGAACCACGCGCGCCCTGTTGGCGAACATGGTTCACGGAGTTTCCAAGGGCTTCGAGCGCAAGCTGAACCTGGTTGGCGTGGGCTATCGTGCCCAGGCCCAAGGTGACAAGCTGTCGTTGTCGCTCGGCTTCTCGCACCCCGTCGAGCACAAGATGCCCGAGGGAGTGAAGGTCGAGACCCCGGCCCAGACCGAAATCCTGATCAAGGGTGCCGACAAGCAGAAGGTCGGTCAGGTCGCTGCGGATGTGCGTGCCTACCGTCCGCCCGAGCCGTACAAGGGCAAGGGCGTTCGCTATTCGGACGAAGTGATTTCCCTCAAGGAAACCAAGAAGAAATAATCTGGAGTGTCGAGCATGGACAAGAAGATCAGACGTCTGCGCCGGTCGCGCAAAACCCGCGCCAAGATCGCAGAATTGGCTGTGGCCCGCCTCTGCGTGTATCGCAGCAACTGCCACATTTACGCTCAAGTCATCGATGCGAGCGGCGGCAAGGTGGTGGCCAGCGCCTCCACCCAGGAAAAGGACGTACGCGGCCAGATCAAGAGCGGCAGCAACATCGAGGCCGCCAAGATGGTCGGTCAGCGCATTGCCGAGAAGGCCAAGCAGGCCGGTGTCTCGCAGGTGGCGTTCGACCGCAGTGGCTTCATCTACCATGGTCGGGTCAAAGCCTTGGCCGAAGCAGCCCGTGAAAACGGCCTGCAGTTCTGACGCGAGGTTCGAGAATGGCTAAATTTGAACAACAACAGGAAGATCGCGGCGACGGCCTGCGTGAAAAGATGATTTCGGTCAACCGTGTCACCAAGGTGGTGAAGGGCGGCCGTATTCTGGGTTTTGCCGCCTTGGCGGTGGTGGGTGACGGCGATGGTGGCATCGGCATGGGCAAGGGCAAGTCCCGCGAGGTCCCGGTTGCCGTGCAAAAGGCGATGGAAGAGGCCCGCCGCAAGTTCTTCAAGGTCTCCCTCAAGAACGGCACCCTGCATCATGCTGTGATCGGCAAGCATGGCGCTTCCGTGGTTCTGATGCAGCCTGCCTCCGAGGGTACTGGCATCATCGCCGGCGGCGCCATGCGTGCCGTGTTCGAGGTGATGGGCGTGACCAACGTGCTGGCCAAGTGTCTGGGCTCGACCAATCCCTACAACGTGGTTCGTGCCACGCTCAATGGCCTGGCCGAGATGAATACACCGGCCGAGATTGCCTCCAAGCGTGGCAAGACCGTGGCCGAGATCCTGGAGTAAGCCATGAGCGACAAGAAGATCAAGGTCACCCTGGTCAAGAGCCCGATCGGCACGACCCAGAAACATCGGGCCTGCGTCCGTGGCTTGGGCTTGAGGCGTATGAATCAATCGGTGGTTCTCGAGGACACCCCCGCTGTGCGCGGCATGGTGACCTACGCGAATTTCCTGGTGAAATGCGAGGCGGTTTGATATGCAACTGAATAACCTGAAACCCGGTGCGGGCAGCAAGCACGCACAAAAGCGCGTCGGTCGAGGTATCGGCTCCGGTCTGGGCAAGACCTGTGGCCGCGGCCACAAGGGCCAGAAGTCCCGTGCGGGTGGCTACCACAAGGTCGGCTTTGAAGGTGGTCAGATGCCTATGCATCGTCGTCTGCCCAAGCGTGGTTTTATCTCGCTGAGCCGTTCTTTCAAGGCCGAGGTGCGTCTCGATGACCTGAACAAGTTGCCGGTCGATACCGTCGACCTGCTGGTGCTCAAGCAGGCCGGAATCGTGCCTCAGTTGGCCAAGACCGTACGTGTCATCCTGGCCGGCAAGATCGACAAGGCCGTCAAGCTGGTGGGCATCGCCGCCACCAAAGGTGCACAGACCGCCATCGAGGCTGCCGGCGGCAGCGTCGCTGCGGAGTAACGGAGAAAGCTCTTGGCTAACGCCGCCGCAAACCTCCTCCAGATGTCCGGCAAGATGGGCGACCTCAAGCAGCGCTTGTGGTTTCTGCTGCTCGCGCTGATCGTCTATCGTGTCGGTGCCCATATCCCCGTGCCCGGCATCGATCCCGTGGTATTGGAGCAGTTGTTCAAGAGCCAGCAGGGCGGCATCCTGGGCATGTTCAACATGTTCTCGGGTGGTGCGCTGAGGCGTTTCACCGTTTTTGCCCTGGGCATCATGCCTTACATCTCGGCATCCATCATCATCCAGCTGCTGACGGTGGTGTCGCCGCAGATGGAGGCTTTGAAGAAGGAAGGCGAAGCGGGGCGGCGCAAGATCACACAGTACACCCGATACGGCACGGTATTCCTGGCCGCATTCCAGTCACTGGGTATCGCCATTGCGTTGGAAGGCCAGGCTGGCCTGGTGCTCGACCCGGGTCTGATGTTCCGCTTGACCACCGTGATCACGCTGGTGGCCGGGACCATGTTCCTGATGTGGCTGGGTGAACAGATCACCGAGCGCGGAATCGGTAACGGTATCTCCATCATCATCTTTGCGGGTATCGCTGCCGGACTGCCGCATGCCATCGCGGGCACGCTTGAACTGGCACGGACGGGCGCCTTCTCCATTCCTCTGGTCCTGCTGCTGTTCGTCGCGGTTCTGCTGGTGACGGCCCTGGTCGTGTTTGTTGAGCGTGGCCAGCGCAAGATCCTTGTCAACTATGCCAAGCGCCAGGTGGGCAACAAGCTATATGGTGGCCAGACTTCACACTTGCCATTGAAGTTGAATATGGCGGGTGTGATCCCACCCATTTTCGCCTCGTCGATCATCCTGTTCCCCGCAACCTTGGGTAACTGGTTCGGCAGCAATGAAAACATGATCTGGCTCAAGAACCTGGCCTCGACCCTGTCCCCAGGTCAGCCGCTCTACGTGCTCATCTATGCGGCTGCCATCGTCTTCTTCTGTTTTTTCTATACCGCTCTGGTGTTCAATCCCAGGGAAACGGCGGACAACCTGAAGAAGAGTGGCGCTTTCGTGCCGGGCATCCGTCCGGGCGACCAGACCGCGAAATACATCGACAAGATCATGACCCGGCTGACGCTGATCGGTGCCATCTACATCACCTTGGTCTGCCTGCTGCCGGAATTCCTGATCGTGAACTGGAACGTGCCCTTCTACTTCGGTGGCACATCCTTGCTGATTATCGTGGTAGTGGCCATGGACTTCATGGCGCAGGTTCAGGCCTATGTCATGACCCACCAGTATGAAAGCCTTCTGAAGAAAGCGAACTTCAAGGGCGGCAACTTCCTGGCTCGCTGAGTGCGACATGAGCAAGGAGGATGCCATCCAGATGCAGGGAGAGATCCTGGAGACTCTCCCGAATGCCACTTTCCGGGTCAAGCTGGAAAGTGGCCATGTGGTTCTGGGACATATCTCCGGCAAGATGCGCATGCATTACATCCGCATCCTGCCTGGTGACAAAGTCACCGTGGAGTTGACTCCCTACGATCTGAGTCGTGCGCGCATCGTTTATCGCGCCAAGTAATTTTTAAAAAAGGAGTCGAGCATGCGTGTTCAAGCCTCGGTCAAGAAGATTTGCCGCAAGTGCAAGATCATCAAGCGCAAGGGTGTGGTTCGCGTGATCTGTAGCGAAGCCCGCCACAAGCAACGTCAGGGTTGATGGCTGACTTGCAAGAGCAGGTTAACCATTGATATAATTTTTAGTTTTCGTCCGCACGGAGTTATTCATGGCCCGTATTGCCGGGGTGAACATCCCGAATCACAAGCATGCCGAGATTGCGTTGACCGCCGTCTTCGGCATCGGACGCCCGCGCGCCCGTCTCATTTGCGAACAGGCCGGCGTCAATCCCGCCACCAAGATCAAGGACTTGAGCGAGGATGCGATCGACAAGCTGCGTGAAAACGTTGGCAAGTTTGCGGTCGAGGGCGACCTGCGTCGCGAAATCACCATGAACATCAAGCGTCTGATGGATCTCGGCTGCTACCGTGGCCAGCGTCATCGTCGCGGTCTGCCGCTGCGCGGCCAGCGTACCCGCACCAACGCGCGTACTCGCAAGGGCCCGCGCAAACAGATGCAAGTCAAAAAGTAGAGCTAGGTAAAGACTATGGCTAAGGCAAGCACCGCCCGAGTGCGGAAGAAAGTCAAGAAGAACGTGGCTGATGCGATTGCGCACATCCACGCCTCCTTCAACAACACCATCGTGACCATCACCGACCGGCAGGGCAATGCCCTGTCATGGTTCACTGCTGGCGCATCCGGCTTCAAGGGCTCGCGCAAGAGCACGCCCTTTGCCGCCCAGGTGGCTGCCGAGAATGCCGGCAAGCAGGCGCTCGAATATGGCGTCAAGAATATAGAGGTACGCATCAAGGGGCCCGGCCCCGGTCGCGAGTCGACCGTCCGTGCCCTGAATGCCCTCGGTTTCAAGATCACCAGCATCTCCGACGTGACGCCCATGCCCCATAACGGCTGCCGTCCGCCGAAGAAACGCCGCGTCTGACCAAATAAGGAGATCATTGTGGCCCGTAATACCGATCCCAAGTGCCGTCAGTGCCGCCGCGAACGCGAGAAGCTGTTTCTGAAGGGCGAAAAGTGCTACACGGACAAGTGCTCGATCGAGCGTCGTAACCAGCCCCCCGGCCAGCACGGCGCCCGCCAGACACGTCTTTCCGGCTATGCCGTGCAACTGCGCGAAAAACAGAAGATCCGCAAGATCTATGGCGTACTGGAGCGTCAATTCCGTCTGACCTACCGGCGTGCCGACCAGGCCAAGGGTGTGACTGGCGAGAACCTGCTGCAGGCACTGGAATCCCGTCTGGATAGCGTCGTCTATCGCATGGGCTTCGGCGCCTCCCGTACCGAGTCCCGCCAGGTCGTTCGCCACAATGGCATCCTGGTCAACGGCAAGCGCGTCAATATCCCGTCCTACCAAGTAAAACCGGGCGACGTGGTTTCCGTAGCCGACCGTGCCAAGAACCACCTGCGCGTCAAGGGCGCCATCGAGGCTGCGGAAGGCCGGGGCTTCCCGGAGTGGGTTGCCGTCGATGTCAAGGGGCTGACGGGGACCTACAAGGCACGCCCGCAACGTTCCGAATTGCCGCCTACGATCAACGAATCCCTCGTGATCGAACTGTACTCGAAGTAATCCAGTCGGCCTGATTGAAGGATTTGCACTATGTCGAATACCGGTGAACTGCTGAAACCCCGCAGTGTGGAAGTGAACAGCATTTCTCCCCGCCAGGCGCGTATCGCGCTGGAGCCGTTCGAGCGTGGCTATGGCCATACGCTGGGCAATGCACTGCGCCGCATCCTGCTGTCATCGATGCAGGGCTATGCCCCGACCGAGGTCAAGATCGCTGGCGTGGTTCACGAATACTCTGCGATCGATGGTGTTCAGGAAGATGTCGTCGACATCCTGCTCAACCTGAAGGGCCTGTCGGTCAAGCTGAACAACCGTACCGAGGTCCTGGTCCAGGTCAGCAAGGATGGCGAAGGCATCGTCACGGCCGCGGACATCCAGGCAGGTCATGATGTCGAGATCCTGAATCCTGACCACGTCATCGCCCATGTCACCAAGGGTGGCAAGCTGGAGATGGAGATCAAGATCGAGACGGGTCGCGGCTACGTGCCTGCCAGCACCCGCCGTCAGGACGAGGAGACCCGGTCCGTCGGCACCCTGATGCTGGATGCCCTGTACAGCCCGATCAAAAAGGTCAGCTTCAGTGTCGAAAGCGCCCGCGTCGAGCAGCGCACCGACCTCGACAAGCTGATCCTCGAGATCGAGACCAACGGTGTCGTCGAGCCGGAAGAGGCCGTCCGGCACGCATCCCGCCTGCTTATCGAGCAACTGAGCCCGTTCGCCGACCTGAAGGGCGTCAGCCTGCCGAGCGAGCAGCCCAGCCAGGCCACCAGCCCGCAGATGGACCCGATCCTGCTGCGTCCGGTGGATGAGTTGGAACTGACCGTCCGTTCCGCCAATTGCCTGAAGGCAGAGAACATTTACTACATCGGCGACCTGATCCAGCGTACCGAGACCGAGCTGCTGAAGACCCCGAACCTGGGTCGTAAATCCTTGAACGAAATCAAGGAAGTATTGGCTGCCCGTGGTCTGACCCTCGGCATGAAGCTGGAAAACTGGCCGCCCGCGGGCTACGACAAGCCCTGATCGACTGCGAGGTATTGAAATGCGTCACCGTTTGTCCAATCGCAAGCTTAACCGTACCAGCAGCCATCGCCTGGCCCTGCTGCGTAACCTGTCCAACGCGCTGCTCAAGCATGAGCAGATCAAGACGACTCTGCCCAAGGCCAAGGAGCTGCGCCGTGTGGTCGAGCCGCTGATCACCTTGGGCAAGACCCCGACCGTGGCCAACCGCCGCCTTGCCTTCGATCGCCTGCGCGATCGCGACATGGTGGTCAAGCTGTTCGACGAGTTGGGTCCCCGCTTCAAGGAGCGTCCAGGTGGTTACCTGCGCATCCTCAAGTTCGGCTATCGCGTCGGCGACAATGCGCCCATGGCCTTGATCCAGATGGTGGATCGGGCCGAGGAGACGGCTGCCGCTGCCGAATAAGCCGAATGGCACTGGCGTCTTGGCCTGGGGGCGCCAGTCGGCCATAAAATGAAAGGGCCTCCGTGTGAGGCCCTTTTCCGTTTAGGCGTCCGCCCGGGGTTTATTCCTAATCTGGATTTCATTGGCCCAGCCTGGCCGTGCCTGAAGCCGTCAGTCGACATTTGACGGTTGGGTCTCCCCTGCTTATGCTGCTGTAAAAAAGGGGGGAATAAAAAGCATCATGTCGCTGGAAAATGCCAAGCCGCACACGCGCGCCGTTGTGGTCGCAATCGCGCTTTTTCTGTTTTTCGATTTCACCGCATTGGCACTGAATGTCCTGCTCTCGGTCAAGATTGAGGCGCAGGCTGTCAATATCAATCTGGCCGGACGCCAGCGCATGCTGTCCCAGCGCATGGCAAAGGTGCTGGTGATGATGGAAGAGCAACAACGTCAGGCTAAGGGCCTCGATGCGTTGACGACCGAACTGAGGTCGACCTACGAATTGTTCGACACGACATTGCAGGGTTTTGCCGAAGGTCATCAAACTCTCGACAGCGTGGGTGACTCGATTTTTCTGGATCCGGTGCGAGAGCAACATGCCAAGCGCCTGGTCAACCAGGCCGAGAATATCTGGCAAACCTGCAGGTCAAGGGTGGCGGCGCTGTTGGGGGCGACACCGGCGGCGCGGCCATACTACCTCGATGCTGCGGTCGAATGCGTTACCGAACACAACATCGAACTGCTCGGCTTGATGAACAGCCTGACGGTGAATCTGGAAACACAGACCCAGGACGAAGCAGCGCGGATCCGTTGGTATCAGGGCAGTGCCTTTGCCCTGGCACTCATCAATTTCGCAGGCGCATTGTTCTTTTATTCAAGACGTATCCAGGCCACAGAGCAAACCAATGACTTGCTGGATGAGATCATCAACAAGATTTCAGCCAGCGTCATGGTGCTCGACGGGAAAACGGATGTCGTGCTCAAGGCCAACCGGTCGGCCGCGCAACTGTTCGGCTATGCCCCCAGCGAACTGGCTGGCAAGCCTGTGGTGGAACTGATCACCGGGCACGACGGAACCACGATCGGTCATGTCAGGGACGGCACATGTTTCTTCGCCGATACGGAACGGCAGGAGACCTATCTCGATGACCGTCGCTACACCATACTGACGGTCATCGACGTCACCGAACAACAAATGCGGGTGGAGCACCTGAGCGGTCTGGCCTATCATGACCTGCTGACACATCTGCCCAACCGCCTGTTGTTCGCCGACCGGCTTCATGTCGCGATCAGCCAGGCGCAACGCAAGCAGGAAAAACTGGGCATCCTTTTCCTTGACCTCGACCGTTTCAAACCGATCAATGACGTCTATGGCCATGAGGTGGGTGACCAGGTGCTGGTGGAAGTCGCGAGGCGCCTGGTCTCCTGCGTGCGCGATAGCGACACGGTATCGCGCCGAGGCGGCGATGAATTTACCATGCTCATCAACGCTATCGGTTCCGGCGAGGATTGTTCGCGAGTGGCTGAAGCGGTCCTCGCCCAAATGGAACGGCCGTTCGAGATACGTGGACTGACCTTGAGCCTGGGTACCAGTATCGGAATCGCCCTTTACCCGGACGATGGTGACGAGCTGGATGCGTTGATCAGCCATGCCGATGAGGCGATGTATCGGGCCAAACAGGCAGGCAGGGGGTGCTACAGGCTCCATGCGGCGGCGCCGGGGCACGATACCTCCCAGGCGCCTGAATTGGATAGAAAGGTGGGTTAGTAATGATTGTTCTATTGACTGATTTCGGCTGGCAGGACCCCTACGTGGGCCAGGTCAAGGCGGTACTTGCGGAAGCCGTCCCCGGCAAGCCGGTCATCGATTTGCTGCACGCCGTACCGGACTTCAACGCCCATGCCGGTGCGCATCTGCTGGATGCGTTGAAGTCAGCCTTTCCGGCAGGTGCTGTTTTCCTGTGCGTCGTCGATCCCGGCGTCGGCGGCCCACGCCAGGCACTCGTTGCCGAGGCCGACGGGCAATGGTTCGTCGGGCCGGACAACGGTCTGTTGTCGATTGCGGCAGGGCGGGCCTCGACGACACGTTACTGGCGCATCGCTTGGCAGCCAGAGACGCTGAGCGACAGCTTCCACGGCCGTGACCAGTTCGCGCCCATCGCCGCTGCCCTAGCCGGAGGCCAATTCCCGGAAGATCGGCTGGAGCCGGTCGACGCGCCCGAGGTGCGTTTCGATCTGGCCGAACTGCCGCGAATCATCTTTATCGACCATTACGGCAATGCCTGGACCGGTATCCGCGGCGGTGTGCTGTCCGATGTCGCCACGCTGGAGGTCAAGGGCAAGGCGCTGGAGCGCAAGGCGGTGTTCCACGAAGCCGGCAAGGGCGATGCGTTCTGGTATGTGAACAGCTCCGGTATGGCCGAGATTGCCGTCAATCGCGGCAGCGCGGCAGCGCAACTGGGCCTGAAGGTGGGCGATCTGGTGCGGCTGCCGACCGCCTCGGCCAGCCACTAGAATCGTTCGTCTTGCCTCAGGTATCGCCACTGCCCGAGGGGGAGGTGGCCGAGCCGGATCTCGCCGATACGCACGCGTTTAAGACCGGTGACCTTGAGCTCGACAAGCTCGCACATGCGCCGGATCTGGCGCTTGCGGCCCTCTCTGAGGATGAAGCGAAGTTGATCCTCGTTCTGCCAGGTCACCTTGGCCGGCTTCAGCTTCTGGCCGTCGAGCGACAATCCGTGGTTGAGCAGGCGCAAGCCCTCGTCGCCCAGGCTGCCTTCGACCCGCACCAGATATTCCTTCTCGATGACCGAGTCCTCGCCGATCAGCTGACGGGCGATGCGGCCATCCTGGGTGAGCACCAGCAACCCGGTGGAGTCGATGTCCAGACGCCCGGCCGGGGCCAGTCCTTTGAGGTGCTGGGGGTGGAAATGGGCTTGGTCCTCGCTCCAATGGTTATCCGGCGTGATCAGCACTACGGCTGGTTTGTAGCCCGGCTCGGGTTGGCCGGAGACATAGCCGATCGGTTTGTGCAGCAGAATGGTAGCGCGCTGAGATTGCTGGGTTTTGGCCTGGGCGGCGAGATTGATCTCACAGCCCGGGTCGACCTTGGTGCCGAGCACGTCGACCTTGATTCCATCCACGTAGACCCAGCCACGCTCGATGTAGGTGTCGGCCTCGCGGCGTGAACACAGGCCGCGTTCGGCCATGAGCTTGGACAATCGGACTGGGTCGGACATGGTTGCAGTGCAGGTGCTGAGAGGGTAGGCAGTGTCACGCCAAGCGGCGATCGGCGCAACCCGCTAAAATCAGTTTACCGACATATGTCGGAAAGACTATGCGCTTTGAGGAGAACCAAATGTTTGCTCGTTTTGCGTTATTGGCTTCGGCATTGATTGCGGTCCCGGCCTTGGCGGAGGACTTGCCCGTCATTATCAAGATACCCCGCCTCACCATGGAAGCTGCGGACAAGATTGCACACGGAGCGGTGGCAGCCTGTCGGAAACAAGGCATCCAGATCACCGCCACGGTGGTCGATCGCAGTGGTGACCCCATGGTGGTGCTGCGTGATACCTTGGCGCCGCCGGTGAGCATCAAGATCAGCCGGGAAAAGGCCTACACGGCGGTGAACTTCAACGCGCCGCTGTCCACCATGGAGGATCGCTTCAGCAAGCCCTTCTCGGTCGGCAAAGTGAAGGGCCTGATCTTTTCCGCGGGAGGGATACCGATCTCGGCGGCCGGTAACATCGTCGGTGCGGTGGGCGTGTCGGGCGCGGCCACCGGCGAGCAGGACGAGGCCTGCGCCAAGGCCGGCATCGACTCCATCCTGATGGAACTGGAGATGGCCGGGACCTGAGCCCCGGCGCGATCAGCCCAGGACCGGTTTCAGGTAGCGACCGGTGTGGCTGGCCGGATTGGCCGCCACCTGCTCCGGCGTGCCTTCGGCGACGATGCGTCCGCCGCCGTCGCCACCCTCCGGGCCGAGGTCGACGATCCAGTCGGCTGTCTTGATCACGTCCAGGTTGTGCTCGATCACCACCACCGTGTTGCCATGCTCCACCAGTCGCTGCAGCACCGTCAGCAGCATCGAGATGTCGTGGAAGTGGAGACCGGTGGTCGGCTCGTCCAGGAGATAGATGGTGCGGCCGGTATCGCGCTTGGACAGCTCCAGCGCCAGCTTGACCCGTTGTGCCTCGCCTCCGGACAGCGTCGTCGCGGATTGGCCGAGGCGGATGTAGGATAGACCGACATCCATCAGCGTCTGCAGCTTGCGCGCGACGGTGGGTACCGGATCGAAGAACGCGCGTGCCTCCTCCACGGTCATCTGCAGGATCTGGTGGATGTTCTTGCCCTTGTATTCGACGTCCAGCGTTTCGCGGTTGTAGCGCTTGCCGTGACAGACATCGCAGGGCACATATATGTCGGGGAGGAAGTGCATCTCGACCTTGATCATGCCGTCGCCCTGGCAGGCCTCGCAGCGGCCACCCTTGACGTTGAACGAGAAGCGGCCGGGCGAGTAGCCGCGTTCGCGTGCCTGTGGCGTGCCGGCGAACAGTTCGCGGATGGGCGTGAACAGGCCGGTGTAGGTGGCCGGGTTGGAGCGTGGGGTGCGGCCGATCGGGCTCTGGTCGACGTTGACGATCTTGTCGAAGAATTCCTCGCCCTCGATGGATTCGTAGGGCGCCGGCTCCAGCGCCGAGCCGTTCAGGCGGTTGGCCAGCACGGCATGCAGGGTGTCGTTGATCAGGGTCGATTTGCCCGAGCCGGACACCCCGGTGACGCAGGCCATGACTCCGGTCGGCAGGCTGAGGGTGACGTCTTGCAGGTTGTTGCCGGTTGCACCGATCAGGGTCAGGCTGCGCCCTTCGCGCGGCGTGCGGCGTTGCGTTGGCACGGGAATGCTGTACCGGCCCGACAGATAGGCACCGGTGAGCGAGGCCTCGCAACCGAGGATGTCGTCCAAGCCGCCTTGGCTGATGATCTCGCCGCCATGTTCGCCGGCACCCGGCCCCATATCGACGATATAGTCGGCGTGGCGAATGGCATCCTCGTCGTGTTCGACCACAATCACGGTGTTGCCGAGATCGCGCAGGTGCTTGAGGGTGCTCAGCAGGCGATCGTTGTCGCGCTGGTGCAGGCCGATGGAGGGCTCGTCCAGCACATACATCACGCCGGTCAGGCCGGAGCCGATTTGGCTGGCGAGTCGGATGCGCTGCGCTTCGCCGCCGGACAGGGTGTCGGCCGAGCGGTCGAGCGACAGGTAGTCGAGACCGACATCGTTGAGGAAGCTGAGCCGCGAGACGATCTCCTTGGCGATCTTGTCGGCCACCTGTGCCTTGTGGCCGGTGAGCGCCAGCGTGTCAAAGAATTCGAGTGACTGGTGGATGGGCAGGCGGGACAGTTCGTGCAGCGTGCGTCCGCCGACCATCACATTGCGCGCCTCCAGCCGCAGCCGGCTGCCGCCGCACTCGGGGCAGGGGCAGGAGGCGATATAGCGGGCCAGGTCCTCGCGCACCATCTGCGACTCGCTTTCCCGGTAGCGCCGCTCCAGGGTCGGGATGACGCCATCGAAGCTGTGCTTGCGCGTTATCCGGCGGCCGCCCTCGCCCAAGTAGTGGAAGGCGATGGCCTCGCGCCCGCTGCCGTGCAGGATGGTTTCCTGGATGTTCTCCGGCAGGTTCTCGTACGGCGTCTCGATGTCGAAGCCATAGTGCATCGCCAGCGATTCCAGCATGCGGTAGAAAAAGGCGTTGCGTCGGTCCCAGCCCTTGATCGCACCCGAGGCCAATGACATGTGCGGAAAGGCGACCACGCGCTTGGGGTCGAAGAAGGTGATCTGTCCCAAGCCGTCGCACTTGGGACAGGCGCCCATGGGATTGTTGAACGAGAAGATGCGTGGTTCCAGCTCGGGCAGGGCGTAGTCGCACACCGGACAGGCGAACTTGGCGGAGAACAGGGTCTCCTTGCCACTGTCCATCACCACGGCCAGGGCCTTGCCGTCCGAGTGGCGCAGCGCGGTCTCGAACGACTCGGCCAGACGCTGCTTGATGTCCGGACGAACCTTGAGGCGGTCGACCACGGCCTCGACGGTGTGTTTGCGGTTTTTATCCAGCTTCGGCAAGCTGTCGATCTCGTGAACTTCGCCGTCGATGCGCAGGCGAATGAACCCTTGCGCCCGAAGTTCGTCAAACAATCCCAATTGCTCACCTTTGCGACCCACCACCAGCGGGGCGAGGATCATCAAGCGGGTGTCCTCAGGGAGTTCGAGCACATGGTCGACCATCTGGGAGACGGTCTGGGCGGCCAGCTCGATGCCGTGGTGTGGGCAGCGCGGCGTGCCGGCGCGGGCGAACAGCAGGCGCAGGTAGTCGTGGATCTCGGTCACCGTGCCGACCGTCGAGCGCGGATTGTGCGAAGTCGCCTTCTGCTCGATGGAGATGGCGGGCGACAGGCCTTCGATCAGGTCGACGTCCGGCTTTTCCATCAGTTGCAGGAACTGGCGGGCGTAGGCCGACAGGGATTCCACGTAGCGGCGCTGGCCTTCGGCATAAAGCGTGTCGAAGGCCAGCGAGGACTTGCCCGAGCCCGATAGGCCTGTGATGACCACCAGTTGATGCTGGGGGAGGTCCAGGTTGATATTTTTGAGATTGTGGGTGCGTGCACCTCGGACTCGGATCATCGGGTAAGAGCAATCGGGAAAACAGTTAATATTAAGCACTTTCGAAAGGCAGCCCAACCTATGAGTTCCGATGCGAATCCAATGACCGCCGGCGAACGCCGCGCAACAACATCCCTGGCGAGCATATTCGGCTTGCGCATGCTGGGTATGTTCTTGATCCTGCCGGTGTTCGCCGAGTATGCCTACAGGCTGACCCCCAACCACGTACTGATCGGCCTGGCGCTGGGCGTATACGGCCTGACCCAGGCGATCCTGCTGCTTCCGTTCGGCATGGCTTCGGACAAGATCGGCCGCAAACCGGTCATCGTCGCCGGCCTGCTGATCTTCGCGGCGGGCAGCTTCCTGGCCGCATGGGCGGCACAGGAACAGAGCCTGTACGGCATCATCGCCGGGCGGGCGTTACAGGGCGCGGGCGCGATCTCGGCCGCGATCACCGCGCTGGTGGCCGATCTGACCCGGGAGGAAAAACGGACCCAGGCCATGGCCACGATCGGCAGCACGATCGGCCTGGCCTTCGCCGTGTCCCTCGCTTCCGGGCCGGCCGCCTATCATTGGCTCGGCATGTCGGGCATGTTCGCGCTGACGGGGGGGCTGACGCTCGTGGCGATCCTGGTGGTGCTGTTCATCACGCCCAATCCGGGCAAGACCGCGTTCCACTCCGATGCCGAGGCCAATCCCGCACGTCTCAAGGACGTCTTGCGCAACCCTCAGTTGCTGCGCCTGGACTGGGGTATCTTCGCGCTCCATGCTTCGCAGATGGCGATGTTCAACGTGGTGCCGTTCGCCCTGGCCCAGGACGGCCTGCCGGTAACCCAGCACTGGATGGTCTACCTGCCGGTGGTGATCGTCTCCTTCATCTTCATGGTGCCCGCGATCATCTATGGCGAGAAGAAGGGCAAGCTGAAACAGACCCTGGCCGGCTCGGTGCTGCTGATGCTGGTGGCCCAGCTTACCCTGGCCGCATCGATGAAGCTGTTCTGGGGCGTGGTCCTGGCACTGTTCATCTTCTTCATCGCCTTCAACGTGCTGGAGGCGAGCCTGCCTTCGCTGGTGTCCAAGATCGCCCCGCCGGAGGCCAAGGGCACGGCCATGGGCGTATACAATACCTCGCAGGCTCTCGGCCTGTTCGTCGGCGCCGTCGTCGGCGGCTGGCTGGCCCAGCATGTCGGCTTTTACTCGGTGTTCATCTTCTGTGCGGTTCTGATGCTGGTCTGGTTCGTCCTGGCGACGAGCATGGCCGCGCCGCCGCGGGTCAAGACGCAGATGTTCCACATCGGCCGCCTGGCGGCTGTGGAAGCGCAGAAGCTGGCCGGCCAGCTGGCGGTGTTCACCGGTGTCGAAGCGGTGACCGTCATGCACGAAGAAGGTACAGTGATGCTCAAGGTCAGTCAGCTCGGCTGGGACGAAGAGGGCGTCGGACAATTGTTGAATAGGGGAAACGCATAAATGGCTTCGGTGAATAAAGTGATCTTGATCGGCAACCTCGGGCGCGACCCCGAGATGCGCTATCTGCCCAGCGGCGACGCCGTCGCCAATCTGCGCATCGCCACCACGGATACGTGGAAGGACAAGAATGGCGACAAGCAGGAAGCGACCGAGTGGCATAGCGTGGTGTTCTTCGGCAAGCAGGCCGAGATCTGCGGCCAGTACCTGAAGAAGGGCAGCCCGCTCTATGTCGAGGGCAGCCTGCGTACCCGCAAATGGCAGGACAAGGAAGGCAACGACCGCTATACCACCGAAATCCGGGGCGACCGCATGCAGATGCTGGGCAGTCGGGGCGGTGCTGGTGGCGGTAGCACGGACTACGACAGCCCACCGACGGATAGCGGCGGCTCACGATCCAGGCCGGCCGGTGGCGGCGGCGGCGGCGGCTTCGATGATCTGGACGACGATATTCCGTTCTGAATGACATCAGGCCGGGCCACCGTGATCGGGTCCGGCTGATGGCACATATTCGGGCATATTCGCGCTGTCGGTTCTACTCGG
>Ga0307417_10000238_pt1 | contig 23301 bp, 19 predicted proteins | sample SalMarWE160210MG_2_FD_202514 | JGI IMG/M metagenome (GOLD analysis project Ga0307417, IMG submission 202514) | Salt marsh sediment microbial communities from the Plum Island Ecosystem LTER, Massachusetts, United States - WE1602-10 | ecosystem: Environmental > Aquatic > Marine > Intertidal zone... | reverse complement strand
CGGCACCGTGGGCGAGCCGCAGAAGTTGCTCGTAGCCTCCCGCCTGGCGGTACTGATCCAAGGTCTCGCTGGAGGACAATCCTTCCATCGGGAAAATGGCGCGCTCGCCGGGCGCCAGGTACGGGGGAGTGAAGTGCCCATCCTCGGTTCCGGAGGCTGTGAACGCCCCCGATTGAAGCTGCGCCGGCGCGTGGTCGCACAAGCCGGGGCAGGCAATGGCATGCTCGCCTTCTCTTGGGGTGCCGGTCAATGAACACACCGGTCCAGTGCACGGCGCAATCGCCCCCGTGTCAGCCAGTCCGGGGACAAAGTAATGGTAGAAGGTCGCCGCACTCACCAGGTCGGCCAAGGGAACCCCGAGCGACTCCGCCAGGGGCACCAGGCTGCCGTTCCCCAAAGTGCCTTGTTCGACAAACGCCTTGTGCAGGGCAGGGAGACCTGGCGCGGGGTCTTCATGCCAGGTTGGGATAACGTGCGAATCGGTGCTCAGGATGCGCTCTCCTCGGGCGACCGGTCGAAACCCGGGATTAAGTCACGTGAGATTGCTGCGTCCGGGACACGGCCGACAGCCCGCTCGGCCGAAGGGAAAGGGAGACGAAGGACTCGCCTCCGCAGTCACAGGGCCTGCGGCCGTTGCTTAGGACTAGGTTAGACCTTGGGCATGGTGTCCGGCTAGAGCAGATTATCACCCACTCGAGGTGACCATCGTCTGTTCGGTTGAGCAAGGGCGCCCATAGGGGGGCTTTGGGGAGCGCAGCAGCCGTCCGACGGCCATTTGGAGTTCAAATCGCGCTCGACATCAGGCGTGGGACTCCAGCCGGGCTAGGGCGGTCCGGAGCCACCCGGCAGCGGCGGCGGCATCCTCCCCGCGTGAGCCCATTGGCACGGCCGACATAACGGCGTGCCAGGTCAGCGCTCGGCTAATGGGTGCGAGACGCTGCGCCAGATCGAAGGCCCGGCGCAGCTCGGACGGCGAGGCGTGAGCCTGCCACACTTCGAGGTAGGCGCGCCTCAATCCCTCCATTTGGGGGGAATCAGGGGGCAGCTTGAGCCGCCAAGCCAAGACCCGCAGGGCGATCATGGGGGTGAAGAAGGGATGACCCACCCCGGCCTCGCCCCAGTCGGCGAAGACGTGTTTCCCGCTCTTGACGTAGATGTTCGCATCGTGAAAATCGTCGTGATGGAGGGTGGATGGCGGGCCCCACGCCGCCAGTCTTTGGCAGAGCTCGTCGACCGTCGGAAGAAGATCCCTTAGACGCTTGTGTTCGTCCTGGGTGATGCCCCCCGCGAGGCCGGTGGCCAGCGCTTGCGGGTCATCCATAAGCCGTGCCAGGGCGCCAGACAGCGACTCGGGCCGGCGATCCAAGACACCCGGGTGATGCAGTTCTTCGATTCGATCGAGCCACGCGATTTGCAGCTCTGCCATCCTTACCAGGGCCGGCGAAAAACGGTCGAGGTAAGATTGGCCCGTGATCGATTGTCGCAGCGGCTGGCCGGCGTCTTCCATCAAGAGCCAGCCGCTTGACGGATCGACCGCCACCAAACTTGGCACGGCGTCCGGATGGCGAGAGAAGAGCGCCCGGTGCAGCCCGACTTCATGCTTAAGTCGATCGAGGACGGCCTTGAAGAACAACCTGCCATGGCTGGTTTCAATGCTGAACACAACCGACCAGGGCCGCCGCTGGTGCTCGACCGGCTCGCCGGTCACGTCGATGTCTGCAGCCGCCAGGCTGTCGTTCAACCAGGCAGCCATGCCGTCACGCCACCCCGGCGTCTCCCAGGCAGGGACGGCTGGCCCTTGTGTCATATTGGATATCGAACCTTCAGCCCTCGGGTTGGGCGGGACCGGACGGACCGCTCGGCGACTTGGACGGGATGGCGTCCCCGCCGATGAGCACGGGCAAACCGCCCAACTCGGCAATCTCTGCAGTGACGTTCGGCGTGTAAAGGCGGCGGAGCGACCTGGCGTTGCCGGGCGATCCCAAGCAAACCAGATCGTAGTCTTTGCGACGAATCTCCTCCAGAATTTGGTTCACAGTCGAGCCATGCCCCACGACCAATTCAGCCGAAGGATCAATCTCGCGCGCCGCTGCCAGGGCCTCTCCGAGCATCCTGGCCTGCGGTGTGTCGCTCTCCAGCAGGCTGTTGGCGTGGAGCTGCATTTCGCGGGAGATGGGGTAATCATAGCCGATCGGTTCCATCACGTGGAAGAGCGTCAGGTGTGCCGAGAGACCTCGGGCAAGGTCCAGTGCCAACGCCTCGGCCGGGAGGCCGATCGACAGTCCCCCCAGACAAAGCAGCATGCGGTCCACGGACGTTCTCGACTTCGGCACGTACAAAATCGGATGAGCGGTGGCAACCATCAGACGTCGGAGCGAACGTCCGCGCAACCAGCGCAGGAGCAGCGGCCGGCCGAAGGGTCCCACGGTCAACAAACTCCCGGCGGGGCCTCGCCAGCCTGCGATCACTTCTTCGGCTCTGGCTTCCCGCATCTGGCGCTCGACTTCCACCCCGGCGCCGCGGATCTGGGCCTCGGCTTCGTCGAGGGCGCGCTGGACCGACCGCCGGCTTCGGGCAGACTCAACGATCCCAAGCAGGGTAACGTGGGTTCCCAGCCGCAGCGCCAGCCACCCTCCCAGAGTCAGTGCGTGCCGGGAATGCGGATCACCGTTGGTGCAAATCACAAGCTCACGAATGGGCGAGATCATCGGAAGAAGACGATCCCCGCCAGCCCAGCGGCAAGGAGTACCAGCGGTGCCGGTGCGTTCAGCAGCAGAGCCGCCAGACTCCCCACTGCAATCAACCCCGTCAGCAACAGCTGGCCGGTCAGCTCGCCGTGAAACACCTGCCAGGCCACCAGGACCATCAGCACGCTGACCGCCGGCGCCAGGCCGCGCACGAAATTGGAAACCCAGGCCTCGCCCCGCACAAGCTGTAGCAGTGCCACCACCGCCAGCATCAACACGGTCGGCGGAATGATCGAGCCCATCAAGGCTACCAGCGCGCCGGGGTAGCCGGCCGCAGCAAAGCCCACGAACATGGCCAGCTGCAACGCGTCACTCCCGGGCAAGGCACTCGAAAAGCCAACCGCCTCGACAAACTGCTCCTGGGACATCAAGACCCCGGCTGCCTCTTTGTAGAGCAGGCCAACCGAGGCCGGTCCCGATGTCGTCAACAGGTTGATCTTCAGGAACATGAGGAAGATGGTCCACAGTTTCGCCATGGGTCCTCCACCCGCAGCAGAGTACCTCAGGAAGCGCGCCGGCGGCGGTTGGGCCAAGCAGCCGCGTGATGACAGCACCCCCGAACAGGTGCTTGGTCTTGGTCACCTCCCAAACACGCTGCCATGGGAGTTGACTGCTGAGACGTTTGTGAAAATTATCACCAATACTCGGAGCCGCATCAAGGTCGGATGTCACTTGCCGCCCCCAAGATCGGGGGACATGGCGAGTTATAATGTGGTCAGAGCCATCGCTTGCCAGGAACCCCGAAGTTTCACCAGCGGACAGACATGCAGTGGCCGTGGATCTCTAAGGAGGTTGCCGTGACGCCAGCCAAGAAAGACGTGGGGACCAACAAGAGCACCAAGGGCCGCTTGCCGGAGGAAACCCGGGAGCATCTGCGGGCTGCCCGCAAGGAGATGCGACAAAGCATCGAAACGCTTCTCCCGCCCAAATTCCTGGCGCACCGGCGGGCTGCCCGCCGGGAGATGCTTTTGGCGGCCCAGAGCGTCATTCAGCATGCTCTGGATCGCCTCGAAACATAGGCCCGCACCGTTTCCCCTTCGTGGCCTCGCCCCCGGATGAATCATACTGGGGGCGCTTCTTTTCAGCAGGCCGCCCGGGGCGGCTGCCTCATGGTTTGAGCACCCACACCAGACTCAAGATGGCCAATCCCAGGCCGACCCCGCCCAGAAGCCGGTCACCGTCCGTGTACAGCAGGGCTCCCACCAACAGCAGGGCGGCGAAGACGACCGCACCGACCAGCCGGTCGAGCGAGCGGCTCAGATGCCTCAGCCGCAGCTCGAGACCCGCCGAAGCTCGGGCCGTGACCGTAAGATCGCCGCGCTCGATCCTGCCCAGTGCCTGGTCAAGGCGCTGGGGCAGCCGGCCAAGCACCTGCCCCTCCGAGACCAGCCAGCGCAGGACCTCCTCCATCCAGTCTCCTTGCTCGTCCGACATCAACCTCTGGGCGAAAGGCGCCAATCCTTGGAAGAGGTTGAACCCGGGATCCAGGCCGGTGCACATGCCGGACAGAATGGCCACACATCGGCCGAGAAAGATCAAATCCGTGGGGACCTGGAAGGGCATCTCATACATCAGATCACGGAATTGATGGGCGAACTGACGCATTGCCCGGCGATCCATGTGGGTTAGCTCCTGCATGTTTCGCCCCCACACCTGCTCGAACATGGCTTCTTCGGCCTCTCGGATCCGAGCCAGATCGGCTCCCGGAAGCAGCACCCCCAGGGTCACATAGGCCTGCGAAAGCCGCGCCGCATTCCTTGTTCCGACGCCTATGGCCAGATCCCGAAGCCCCCCCTTGGCCCGCTCATCCAGCCGGCCCACCATCCCAAAATCGACGAACACGAGCCGCCAGGAGCCACCGCGCTCGGGCTGGACGAAGAGATTGCCGGGATGCGGGTCAGCGTGAAAGAAGCCTTCGAGGAAGATCTGGCGCAGATAGGTCTGGAACAGACGCTCGGCCACTTCCGGGCGAGAGACGCCTGCCGACTCGATGGCCTCGTAGTCGGTAATCTTGATCGCGTAGACATCCTCCAAGGTCAGCACGGTGGCCGATGACTGGCCGGCATGCACCTGCGGAATACGCACCCGCTCATCGCCGGCGAACATTTCTCCGAAAACGACGGCGTTGCCGGCTTCTGCTACGTAGTCGACCTCTTCCCATAACGTGCGGCTGAACTCCTCAAACAAGGCGTTGAGATCAGCCCGGCGCGAGATCGGCCGGTAGCGCTTCAACCAAGCGATCACCCGCGCCAGCGCGTCGAGATCGACACGAATGATGTCTTTGATATGGGGCCGCTGGACCTTGACGACCACCGGCTGGCCGTCGGTGAGCCGTGCCCGGTGGACCTGTCCCAACGAGGCCGCTGCCAGAGGCACGGCCTCAACCTCGGCGAAGTGCTCACGCCACCCACCCGGAAGGCCGTCTTCCAGTACGGCCTGGATGGCGTCGAAGGGCTCGGGCGCCACCTCGTCTTGCAGGCCCGACAACTCGTCGGTGATGCTCGATGGCAGGACATCCACCCGGGCCGACAGAAACTGGCCGACCTTGATCCAGACGCCCCCCATATCGGTGGCCAGCTTGCGGAAGGAGCGCGCCGCTCCCTGGTACCGGCGGGCCGCCGTGCGGCGAGCCAGCCAACGCAAACCCACGCGCCGCAGGACGATGTCCCAGAACAGAAAGCGTGCCAACAGGCCGGCGAAGTACAGCACGGCCCGGCGATAGCGAGCTGAAAACCGCGGAGCGCGCCTTGCGCTGGCTGGTACGTCGAGGGTTGATCCTTCCACTGAACCTCCTGGAATCAATGGCAGCGGCAGAATGGCTGCCTCCCTATCCTAGTCGATCTTTGAGGCGGCGGTCGACCCGCGCCCCATGATCGATTCAACCAGCCGGCCGCTCGCATGCGGCAGGAGGGCATCTACCGCGCCCGAAAGACGCCACGCTCTGGACGATCATCTCAGGCTCGGATAGACTGAAAGCAGTCGGCGGCCGGAGGGAGGCTCCATGCCAGAAAACGCGGCAAACCAACATGATGTGGTGATCGTGGGCGCAGGCCCGGGGGGCTCATCCGCGGCCGCCTTCCTTGCCCGCGCCGGGCTCGATGTACTGCTGCTGGACAAGGCATCCTTCCCGCGGGACAAGACTTGCGGAGACGCTGTGTCCGCGCAAGGCGTCGAGATCCTGGACGAACTGGGCCTCGGAACGAGGCTGCGCCGCACCGGCTTCAAGACCCCCGCGGTTACGATCGTGTCGCCATCCAGCTACCGGCTTCGCACCGAAATCCCCCCCGCCGATGGGCTTCCGCGCTACGGCATTGTGGTCAAACGCCTGGACCTGGACCAGATGGTGCTCGACGCCGCCGCGACCGCCGGAGCAACGTTTAAGGACAGGGTCCATGTCCGCGGTATGGAGCGCACGGCCGGTGGGTGGACGATCAGTGGCGACCGGGGCGGGACACGCTTCTCGGCCATGGGGCGGGTCGTGGTCATGGCCGTTGGGGCCTCCTTGCCCTTGATGCGCCAGCTCGATCTGGTACCCCAGAAGATGGAATTTGCCTTCGCTGCTCGGACCTATTTTGAAGATATCCTGGGGTTGGATGACTCGCTTCACATCCATTTCGACGGCGTGCCGCTGCCGGGCTACGGCTGGATATTCCCCGTCTCGGCAACCGCCGCCAACGTCGGGGCGGGCTTTTATCGCCGAGGGCCATCAACCCCGACGACGGCTGCCGGCATGTTGAAGTCGTTCCTGGATTTTCCGCCGCTAGCCGAGCGTTTTCGCAACGCCAGGCAATTGGCTCCCATCAAGGGGTTCCCGATCCGTACGGACTTCCACCGCTCTCGGTGCCTGGCGGACCGCCTGCTGGTCGTCGGCGAAGCGGCCGGTCTGGTCAATCCGTTCACCGGCGAAGGCATCGATTACGCGCTCGAATCGGGGCGCATGGCCGCGCAAGCGCTGCTGGACGCGTTTCAATCGGGGGACATCGGCCGCTCATCGCTTGGCTGCTACGAACGATCCCTGAGGCGGCGATTTCAAATGCTCTTCAGACTGACGTACCTCATGCGGCAGCTCTATATGACGCCGGCGCTCCTCGACCCTCTGATCCGAGCCTGCGCCGCATGGCCCGACATGGCCCGCCTTTTGATCTCCGTGCTCTTGTCGTACGAGAGCCCGATCAAGGCGTTTGCACCGTCAGTGATGGGACGCGTCCTTCTGACGACAGCCTTAGGTGAGCCCAGGTCGCCTCGGTCCGTGTAGGGCCGGTCCAAAGCGCCGCCCCGGGCTCTCAGAACCCGACCCCAAAGAATCGGCCGATCACGTAGGTCGCCACGGCCACACCCATCCCCACAAGAAACATCTCAAACCCGCTGCGGATCGCCGGCCGCCCGGTAAAGACCGCCCGGCTGGCCCCCACGGCGAAGTGGGCCAGCATGCTGATGCCGATTCCTGTCCAGATCGCAGCCGATCCGCTAAGAAAGACAAAGGGGACAATGGGAATCACTGCCCCCAACCCGGTCGAAATCCCGGTCAGCAGCCCCTCCTGCAGCGGCGTCAGCGACTTCTCGATGTCCAGTCCCAATTCATCTGCGGCCAGCTGGGCCAAGGCGGCTTCGGGCCGCCTCATCAATGCGTCGGCGACCTGGCTGGCTTCTTCTTCTGAAAGCCCTTTCTCCATGTAGATTTGTTTGAGCTCGTTCCGCTCCTGCTCCGGCATGTAAGTAATCTCAGCGCGCTCCAGCCGCAAATGGTGCTCACGGACCTCTTCTTCCGACCGCCCGGCCAAGAAGGCGCTGGAGGCCATCGACAATGCATCCGCCAGCAAACCGGCAAAGCCCGTCAGGAGCACGAGTTGGGCGGTGATGTTGGCGCCGACCACGCCCATGACCAGGCCGAAGTTGGCCGTGAGTCCGTCGTTGAACCCATAGACCACCGACCGAAGCCAGCCGCTGGCGTCGACGCCCTGGTGCCACGGCTCGACATCGTGGGCCTCGTCCGGGCGGTGGAGCGTGCGCAGGAATCTCGCGTGCGAGGTCTCGTCCTTCAGGACCTGGGAGAAGGTTTCATGGTCTCCGGAAGTTTCGGCCTGTCGCACATAGATGCCGATGTCGTTGACTTCATCTCGCACCAGAAGACTGAGCAGGCTGTCGGCTCCCAGGAGACGTGACAAGCCGACAATCATGCGAATCCTCAGGTCCGGCCCGGTGCGGTGGGTTTCGAGCCCCAGCGCCTGGAGCTTCTGCTGCCAGACTTCGGCATGGCGGTCCTCTTGTTCCGCCATATCGGCCAGACCTGCGCGTACTTGGTCCGACCTGGCATGGGGGATGAGCTTGCGGTACAGAGCTGCGCTTTCCACCTCCCTGCGCCAGTTATCGATCAGGTCTTCTTTGTCCAGGGGTTGAAGGTCCGTCATCACGGCTTGAGGCCAACGGCCCGCTGGCGTTCCTGCCCGGTCAAGGCAGGAGCGTCAAGAGCTTGGCGTTCGCCTCTTCCCTCCTTATCAAGTGCAATTCGATCCACGATCTCTTCTTGGCGCGCAGCGACTTCGACTGATTCAAACCCAGACGTAGCTGGAGATTCAACGGGCACCACGCCCGCCATCTCACCTGGAGGGGTGATGGTCAGCACATTAGCCAGCAGGTGAGCCCCGGACAAACAAGGGCGCCACATCCAGATGCTCATGTGATCAGCGGGTATCAGAACGGTCACATGGGGAAGCTGATCGAGAGCCACCTCAGGCGTATTCCATGCAGGCCAGCGCCGAACCCTGCATGTCGATCGAAAATGCCAACTCAGATACGAATGGGTACCAGCAGCAACGGCAGCGATGAGCGCGCGGCGACGGCGGCCGCCACACTCCCCGCCCAGAAAGCTTCCATGCCGCTTCGGCCGTGGGTGCCGAGCACTATGATGTCGGCTCCACATTCCTGGGCTTCCTTCACAATCGCACCGCTTGGATCGCCTCGGCGGACGGCCCTGGTCGCCGTCACGCCCTGGGCCGCCAGGTTCTCCAACATGGCGTCCAGATACGACTCTGCTCCTTCTAAACTCATGTCGAGCATGGCCGTCGTCACCCCGGGGAGCAGCTTCCCGGTCGCCGCATCCTGCCCGGTCAACGTCCCCAGCGTTCGTACCACCGTCACCAATTGCACGGAGGCGCCGCAAGACTTGGCCAAGTCGCCGGCCACCTGCATACCCTGCTCGTGCGCCGGATCGCCGTCCAAGGGGACGAGCACCAAACCGCAGCTGAAGTCATCACCAGGCGGCACACTTTGCGGATGGACAAACAACACCGGGGTCTTGCCCAGCGACGCCACCTGCTGGGCGATGCTGCCAAACAATCGAACTCCCAGCCCGCTCCGGCCGTGCGTGCACATGATGATCAGATCTGGAGCGAACTCGTCGACGTGATCGGCGATGCTTTGGGGCACGTCTCGAACGTAGTTGGTGTGCACGTGGCACCTGACCTTGATCGACGAACCGAATCGTTCCTTAGCGACATCTTCAAGGTAAGCCTGGGCTTCCGCCGGATCGTTGAGGTGTTTCTCACCATGAACCGCTTGGGGCAGGTCGCGTTCGATGATATGAATCAGCGTCACATCTGCCTTAAGGCGTCCCGCAAGATAGGCGGCCGGCGCCAGCGCGGCTTCGGACATCGACGATCCGTCCAGGGGGACCAGCAGCTTCTTGAACATGGTCTAGCCTCCGGCGCAAGTCTGAAGGGTCAGGTACACGTTTGATGCTTATGTTGACTCGGTCTTATGTCCCAGGTAACTGACCTCGGCGGTCCGGGCCAGTTCTTCGTCCCACGGCTTTAGGATGTCATTCTCGGGCGATGTCAGTTATACAGCAAGCTTTGCCTCTTATCTCGGTCCATCAACCGAGGATTAACGCACGGTGGCTCTCGGTCGCAGCCGCTGGGTTAGGAGATTCAACCCCTCAAGCAGCTGCGCATCCTGGCTTGACTTCAGGTCGGAGTCCGTCATCTGGCGTTCACCCTCGGGCGTCAGCGGCAGCACACCTGTGGGCAAGGCAACCACCTGTCCGGGTTCGATGCCCTGGTGCCAGATGACCCGCCCCTTGGGTGTCAGCCACTCCTGGGTGGCCAAGAGCATCGAAGATCCGTCCGCCAGCGGGAAATCCTGGAGGACGGTACCCGTGCCGAAGGTCGTCTCTCCGACGAGCTGAGCGCGGCCAGCATCTTGAAGCGCGCCCGAGACAATCTCGGCGGCGCTGGCCGTTCCCTGGTTGATGAGCACCACCATCGGTAGATCAGGGGCCAGGGCACCCGATTTGACGGGAACGTGGATCACGTTGCCTTGGGCATCTTTTTCGAGCAGAACGTCTCCCGAGGTGAGGAACTGGCTCGTCACCCCGATGGCTTCGTCCAGCAGGCCGCCCGGATCATTGCGCAGGTCAAGCACAATGGCGGTCGCACCGCCGGCTTTGATCTCGCCCAGCGCCTGCTTCAGGTCTTGCGTGACACCCTGGCTGAAGACACTGATCCGCAGGTGCGCCACATGGGTGCCGGGGAGCATCTGCCAAGTGACGTTGTGAATAGTGATCTCGGCCCGCGTGATGGTCACCTCGCGTTGCTGTCCGGTGTTGGGGTCCTGCAGGGTTAACGTCACCTGTGTACCGGCTTTGCCCAGGATCTTGGTGACCACCTGCTCCAGGGGCTGACCGGTCACGTCCTCCCCGTCGACCTTGATGACCACGTCGCCCGGCAGCACACCAGCTTTTTGCGCCGGCGAGCCGTCGAGCGGAGCCACGATCACCACGTGCCCGTCCTTCATTTGGACCTCAGCGCCGATGCCCGAGAACTTGCCCTGGATGGCGTTCTGCTCCTGGCTTCGCATCTCGGGCGTCAGAAACCGGCTGTGGCCGGTGTCCCCCAGGGCATTCACCATGCCGCTGATGGCAGCGTAGCTCAGAGTCTGCGGGTCGATGGAAGCCTGATCTACGTAGTTCTGGTCGATCATGTTCCATGCCTGTTCCATCAATTGAAAGGAGCCCTGTGCGTTGGCTGGAACATCAAGCGCCGTGCTGCCGGTGGTGTGAAGCCGGGCCTCGGTGATGGCAACACCGCCCACGCCTCCCAAGACCAGCATCAGCAGACTCAGGCTGGCCAGACCAAGCACTTTTATGCCTTTGTGCATACCTTCGCACCTTCTCCGAATGGGAACGTTCGTCGAATTTCACAGCGCAGGTGATCGACCAGCGGCCCGCGCCTTTCGCGCCGAAACCGTCGGCCCCTGGCCGACCCGTGTGAGCCAATGACATTGTAACAAGCAGACGAGAGCTGAGGGAGATGAGCACGTCTCCAGTTCCAGGCTCATTCACCGGAATCTCACCGGGCCAAGCACGCTGCTGGGCCGGCCTCTGCGAGCGCCGCGCGATCCAACACAGGGATGCCGCCTGCTTGTGAAATAATCCACAAGCAGTCGGCCCGCGCCAGCTCACGTGACCGTCGGTGTGTCACCCAGATAGGCTTGGTAGCGCTTCTCGGTCACGATGCGCGCCAGGCGCTCAACGGCTTGGTGGATTTCCACGAATGACGTGTACAGCGGGGAAAGCCCAAAACGGATGTTTTCGGGCGGCCTAAAGTCGGGGAGAACACCGGCCTCCTGAATCAGGGCCTGGTCGATCGCCAGCGCGTATTCGTGCCCTAGCGCTACATGTCCGCCTCGGACTGCCGCGTCCTGCGGTGATTTGAGGCTGAATCCAAGGGGCGCCAGCCGATCCCGCCACAGGTCGATCAGATAACCTGTCTGCCGCACCGATTTGGCGCGCACCCGCGCCATCCCGGCCTCTCGCAGCATGTCCACCCCGGGTTCGATGGCGAGCAGCGACAGGGTCGGTGGGGTGCCGGTCAGAAAGCGGCGCATCCCGCTCGCCGACTTGTAACCCAGGCTCATCTCAAAGGGCTGATCCTGGCTGAACCAACCCGTGATCGGGTTCACCAACCCCGGCTGTAAGTCACGCCGGACGAAGAGGAAGGCCGGCGAGCCTGGCCCCCCATTGAGATACTTGTAGGTGCAACCCACCGCCAGATCAGCTTCAGCCGCGTGGAGATTGGCTTCGATGACGCCCACCGAGTGGCTCATGTCCCAAACCACCAGGGCGCCCACCTGATGAGTCAGGCGCGTGACCTGCGCCAGGTCGTGGGTGAATCCACTCTTGAAGGCGGTGTGTGAGATCGCCAGGAATGCGGTATCGTCATCCAGGGCGCCCTCGATCTGGTCGGCCGGCAGGCTGATGCCGTCCGGTGAACGCAGGATGACGACTTCCCGCTCTCCTGCCTGGCGAGCGACGCCTTGCAGGATATAGATGTCCGACGGGAAGTTGAGATCATCGGTGACAATTTTCTTCCGTTCTGGCCTGGCCAGGGCGGCGGCCATGGCTGCTTTGTAGAGATTGACCGAAGTCGAATCGGCGATCGCCACCTCGTCGGGGTCAGCGCCGATCAAGCCGGCCAGCTTGCCCCCCACTCTGAGGCTGGCCTCGTACCAGCCTTCATTCCAACCGCGAATCAGGCGATCCCCCCACTCGGTATCGACCGCCGCCAGCATGCGCGCCATGGTTGCCTTCGGAAGTCGGCCCAAAGAATTGCCGTCCATGTAGATTAGATCCGGGTCGCGGATCACAAACCGTTCTCTAAACGCGCCTAGGTCGTCTTCACGATCCAGGCGCTCTGCATGGCCTCGGCTGGTGTCCATCGTCAACTCGCTTGACTGCTCCGGGGAAGCTTGGCCGCCCTATTGTATCCCCGAGCCGGTGCGGGCCGACCGGGTGACCAGGGCGGGCACAACCACATTGCCTCATCCGAGCTCTCGGGGACCGCTTCCAAGGCATCCCGTGCAGGGGCGGATCACGCCACGGGTATGGCGCTCGGTCCAGCCTTGGGGGAGGTGGCCAACCCGGGTGCCTTCGGGGCTCCTTGTCGGATCCTGGCGATAAGGAACTCCCGCGGGCAGGTTCATGACAAATATCACGCCGCTCTCCAGCCTGCCCGGTGATAGGATGCGGAGTGGACACTTGCTCACCCTAGTTAGCCGCCTGAGCGCAGGCCCAGCCCGGGTCCGCCGAAGGCGTGACGGAGGTCGCTCTCATGCTCGAAACTGTCTCCCCAGCCTTTCACCCCACCGCGATCCATCCCCGCCATCCCGTACCCAGCGATATTGAGATCGCCCAGGAAGCTACCCTGAAGCCCATCAACGAAGTGGCTGACGAGATCGGCCTGCAACCGGATGAGCTGGAGCTTTACGGAAAGTACAAAGCCAAGGTGCGCCTGAGCGTGCTGGATCGGCTGCAGGATGTCAGCGACGGCAAGTACATCCTGGTGACCGCCATCACACCCACGCCTCTGGGGGAGGGCAAGACAACCACCACCGTCGGTCTGAGCCAGGCCATCGGCGCCCATCTTGGAAAGCGGGTGTTCACCTGCATCCGCCAGCCCAGCCAGGGCCCGACGTTCGGCATCAAGGGCGGCGCCGCCGGCGGCGGCTACAGCCAGGTCATCCCGATGGAGGACTTCAACCTCCACCTCACCGGAGATCTCCACGCCATCACTGCCGCCAACAACTTGCTGGCGGCGGCAATCGACACGCGCTGGTACCACGAGAGCCGCCAGACGGACGAGCAGCTGTTCGACCGGCTGATCCCGATGGGCTCCAACGGCCGCCGAAAGATCGCCCGCGGCATCCGCGCCAGGATGGACAAGCTGGGGATCAAGGAAGCCGACCTGGAGACCCTGAGCGAAGAGCTGCGCCGGAAGCTGGTTCGGCTCGACATCGACCCGGACCGGATCAGTTGGCGCCGGGTGGTTGACACCAATGACCGATTCTTGCGTGGCATCACCATCGGGCGAGGAGAGAAAGAGGAAGGCTACGAACGCGAAACCGGCTTCGATATCACCGTCGCCAGCGAAGTGATGGCGGTCCTGGCGTTGACCACCGGTCTGGCAGATATGCGCGACCGCTTCGGCCGGATGGTGGCCTGCATTTCCAAGTCGGGCGATCCGATCACCGCCGACGACCTGGGGGTGGCCGGCGCGATGACCGTGCTTATGAAGGACACCGTCAAGCCCAACCTGATGCAGACTTTGGAGGGCACCCCAGTATTCGTGCACGCGGGGCCGTTCGCCAACATCGCTCACGGCAACAGCTCGATCCTGGCGGACAAAGTAGCCCTCAAGCTGGCGGATTACGTGCTGACCGAGGCCGGATTTGGGGCCGACATCGGGATGGAAAAGTTCTTCGATATCAAGTGCCGCTATTCCGGGTTGGTCCCCAACGCCGTGGTGCTGGTGTCCACCGTGCGTGCCCTCAAGATGCACGGGGGCGGGCCCAAGGTCGTGGCAGGCAAACCGCTAGACCGGGCCTACACGGAAGAAAATCTTGAGCTGCTTGAGGCCGGATTGGGCAACATGAAGCACCACATCGCCTCCGCCCGAAAGTACGGGATCCCGGTGGTGGTGGCGGTGAATGCTTTCCCCGACGACACCGAGGCCGAATTGGAATTGGTGCGTAAGGCGGCCGCCGAAGCCGGGGCCGAAGACGCCGTTGTATCCAAGCACTGGGCTGAAGGCGGCGCCGGAGCCGTTGACCTGGCCAAAGCAGTTGTAGCCGCAGCCGACAAGCCCAGCGATTTCAAGTTCCTGTACCCGCTGGGTGAGAGTGTCGAAGAGAAGATTCGGACCATCGCCGTCGAGATTTACGGGGCAGATGGAATCGAGTTCTCCGATTTGGCCAAGGAACAAGTTGAGCTGTACACCAAGCTGGGCTTCGACGGCCTCCCGATCTGCATGGCCAAGACCCACCTTAGTCTGAGCCATGACGCGTCGCTTAAGGGCGTCCCCACGGGGTTCACCGTGCCGATCCGGGAAATCCGTGCCTCGGTCGGCGCAGGCTTCCTGTACCCACTGATCGGGTCGATGTCGACCATGCCCGGCTTGCCCACCCGACCGGCCTATTTCGACATCGATATTGATCCTGAGACCGAGAAGATCGTCGGGCTTTCTTAGGCTCGGAGCCCACAAGAATATGCTCCGCACTCGGACGGGCCAAGCCGTCCACCGGCGAACCCGGTGAGGCCATATGCCTGAGGGGTCACTACCCAAGCCGAGTGCGGAGCTGAAGGCTCTCCTCAATCAATCCGCAGGGCTTCACAAGCATCTCTGCCCGAGGCAGGTCCTCGGGGTTCGCATGGGCCTCTTTGCCGGCCGCCTGCTCGGCCTGTCCCTGCCCCAGACCGAACGCAAACGCTTGTTTGTCTTCATGGAAACCGATGGCTGTGCCGCCGACGGTGTATCGGTCAGCACCGGCTGCTGGGTCGGCCACCGCACCTTACGCATCATCCACTTTGGCAAGGTCGCCGCCACGTTCGTCGACCGTCAGAATGGCGCCGCCTTTCGCCTCTCGCCGCACCCGCAGTCACGCCAGGCGGCGGTCGAGATGCTCCCGGGCCTGACCGGCTGGGAGGCCATGCTTAGCGCCTACCAGACGCTGCCTGACGACCGGTTGCTCGTGGCGCAGCGGGTGGCGTTCCAGGGCGATTTGGAGGCCATGATCAGCCGGCCGAGCGCCCGGGCGATTTGCGACTCGTGTGGGGAAGAGGTGCTCAACGACTTGCAGGTGGAGCGCCAGGGCATGACGCTCTGCCGGTCTTGCGCCGGCGAAGCCTATTATCGTCCCTTAGAAGACGACTGATCCGGCATACGCCTGATTCAGCCTGAGTCGCCGGCCAGGCTGGCGAAGATGACCTCAGCCTGCGCCAGGTCCTGCGGGGTGTTGACGTTGAAGAAGCTCAGGCCCTCGGGGTCAAGCTTCATAAGCTCCTGCGATGAAACAATGTGCAATGGACGCAGGTCAAGCAGGTCATGCAAGCGCTGCGAGCCTGTCCCAATGACCTCGTCAATCGCCGGCAGCGCCGACTTCGGGTAAACGCTCAGCAGAGGTTCCAGCCCGCGGTGCCAAAGTGGGACGACAATTTTGTCTCTCGCTTCCCGCTCGGCAAGACCGATCAAGAGTTGGGCCAGGCGGATGCGCACGAAGGGCATGTCGCAACCCACCACCAGCGCCCGCTCGCCGGCAGCCGCCCGCAGCGCCGTGCCCAGACCCGTCAGGGCGCCGGCGCTATCCGCCGGATCGGAAACCATCCGTAGCCCAAGATATGCCAGGTCCTCCGGGTGATTGGTGGTGATCAGGCACTCGCACCCCAGCCCGCCCACCTGCTCCAGAACGTGTTCGATCAACGGACGCCCAGCCAGCTCGGCCATCGCTTTGGCTGCGCCCAGCCGGCGGCCTTGTCCGCCGGCCTGCACCACCACACTGGTGCTCTCGCTTCTGAAGCTCAATCGCTATGGTTCCTATTTGTGAAATTCATCACAATCCCCGGCCGGTCAGCTGCGCTTTGTCCGCCATCGCATGTGCTCCGAGGGTGGCGGCGAATTCTGCCCCCAGGAACAGGATCAGACTTGAGAAATAGACCCACAGGACCAGTACCACCACGGACGCCAGCGATCCATACACGTAGTCCAAGCGGGTCAGCCCAGAGGTCAGGTACAACGAAAACGCGGCCTTGGCCGCCTGCCAGATGACCGCCGCCAGCACAGCCCCAAACAACGCCGACGGCACGTGCACCGCCTGGTTGGGAAGCAGCGTGTAGAGCAGCCAGCATATGAGCACGGTGGCCACGAAATCGAGCCCACCGTTGAGCAGGCGATCCGCCAGGGCGCTCTGAGGGGGTAGCGCAAAGGCTGCCAAGGTACGGGTCAACAACGAGAAAACAAACAGGGTGACGGTCAGGAAGACGGCGATCAGGCCGACCAGCCGACGAACGATGAAATGGCGCGGGCGGGCATCCCAGATGACATTGAAAGTTGACGAGAGGACGGTGAAGATCGCCGAGGCCGACCAGAGAAGCCAAGCCCCGCCGATGATACCTATCGTGTCGCGCGCCCGCGTGGTCTGGGCGATCACCGGGTTGACCGTTTGAGCCAACTGGGGAGAGACCCTGGTCACGTAGCCTTGGATCGTCTGCAGGGTGTTGCCGCTGCTCAGCACGACCCCTCCCAGAAAGACCAGAAACAGCAACAAGGGAAACAGCGAAAGCAGGCTGTGGTAGGCCAAGGCGGCCGCCCGAAGGCTGCATTCATCGTCGCCGAAGGCGATCAGGGTCTCCTTCAAGAGTCCAACCACGCGTTTCCATCGCCGCTCAGGCATGTGGGCATCCGGCCCTGCCGTAGAACGATCCTGGGCGAGCCGGTCGATCCCGGTCTTGTCTTGCAGTGGATTATCAGGCATCAGCCTGTGGTCTCACCGTTGCGGATGGGGGGCAAACAACCCAAACAGGCCGTGTACGGGTTTCTCCTGGTGGGCTCTGAAAGCCTGTTGAGGCTGGCAATGGCGATCGCTTGAAGCTCCCCCGGCTACTCGTTGAAGAGCTCGCCGACCGAGCGACCCTCATGGGCGCGCAGGATGACCTCGCCAAGAAGCGGCGCCACCGAGAGCACCTTCATGTTGGGAAGCCGTTTGTCTTCCGGAACGGGGATGGTGTTGGTGGTGACGATTTCCGTCACACCGGCAGCCGCCAAACGTTCCACGGCCGGAGGCACGAGCAAGGCATGCACGAAGGACATGTAAACGTCATTAGCACCATGATCCTTGACGATCTTCACCGCCTCGGTCACCGAGCCGGCGGTCAAAACTTCGTCGTCCACGATCAGGACGTTTTTGCCCTCCACGTTACCGATCAGCGTGGTTGCCATGGCCCGCGGATCGTCTCCACGCCTGCGTTTCTCCACAAAGGCCAATGGCGTGCTCAGTTTGGCGGCGAAGTTTCGCCCCTTCTTAGCGAAACCGAGGTCGGCCGTGGCCACCACCAGGTTCTCGAGATGCAGGTTCACGAAATAATCGCTTAGCATATGGAACGCCGTGAGCACGTCGCCCGGGATGGAGAAGAAACCCTGGATCTGGCCGGCGTGCAGGTCGATCGTCATGTAGCGGTCCGCGCCGGCCACTTCGATCATGTCGGAGACCAACCGGGAGGTGATGGGGACCCGAGGCTGGTCCTTCTTGTCCGACCTGGCGTAGGCCATGTACGGGACAACGGCCGTGATGCGGCCCGCCGAATCCCGTTTCAGGGTGTCGATCATGATCAGCAGTTCCATCAGATTGCGGTGGACCGGCGGCGCCATGGACTGGATGATGTAGACGTCCTGGCCCCGCGCGCTGCCCTGCAGCCGGATGAACAGGTTTTCGTTGGGGAATTCGACCAGATCGTAACCGCTGAGCGGAACCTGAATGTACTCGCTTATCTCCTGGGCCAGATCAAAGTTGCCAGAACCTGCAAAGAGCCTGATGTCCCCGTAGCCATACATGGGTGTCACTCAGCCCTCCTTGGATGGATCGACCGGCCACTCGCTGCGCAAGATGCCCATCACCAATGTATCCCAATACTTCCCATGACGAAAGGCATCCTGCCTCAGCCGTCCTTCGAGGACGAACCCCACCCGCTCGTAGACCTTTCCTGCACGTTGATTGAACTCCATGATGCGCAAGATGATTTTCCTGAAGTTGAGCGTTTCGAAGCCGTATTTGAGCATGAGGCGCATCACCTCCGTGCCCAATCCCTGATCCCACAGGCGCTTGTCCCCAATCACGATCCCGAGTTCCGCTTGCTGGGCGACCGGATCATGGTTGAAGAAACCGCAACTGCCAGCATGGACCCAATCGCCATCCTGCATGGCATTAATCGCAAGCGTGCGCTCCCCGACGATCATCGCTCCTCAGTCATGCCTTCGATCAGGCCTTTGACCGCCTGGCGAGGCGATAGCTCGCGCGCCAACACCCGCTCAACGGCCTGGAAAAAAGCTCCCTCGCCGCGCGCGGCGAGGAAATCCATCGCCAGCTGGTCGCGCAGGAGTTGGTCCATCTCCGCCTGGATCCTTCCTCTACGGCGGGTTTCGATTTCGCCGGACGCGATCAGGTAGGATCGGTGGTCATCGATGGCTCCAGCCAGCGCCTCGATTCCTTCTCCTCGGGTGGCCACGGTCTCCATCAAAGGTGGGGCCCACCCCTCTGGTCCGTCACCGTCTGACGACTCATCCCCGGCTCGGCTGCCGGCTCGTCGCTTTGGGTAGCCCTGTTCAAGGGCCATGCGAAGTGACCTGACAGCCTTGGGGGCCCCGGGGAGATCGGCCTTGTTGACCACCAGGATGTCGGCGATTTCCAGAATGCCCGCCTTGATGGCCTGGACCTCATCGCCCAAACCGGGGGAATCCACCACCACCGTCGTGTGTGCCGTGCTGGCAATCTCGACTTCCGATTGGCCAGCTCCTACCGTTTCGATCAGGATCAGATCGAATCCACAGGCGTCCAGCGCCTGGACCACGGACCGCGTGCGGCGCGCCAGACCGCCCAACCCGCCTCGGCTGGCCATAGAGCGAATGAATATCCCGGGGTCGCCGGCGAGGTCGCGCATCCGGATGCGATCCCCCAGGATGGCGCCGCCGGTGAACGGACTGCTGGGGTCGACGGCTACGATGCCAACTTTTCGGGAGCTGCCGTTCTGTTTGATTGAGCGGATGTGGAGAGCCAACTGGTTGACCAGCGTTGATTTGCCTGTGCCGGTCCCCCCGGTTACGCCAACCAGGTGTGCCTGTCCCGTGTGCGGGAAGAGCTGGCCCAGCGCCTCGTCCCCGGCGGGGGCCTCATCCTCGATGTCGGAAATCAGCCGCGCCAGCGCCAGCCGGTCGCCAGCCAGTGCTCGGTCTACGAGTCCCATCCCATGGGCCTCAGTGACCGTGATCGTTTGACCCAATGGCGGCTCGAAAAGCCTGAATCACCGCCTCGGTCTCCGTGCCCGGACCGAATACCGATGCGACTCCAATCTCCTGCAGAGCCGGAATATCCTGATCCGGGATGATGCCTCCCACCAGCACTGGCACGTCCGTCTGGCCTTGTGCCTCGAGCAGGGCGATCACCCTCGGAACCAGCACCATGTGAGCCCCCGAGAGGATCGAGAGCCCGATGGCGTCGACGTCCTCCTGCAGGGCGGCCTCGGCGACCATCTCGGGTGTCTGCCTGAGGCCGGTGTAGATCACCTCAAATCCGGCGTCGCGCAACGCCCTAGCGATCACCTTGGCACCGCGGTCGTGACCGTCCAAACCCGGCTTGGCGATGAGGACGCGCTGTTGGGTCTTCGGCATGCGGCTGTTCTTCCGTTAGGTTGGATTCTCGACTGGCAGCGATTATACACCAGCCTCATTGCAGGGATGTGGGTCGACCAGAGGCATGGATTGGTAGGTCATTGTGAGGCCCCGGGTTCTTGCGCCGGCCACTTCCCACCCATAAAATGATGCTGGGAGCAGCGACCAGCTTAGCTTGAACCTTATGGCAAATGCCCACCCGATCACTCTGGATCCGCTGTTCGCCGGGTAGGAGGGAAGCTTGAACCCTCAGGATCTGTTATGAAGCCTACCTTCAGCGGTTGGGGCACGCTGACGTATATCGCACTTGGGCTGGTGGTTGCCCTGAGCTATGCCATGGCTGTCGCCGGCGCCAGCCTGCTCTTGGGCCAACCGGTTCCGGCCGGCAACCCCATCTTGATCAGCCTGCTCGCCCTTCTTCTGGCTCTCGGCCTCAACCCCCTGTATGCCAGGATTCACCGTGCCATCGGCAGCACACTTTTCCGCGGGGAAGAGGCTCGTCGCACTCGCCGCGAGCAGCTTCAGGCGGAGCTGGACTCCACATCCGACCTGGACGAGATCGCAAATTTCATGCACCACGCCGTAATGGACGGCCTTCAACCCCGCCACGCACACGTCTTCCTGCTGGATACGAACAGCCAGACCTTTGGAGCGATGCCTGCCAGCGGTCCCGGTACGAGCCAGCTCAAGCTTTCAACCGACGGCGCACTCGCTGGACTGCTGCGCCGCACGGCCGCACCGCTGCGCCTGGACAGGGATGGGCCGCTGCCGTCCGGGCTGGCCCAGGACCGGGCTGTGCTGGCCGTGCTCGGCTCATCGCTGTATGTCCCTATCAGGGGCAACACTGGAATGACGGGTTGGCTTAGTCTAGGCGAACCGCGCCAGCGACGCTCAGGCAGCTACACGTCATTGGAGATGGCCTTCCTCGAGGATGTCGCACGGCTTGGCGCTGTCGCCATCGCTCGCTCTCAGGCCCTGACAGATCTTCGACACCGCTTGCGAGAGCTCGATACCCTGAGCCATGTCGCCCAGGCCGTCAACCTTTCTCGGGCCGAACGGGATTTGATAGACGTCGTCGGCCAGGCCGTTCAGGACCTGCTGGTGGGAGATAGCTTCATCAGCGTCATACAGTCCGGTGACCGGTCGGGGTACCGCCTCTTCGTCCGAACGGAGGCCCACGGCACACAGGCTCAATCTGCTGCTGAGACAGAGTCCCATCTGGCCGGTCTGCTCGGGATGGTCCTCGAGGCTGGGGAACCAATCAAAACCGACGACTATCGTGCGGCCTGCTTGGCCGGCGGGCGACGTGCAGACATGCCCTTTCACGCATGGATCGGCGTACCGCTCAAGGGCGGCGCCGAACAGTTGGGGGTTCTGGCGATTGGAATGGAGAACCCCGGGCTAGCGTATTCGGATGAGCAGGTCAAGATCCTCGCCGCCGTCGCCGATCAAGCCGCCAGCGGGCTCCTGCGAACTCGCCTGTACCGCCAAATTGAGGAGCGAGCGCAGCAGCTCAGCACGCTCAACAAAGTCGGCGCCGACTTGGCCAGAACTCTTGAGCTGGATCCTTTGCTTCAGCAGATTATGGCTGGGATCCTGAGCTTGGTCGGTTGCGAATCGGGGTTGCTGGCCCTCGTTGAGGAGGAGTCGGGGGATTTTGTCGTTCGTGTGAGTGCCGGCGCCACGGCCCAATCATTGGCCGGGGGCAGGCTGGTTCCCGATCAGGGCCCGATTGCGTCTGCGCTGGAGGATGCGCGCCCCATTCAGATCACCTCAAAGGATCAGCTGTCGACCATGCTTGCACCGCCCGGACCGAGCGCCGATGAGCCTTTCGGAAACGTGGTCATTCCCCTGTTGGCCAAGGGCAAACCGCTGGGGATCGTCCTGATTCGCAGCAAGCCGGGCCAGACATCCTTCTCAGACGCTGACATGGCCCTCTTGTCGACCTTCGCCGGCCAGGCCTCTATCGCCATCGAGAATGCCCGCCTTTACACCCTGACGGACCAAGCGCTTGAGGCCAAAGTCGCCGAAATGTCGGTCATGCAGCGTATCGATCGTGATCTGAATGCCAGCCTGGATCTCAATCGGGCCCTGGGAATTACCTTGCACTGGGCGATTGAGCACACCGGTGCTTTGGGAGGCCTGGTCGTCGTGCTTGGGGAGGACGGCGGAACCCAAATCCTGGCCCAGGGGCTGACGGAGGATCCGTCCCACGCAAACGGCGAAGTCGATGTGGCCGAAGTGTGGCTGCTTCGCAAGTGCCTCGACACGGCTAAGACCGCTTTCATCGATGACATTGCCACAGAACCAGACTCGATCGGCCTGGATCCGCGTGCGAGATCGCTGGCGGCCGTTCCCCTGCAGCGCGAGGCCAGGGTTGTCGGGGGCGTCTATCTGGAACACCCGGAGGCGCGCGCTTTCAACAAAGACCGACTGGCTTTCTTGGAGCGCCTGGCGGATCATGCCTCGATCGCTATTACCAACGCCCTGCTGTACGCGCAGGTCCAGAGCGCCAACCTGGCCAAGAGCGAATTCATATCTTTCATAAGCCACGAGCTGAAGACCCCCATGACCTCGATCAAGGGATACTCTGACCTGCTGGCGCAAGAGACTGTCGGCACGATCAATCAGGCGCAAGCCGACTTCCTGGGCACGATACGGTCCAACGCTGATCGAATGGCGACCCTGGTGTCCGATCTGGCCGACATCTCGCGCATCGAATCGGGCAGACTCAAGCTTGAGTTCGAGCCATTGGACCTAGGAGAGGTTTTGGAGGAGGTCGTTCGCTCTGTCCGCCAGCGCATGCAAGCCAAGAAACACCGTTTGGTCATGGAGGGACTCGAGGGCCAGCTGCCCGCTTGGGCCGATCGGACGCGGCTGATCCAAATCTTGGCTAACTTGTTCAGCAATGCCGTCAAATACACGCCGGAGGGTGGTGAGATTGCCTTAAGCGTGGAATCGGCCGAAAACCTGTGGGATCCTAAGGGAGCGCCGCGAGTGCTCCATGTCCAGGTTGCGGACAATGGCATCGGCATTTCCTCCGAGGAACGACACCACGTCTTTCAGAAGTTTTTCCGCTCAGAATCTCGAGAGGTGCGGGAAGCTCCCGGAACCGGACTGGGGCTGAGCATCACCAAGTATCTGGTCGAACTGCAAGGTGGTCAGATCTGGTTTGAGAGCGAGGCAGGGAAGGGCACGACCTTCCACTTCACTATGCCTTCAGTCGAAGGCTACGAGCCCGGCGTACGGGACTCTGAATTTGATGGTCAGTTGATCTACTGAGCGCGGACCCTGTCCCGCGTTGTCCGGGCTGGGCAGATTGGTCGACGCGGCCCTTAGAGATTCTT